>Ga0187894_10000235_pt1 | contig 74866 bp, 79 predicted proteins | sample GBC1701081metaG_FD_136650 | JGI IMG/M metagenome (GOLD analysis project Ga0187894, IMG submission 136650) | White microbial mat communities from a lava cave in the Kipuka Kanohina Cave System on the Island of Hawaii, USA - GBC170108-1 metaG ... | reverse complement strand
GCCCATGTGCTACCGTACTTCCGCCGACAGGAATCGTGGGAAGGTGGGGAGAATCTGTACCGTGGCGGCGACGGTCCACTGACCACTAGGAACTCGCGCTACAGAGACCCGCTCGTCGCCGCCTTCATCGAAGCTGGCGTGGCGGCCGGGTACTCGCGCACGGACGACTACAACGGCGCAAGCCAGGAAGGATTCGGGCTGCTGCAAAGCACGATCCGCAACGGACAGCGCTGCAGCGCCGCGGACGCGTTTCTGCGGCCCGCCTTGCGGCGGCCAAACCTTCACGTGGAAGTGAAGGCCTTAGCGACACGAGTGCTTACAGAGGGCTCCCGAGCGGTCGGGATTGAATACGTGAAGAACGGACAGAAGAAGCTGATACACACTACGCGTGAGGTCATCCTCTCCGGTGGCGTCATCAACTCACCGCAGTTGTTGATGCTCTCAGGTATCGGTCATCCCGACGAATTGCGCGCGCACGGGATCGAGGTGAAGGTTGCGCTCAAGGGTGTCGGTAAGAACCTCCAGGACCACGTCATCGGTATCGTGACCTTCCGCCGCAAGGAGCCTGGACCTTTCCAGCCACTGATGCGGCTCGATCGTATCGCGATTGAGCTGGCGAAGGCATATTTCTTCGGCGCCGGATTCGCGACCGATCTCCCGTCCGGCTATGTCGCGTTTTTAAAGACGACGCCGGATCGTGAGTTGCCTGATCTCCAGTTGCTGTCGACCGCCGTGCCACTCGGGGTCGGACCCTATTTGCCACCCTTCAAGCGGGCCTTCGCCGACGCCTTTTCTTGTCGTCCGGTACTACTTCGCCCCGAAAGCCGTGGATCGGTAGCGCTCGCCTCGGCTGATCCTGTCACTCCTGTACGCATCCGTCAGAATTTTCTCGCGACTGATCGTGACAAGAAAACGATGAGAGAAGGGGTAAAGATCGTACGCCATATTGCCGGCCAGCGCCCGCTTGCTCCCTTCATTGCCACCGAGATCGTGCCTGGACCGGAAAAGGCTTCCGATGCGGACATTGATGTGTACATCCGTGCCACTGCGATCACCGCGCACCACCCTCTAGGCACTTGCAAGATGGGGCTTCCGTCAGATGACCTAACCGTCGTTGATGAAGAACTGCGTGTGATTGGGGTGCAAGACCTGCGGGTTGTCGATGCTGCCGTCATGCCTGATCTCGTCGGAGGCAACATCAACGCCCCTGTGGTTATGATCGCTGAGAAAGCGGCAGACCTGATCCGTGGACGTCCGACGCTCGCTCCGGCTACCGGCATGTGAATGGAAATGTTCGATGGTCCACACCAAGGAGGGATAACCATGGTGGCGTCTAAAAATGACCAGCAAGCGGGCCGGGAACACAATCCGCTATTCAACGACAACAAGTTAAAACTTGGGCTCTTCGGTGTTAACGTCAGCAACGGTTGTGCCATCACTACAGTAAAGGAAAGGCATCAGGTGAGCTGGCCGACGACCCTGGCGATCGGCCAGACCGCCGACCGCTACGGCTACGAGGCGATGGTGCCGGTGGCGCGTTGGCGCGGCTTCGGCGGCGAGAGCAATTTCAACGGTACCAATTTTGAAACCTATACCTGGGCGGCCGGATTAGGGCAGGCGACCGAGCAAATCTGCGTGCTCGCAACTTCGCATGTACCGACGATTCATCCCATCGTGGCAGCGAAGCAAGCGACGACGATCGACCACATCACCCACGGCCGCTTCGCTCTCAACATCGTCTGTGGCTGGTTCGCGCCTGAGCTCGAAATGTTCGGCGTGCCGCAGATGGAGCACGATACCCGCTACGACTACGCGGCCGAATGGATTGAGATCATGAAATTGCTCTGGTCGCGCGAGGAGGAGTTCGATTACGAAGGCAAGTTTCTGCGGATCAATAAGGGCTTCGCTATGCCAAAGCCGATCCAGAAGCCGTTCCCGGCGTTGATGAACGCGGGCGGATCGGGCAAGGGCCGACACTTCACCGCCAAATACTGTGACATGGCCTTCGTGCTGTTGACTTCGCACAATCTTGAAGAAGGGCGCGCCCAGATTGATGCCTTCCGCCGCATCGCCTGCGAGGAGTATGGCCGCGAGATACAAATCTGGGGCAATTGCTATGTGGTGCATGGCGACACCCAGAAGGAGGCGGAGGATTACCTCAACCACTACGTCGTCGAGAAAGGCGACGAACGTGCCCTCGACACCCTTGCTACTATTCTTGGGCTCCAGTCCATGGTGTTGCCGCCCGAGGTGATCAACCAATTCCGCTTTCATCTGAAGGCCGGTTGGGGTGGCTATTCACTGGTCGGCACGGCCGACCATATTGTTGATCAGCTCATTAAGCTCAAGGACATCGGTTTCGATGGTCAGCTGTTGAGTTGGGTCGATTACCTGGGTGGGCTCGAACGCTGGAACCGCGAGATCATGCCGCGGCTTGAGCAGGCGGGTCTACGGCGTCCTTTGCGTCGCTGATGTTATACTGAGTCGATTTTCATATGGGCCACACAAGGTTTTTTCTCATCCTTCTTCGACGAGCTCAGGATGAACGGTAGTTGGTTTCATTTCAGGATAAGACCCGTTCGTGCTGAGCCCTGTCGAAGCATGAACGCATTGGAGCAGCTCAATCGAGATCACTATGCCTTCTCTCAATACCACCAGAACTGATGTCGTCGGCAGTCTATTACGGCCGGAAACACTGAAGGATGCCCGGGCGCGCTATGAACGCGGCGAAATCACCGAGGCGGAATTTCGCGTAGCTGAGGATGAATGCATTAGGCACGCCATTGCTCTGCAAGAGGCAATCGGCCTCGATGTCGTCACCGACGGCGAGTTTCGCCGGCTCAACTTTCAAGATAGTTTTGGCGAAGCGGTTTCGGGCTACGACTCTGGTCGCGCCACGTTGGACTACTACGAAGAGCGCGTTGGCAGCGGCAAACCGCTGCAACGTTTTGATCTGCCTTTGGGGCGCGAATTGCTCAAAACGACGCCCGTAGTGCAGCGGCAGCGCATGGTCGAGCGTCTACGGCTCAGACGCAACCTGGTGCTTGAGGAGTATCGCTACGCCGCGAGCGTTGCACGCAAACCGGTCAAGGTCACCTTAATAGGACCGGACCGGATCTCTCAGCGCGTCGATCTCGCTGGGTCATCGGCAGTGTATACGACGATGGAGGAATTTCTCGCCGATGTGGTCGCGGTCGAACGCGCGATGATTACGGGTCTTATCGATGCGGGGTGCCGCTATGTGCACATCGACGCGCCCGGCTATACTGCCTATGTCGACCCACCGTCGCTTGCCGGCATGAGGGCGCGAGGTGAAGATCCGATGGCGAACCTGCGGCGCTCGCTCAAGGCCGACAACGATGTGATTCGCGGTTTTGTCGGGGTGACCTTCGGCGTTCATATCTGCCGTGGCAATCAGCGCAGCATGTGGCATCGTGAGGGAACCTACGACGCGATCGCGGAAATGTTGTTCGGCGAATTACAGCACGATCGTTTCCTGCTGGAGTACGACTCGCCCCGCGCCGGGAGCTTTGCGCCACTGCGCTTCGTGCCGAAGAACAAAACCGTCGTACTGGGGCTGGTCAGCACCAAAGTGCCACAATTGGAGACCGTCGAGGAATTAAAGCGGCGCGTCGACGAGGCGAGTCGCTACCTCCCGCTCGAACAATTGGCCCTGAGCCCCCAGTGCGGGTTTGCCTCGGAAATCACCGGCAATCTGGTCAGCGAGGATGATCAAAAACGCAAACTTGAGGTTGTGGTCGAAACCGCATGTCAGATTTGGGGGTAAAGCGGCCGGTTAAAAGGTGGCCTGTTCCAGTCCGGCATTACGCTCGGTTTCCCTCGACTGAGAAAAAACCTTGCTCTACTTGATTGCTAAACCGTTCTGACAGGAGTAAGAGCAGAAAAGGGGAGGGGCCAGGCACCAGAGAACCAACTCATCGTGTGTGAGTATTCATAGAGGGAAGATTCACCGACCGCGAGAGAGTACTTCGTCCAGATAGTTCCTCCTGACGGATGTTTGCAATCCTTTCACAACGGAGGTGTATTATGTGGCAGAAACTCACACGGACGAACGATAGCGTAGCGGCATTAGTCCTGCGTTTGGCGCTAGGACTGGTCATGTTCCCGCACGGGGCGCAGAAGCTCCTCGGTTGGTTCGGCGGGCGGGGGCTCAGCGGGACCATTGACCTCTTTCACCAGTTGGGATTTCCGACGTTACTAGCTGTCCTCGTGACTATCGGTGAATTTTTTGGCGGTCTCGGACTGCTGCTGGGCTTTTTCTCACGGATCGCCGCCGCTGGCATTGGCGTCATCATGCTGGGAGCCATAATGACGGTCCATTGGCCCTATGGGTTCTTCATGAATTGGGCCGGGACCAAGGAAAGAGAAGGGTTTGAGTTCCACATCTTGGCCATCGGTCTCGCCATTGCCATTATGATCTACGGCAGTGGGAAGTGGTCGATCGACCGCACGCTGGCGGACAATCGCAGCAGATAGCGGCGGTTCACTTACCGCCAGAGCTGCCTTGTCGCCAGGCGCGCACCTTCCGCCATCGCCTGAAATTTGGCCCACACCACGGTCGGATGGATCTCCGGATTATAGGTCGCCTGGGAGGAAAAACCGCAATCGGTCCCGGCAATCACGTTCTCCCGGCCCACCAATTTCGCATAGCGGATGAGGCGCTCGGCGATCAACTCGGGATGTTCGACAATGTTGCTCGCGTGCGTAATCACTCCGGGGATAAGTATCTTCCCCTCGGGCAGCTTCACGGTTTCCCAGAGATGGTACTCATGCTCATGCCGTGCATTCGCCGCCTCAAATGAATAGGCACCGGCATTAACTTTCAACATCGCGCCCAAGACGTCCTTCAAAGCAGCATCGTGGACCCGCGGTCCTTCGTTAATGCCATAGCAGGTATGGAAGCGCACCTTGTCTGCCGGGATACCTTGCAAGCCATGGTTGAGCGCTTCGACATAGATCTCGGCCTTCTTCTGCTGTGCGGCGGCACTTAGGGACGAATCACTGTAGACGTCAGTGAGGAAGGGGTCGTCGATCTGCACCAGGAAGCCGGCAGCGACGATTGCCTGATACTCCGCGCGCAGGGCCTCGGCCACCGCGTGTAGGTATTCCTCTTCGGTGCGATAGTACTCGTTCATCCCCACGCCACTCGGTGCCACGGCCGGCATAAAGACTTCTTCGGGTTTCATTCCCTCGGTGGCAGCTTTGAGGTTATCGATGTCTCGACGCACCGCCTCTTGTCCCCGATAGCTGACCGGCCCGGTACATACCATCGGGACCAGAGGGGCGACTGAACCCCCGAACATGGCCTGGCTAAAATACTGCTCATAATACTCTGGGAAGGCTGCCACTTCGTCAGCGAAGAGCGTAAAACGAGCACCGGGCTTCGGTGTAAACCCGGCCAGCCGCTCGCTCACGTAGGTAAAGAAGCCAGGCTTACTTTGTTCACCGTCGGTGACAATGTCGATGCCGCTGTCGATCTGTTTGCGGACAGTCTCTGTGACGGCGCTCCGCACTCGCCTGGCATAAGCATCGTCAACCGGCTCGCCGTTGACTTTCGCCTTCATCAGGTCGAGCAAGTCCTTCGGGCGTGCCAGGCTGCCGCAGTGGGTAGTGAGAATGCGCTCGGTGCTCTGTTTCATGGGCGTGTCACGCTTTATACGAGAGTGAAAATGTCCTCAAAGAAGGCTCGCATCGCCTTCCACGAGCGTTCGTCGGACAACTTGTGATAAGCGAGCCCGGGGTTGCCAACGCTGCCGGCCGCAGGATTGGTGAAACTGTGCACCGTACCGCCGTAGCTAATCATCTGCCAATCCGCTCCCGCCTTGTTCATCTCTTCGGCAAACGCATTAACCTGGGCCGGTGGGACAAACGGGTCCTCAGCCCCATGGCACACCAGGATCTTTGCTTTGACTTGTCCGGCCGCGGCCGGGCGTTGCGTTTCCAGACCGCCGTGGAATGAGACCACTCCCTTCAGCGGCGCACCGTCCCGGGCCAGTTCCAGGGCGAAGGTGCCACCCATACAATAGCCGATCGCCGCTAAACGGCTCGCGTCGACCTGCGGGAGTGAGGCGAGCTTGTCGAGAGCTACGCGCGCGCGTTGGCGGAATTTTGCCGGGTCTGCGCGCAGGGCGCCGGCATGTTTGATCGCCTCTTGCAGGTCATTGAGCTCAAGGCCGTTACCGTAAGGATCACCCGCCAGCGCGACATACCCGAGCGCCGCCAACCGTTCAGCGCGTCCTTTGGCTTGGGTGCCAAGCCCGAAGGCTTCGGGCATTACCAGCACGCCCGGTTGTTTGTGCGAGGTCTGGTCGTCGAACGCCGCAAACCCTCGCAGCGTCACATTGCTGTCCTGGTATTCGATAGGCTGCGTCTTCACCTCGTTACTCCTCTCGTTGCGTCTCTCCTTCTTGAGACGTGTCGCTGTCAGTGTTGCCTATACCTGCGGCAGTTCGCAGTTGCAGGTGCTCTGATAAGAGGATTCATTTTCCGCCCGGGTAGGGGCACGGCATGCCGTGCCCCTACAACTCCGTTAGACATCTACGCGGTCGTAATAGCGAATCTTCGGCGGCGCGGTTAACTTGGCACTGAGTTGATTCAGCACCCCGGTCTCCGTGCGCCACGCCAGATATTTCTCATAATGGGTACGCGAGTCCCACCGTTCGTAGAAGACCATATTCCCCGCATCGTCGGCATTGCTGTAGATATCAATCCCCTGGAAACCCGCATAAGATCGGGTCTCCGGCAACACCTTCTTCAGGAACGCCTTCACTTCGTTGACCGCCTCAGGTTTGACCTGGATTTCTAGCAGCACGACTACGCTCATGATGTGTCCCTCCATATGTAGAATTTGGGGCGACTGGTGCACGCCCGAGTAAAATATAGAAGCACGATCTAAGCAAGTTGCGCGCAGGCTGTCAAACGGAATCTGGATGCTATGAGAAGGTGCCTGGCGCTCACATTATCTTTTAGACCGGTGTCAGTTCGACGACCGGAATGACGCGGGTCGTCTTCTTCTGGTAGTCCGCGTAGGTCGGGTACAGCGCGAGCAGCTGCGGCCACACTTTGCTCGCCTCCTCGGGGCTAAGCGATCGCGCACGATAGCGCTGCGACCCTTGGGTGCGTTCGACCTCGACCTCCGGATTTACGACGAGGTTACGATACCAGCCGGGCGGCGCGTCGTTGCCGCCGAAGGAAGCTACGACATAGAGCTTGCCATTCTCCTCGACATAGAGCAGCGGTGTGGCAACCTCCTTACCTGTTTTGCGACCGCGGGTGGTAAGAATCAGGGTCTGGCGGAATGCGCCTGGACCGGTGAAGCCAATCCAGCGAAAGAGGAGCGTATGAAAAGAGCTGGAGCTACGAATGAATCCCTCGACCAGCGGATGCATCTTCATCGGGTCTTTCCTCACACTTGGTTATGCAATACTCATCCTGCCGCGAGCGTCAACGCCTCCTCGGCGAGCCGGCGCTCGATGCAGCGACGTGCCTCAATGCGCGCTCCATCTGCATCGATATCGACTAGCGGAGACTCGGGCGAGTTTCGTAACCTGGCGTGTTGTGCTTCGAGAATCAGTTTGTCTTCGTCGAAGGTCACCGCGATCTCATTAAAGAGTTGTTCCGTCGCCGCCGGGTCGCCTTGTCGATACCCGTTCGCCGCCGACCAGAAGTAGAAGGAGGAGTCGTCGGTCTCGGGTGTGAGGCCGTGGTAGATGCGGAGCGCGAATCCGCCCTCCCGTTTCCCTTGCTCATAAGCGCCGGCGCCCACATCAAGAGCGCCGGTAAACTGAAGGACGCTGCCTGGGGCGATGAACTCGAACTCCTGCCAGCGGTCAACTCTGCCCTTGAACCCGGCCGCCTTCACGTAGGTCGCGGGCGGCACGCTGTTGAGCATCCAGCGGATGAACTTGACGCCGGTCGGCGTTGGTGTCGTCTGCATCTTGGCTTCAACGTGGGCTATGGGCGACCCGCCGACGGTTCGTCCGTGGACATATCCTAGATGAGTCAGGTCCATGAGGTTGTCGATCAGGAGTAAGTAGTTGCACTTGACATGCATCGTTGCATTTTTGTGCGGCCACTTGGCATAGTCGTTGTGATAGGGATACGAGACGATCCGCGCCGGATCGGCCTGCTCGGCTGCTCCCATCCAGATCCAGACGAACTCGTCCTGCTCCACGACTGAGTAGCTCCTGACTCGCGCGCGGGCGGGGATATGATCTTGGCCTGGCACGCAGACGCAAGCTCCTGAGGCGTCGAAGACGAGTCCGTGATAACCGCATTGCAACCCTTGGGCGACCACCGTGCCATACGCTAAAGGAGTACCGCGGTGGCAGCAGCGATCCTCTAAGGCGGCGACCGTGCCGGTGCGGTCGCGGTAGAGGACGACCGGTTGATTGAGGATCGTGCGGGCGAAGGGCCGCCCTTTGATTTCAGCCCCCCAGGCTGCGATATACCACTCATTGTGAATGAACATGGCCGTTTCCTTCCTCCGAAGCGTCAATGCTGACTATTCTCCTCTTGTATCTCTACAGCCGCTTCCAACCTGCGCTCAGAGCAGAGGATCAAGCACGCGCAGCCCAAGTTCCATAGCGCCGTAGAGGTGCACCATGTTAGGGTCGGCCTGCTTTCTTCACGCCGAGTCTTCGTCGCATTTCGTCACTGGAAATTCCTCCTTCCGTACGCTGACGAGCACGCGAACGCTCAATCAACTTCAGGAATTTCCGGTTCGTACTTAACGAAACAGTCTCAAGATCGGCGTTTTCAATTGACACCAGCACGGCAATCGGTTTCCCTTTGCGGGTCACAATGGTTCTTTCAAGTGAGCGGTTGCCTCGATTTTCTCAATGGCTTTCATAGTTCGATTATCTCTTTGCCAAGGCGTACACAGTTCGGTTCCTTGATGCCGATCGCCAAAATATGCACTATCGGTTCCGGTTCTTTTTCCACGTCATAATACGCCCGTAAATAAGTCCTTTGGAAGAATTTCTGTTAGTTGGTGTTCCTTGAGCATTGGTTCCCAAGTTGAGATAGTCTCGCCCTATGCTGGTTCCTGTGCTGAGGATGGTGGGGCAGTCAAAGGCTCATAGTGTAACACCATGATTTGGTCTGGACGTAGGCCGACGGACTCGTACGTGCGCCCCTCACGGTCGCTGAATTCGACTTCAAACGCACTACCGCCAGCCAGAAGCTCAACCACTGTCCCCACCTGACCGCGCCAGAGATTGCATTCTGGTAGGTCAACGGTTAGCGCCACGACATCAAGGAGTTTGATTGGAGTTGGCATTGCCCACCTCTTTCTGTTCCCACCAATCCGAACCGAGTGCCACCCGGCGCACGGCATCGGTATCGGTCGGCTGATGACCCACCTGATGCACGGGAGCAGGCGCTTCAACGACACGATTGGAGAGCCGCCCTAAGCCGGTAACCTCGACTTCGACCAGATCGCCCACGTTCATCGGGCGTGAATTTTTGGGCGTACCCGACATAATCACGTCCCCAGGCAGCAGCGTGATAAAGCGGCAGAGATCCGCCAAGATATAGTCGATTGAGAAAATCATCTCGCTAATCGCGCCCTCTTGCACCACTTTACCGTTGATATAGGTACGCAAGGTTGACTTGCGGATATCCACGCCGCTGACGATCCCCGGACCGATCGGGCAAAATCCGTCCATGCCTTTTACACGCAGCATGGAGCCGGCGTCGGTCTCACGGAAGTCTTGGCTGCCGACATCGTTGCCGGAGGCGAAACCCGCGATGTAATCCCAGGTCTCCTCGCGCCCGACATTACGCATCGGTTTACCGATAATCACCGCCACTTCGCCTTCATAGTTGAGATATTTGGTGCCGTGCGGCCGCACGAGGGAGCCGCGGTGGCTGTTAAGCGCGGTGGTGGGTTTCTGGAAATAGGTCGGAGTGTCCTGCTTGGGGGCGCGAAACTCCACTCGCCGTGATTCGTAGTTGAGATGAATACACAGGATCTTACTCGGCTCGCACGGCGGTAGATACAGAGCTTCGGCTTCGGCGATCCGCCGACCGTCGCCGAGTAACAGCGACTCTCCCTCAGGTTTGACCCATTTGGGTTGCCCTTCGTGCAAAATGCGTCGCCATTCCGTTCGTGGCCCATCAAGTACACTCATAGTTACCTCCAATCAGTAAAAGTAAAGAGACGGGAAACAAGATAGAGATAGAGACCACCCCGCTCCCTTTTTACTCTGTCTCATCTCTCTGTCTTCCTCAATATCACGCAAACGAACCTTTAAGCGCCGCGATGTTTTTTACGTCACAGTAAAAATCAAAACTCCACGTGCCGCCTTCACGACCAACGCCTGAGTTACGGCTGCCACCAAACGGCGCGGCCAGATCACGGACAAAGAAGCAGTTGACCCATACCGTGCCCGCGACCACGCGGCCGGCGATGCGCATGGCGCGTTCCTCGTTCTTGCTGAATACCATCGCCGCCAAACCGTAACCTGTACCGTTGGCCAGCCGCATCAGCTCCTCTTCGTCGCGGAAAGTTTGCCAGGTCAGTACGGGGCCGAACACTTCGCGCTGGACGATCTCCTGGTCTTGTGTGACACCATCGAGGAGTGTCGGTTCGAAATAGAGCTGACCAGCGCTATGGTGATGGCCGCCCCACAGCGGTTTCACCCCGGCCTGAAGGGCGCGCTCGACAAAGCCTTCGACTCGCTTGTAATGCTCAGGTGTGATGAGTGGACCAATGCGGGTCGTCTTCTCACGTGGGTCACCAACCGTCATCTGGGCCGCAGCCGCGCGGAACTTTTCTTGGAACTGCTCGGCGACTTTCGCATCAATGAGTAGACGTGTTCCCGCCAGACAGACCTGCCCCGCATTCATGTACTGTATCGCTGCTGTTTGCGCTGCGGCGTCGAGATCAGCATCGGCGCACACGATGTAGGGCGACTTGCCACCCAGCTCAAAACTAACGGGTGTGAGTGAGCGCGCAGTCGACTGGCCGATGAGCTTTGCCGTGTCAGTCGAGCCGGTAAAGCTTAAGCGGTCGATATCCGGGTGGGCAGATAGCGCAGCGCCAGCCTCTTCCCCGACTCCCTGGACAATATTGAGCACACCGGGTGGGATGCCGGCCTCGGCAGATAGATCGGCCATCAAAGAGCAGGTAAGTGGCGCCCACTCAGGCGGTTTCACAACTGCCGTATCACCGGCAGCAAGGCAAGGCCCAACTTTCCAGGTCGTCAACATAAACGGAGCATTCCAGGGCGTGATGAGCGCGGCGACGCCTGCCGGATCGAAGCGCACGTGATTGACGACTTCCGGCGAGTCGATCGTCTCATGGTTCAGTTTGAGGGCAAAGTCAGCGAAGAATTCGATATTGTGCGCCGCACGCGGAATGATCCTGGCGATATTCCCCATCAACAGCGAGCCGTTGTCCGCCGTTTCGACCGCAGACAGTTCCTTCACGCGGTCGCGAATCAGTTGCGCGAAACGCTTAAGAATCGGGTGGCGCCCCTCCGGACCGAGCGCCGCCCACTGCGGAAATGCCCGTCGTGCGGCTGCTACTGCCGCGTCGATCTCCTCAGCCCCACCAGCGCCGACATCCACCAGATGTTTGCCGTCGATCGGCGAGTGTACGGCAAAGGTTCGCTTCGATTCGACGCGTTTGCCGTCAATAAAGTGTGCGGTTGAAACATCGACTCCGGCCACTGTCACGGTTCCCATAACTACATCCCCCTCAGTTGTGCAGCTAACTCGTGGTGAATTTTGAGCAGTGCTGGGATATCCTCTGGTTTCTCACGTCCAAACCCGCACTCGGCGGCTACGCCGCAATCGGGCAGATATTTGCGTGCTGCGGCGAGGCGCTTGCCGGCGCCCTCGACCCCATCACTATTGATGACCCCAAGGTAGACTTTGGTGTCGCCGATCTTCAGGTCTAGCAGCGGCTTAAAGTAAGCGTCATCGCTGCGCTGTATCGGCACGGTCATATGCACGAAGTCAACCCGCCGGCCGGCTTCTGCGACTGCAGCGTTGGCAAACCTGACACTCAAAGCGAGATCCTTGGGTTGGATCACCGGCTTTTTGGGATAGGTGCCGTAACAAAAATGAAAACCCAGTAAAGCATCCGCTGGCACCAGCCGTGGAAGGCGACGTAGGGGCTCGACGTAGCGCTGCCATGCGCTCTCCGGATGAGACCAGGGGTAAAACGTTCCTTCCAGCTCGAGCAGGTCGGTACAGACATCGAATTGAATGGCGAGATCGCGCGCAGAGATGTGGTCGAAGATGTGTTTGATCTCGCGTCCTAATGCTTCCTCATAGGCGGCTGCGACGATCGCCGCTTCGGCCGGCTCACGAAAGAATAGGAAGGTTGCATCCTGCGGGAACGGCAACGCGACTTGAAAACGGACACTGTTGGCAATGTCACCTGCGTCGCGTCTTTGGCGGAACACCTCAAAGGATTTGATCGCTTCGCGCGCGTAGCCGAGTTCGTCGAAGCGTACGGTCTTGGTGCCTTCCTTCAGCCTGAAATGAGTGATCGCTTCCGGATTCTGCGGCCCCGCTCCTGACGGCGGAAAGGCTTTGACCGGAATGATCTCGCCGATGGTGGTGATCGCGGGATGGCCGTGATACGTATGGGCGGCAAGGAAGTAGATCCACATCGAGCGTTCGCCCAACTCGCCATCAGGTAGAGCCGGCACGTGATCTCCCATCAGTCGTCCGCAAGTCGAGAAAACCTCTTCTGCGCTATTCAGGTTGACGCTTCCGACAAGAAGCATATCTGCACGTAGTTTAGCCATAGTCCCTCCTTTATTAGTGATTACGCTAGTCACTCCGCAGGGTCGACATCAAGACGCACGACGATATTCTGTAATGAGGGGGAAGGGGCGGGGTACTGTTGCATGACGAGCGGATCATGACCAGGGATAATGTGATGAGGTGAGTCAGCCAGGCGTTCGACCTTGCGAAAAGCGTCGAACATCGCCGCAATGTCGACGACTGCGACGAACGGGCGGTTGGTGCGCAGATTTTCGTAATAGTGGCTGGCATCGGACGCCAGGACGACGTAGCCTCGCTGCGTACGGACGCGCACGACCTGGAGCCCCGCCGTATGTCCGTGCGCCAGATGCAGCGTTAATCCTGGGGCAAGATCCACATCGCCCTCGTACAGTTCGAGGCGGTGTCTGAAGTTGAGTCGCACCACGCCAACGATATCCTCTTCTTCGAAGCCGTGGGCGAAGTAAGGGTAGCAGATATGACGCCCGGTGGCGAAGGCGAGTTCGCGTTCCTGGAGATGAAAGCGGGCGTGTGGCAGTTTGTGGAAATTGCCGACGTGATCGTAGTGCAGATGCGTCAGCACCACATCGGTGACCGCGTCCGGGTCAATATCGAGCAGCCGCAAGTTGTCGATCGGACAGCGTAGGAATGTACGCTTGCGGCGCGCCGCGACTTCGGCGGTGAACCCGGTATCGACGAGCAACACGCGGTCCGGCCCAACGATGACCCAGGTAAAATAGTCCATCGGCATGGGGCCGTCGTGCGGGTCGCCGCCGATAAAATGGTCAGCTCGCCGTGCTTCGCGGGTCGCATACCTGATGGCGAAAATCTTATAGTCGGGTAGCTTGTCACTCATTGTCATTCCCCTGGCCAGCTAGGATTCACGTTTCTTGGCATCACGTTGCAAGGCTTCGCGTATACGATCCGCATCGACGGCGATCTGCACACCAGCGCGCTCCTCTTGGAGAAGCATCGCCACACGCGAATCGCGCTCGCCCCAGCCACGGTTCAGCGCCACAGTCAACTCATCCAAGGCCAGGTTCGCCATGGGCATAGAGACATTCAGTTCGCGGCCATCTTACCGCCCATGATACCGAGGCCGATAAAACCTACCTCCATTATCGCCTCCACGCCGGACCCGAACCGGCTCCTTGGTCTTAGAGCTATTGTTGTTCGTCGAAGACGCTCTTAGCGATCGTAGCTGCCGTCATCGCTGTCGGCCACCCGGAGTAAAACGCGAGGTGCGTGATCAGTTCGCCGATTTCTTCCTTGGTGACGCCGTTGCCTAAGGCGCGCTCGATGTGGACGCGCAGTTGTTCCGGGCGGTAGGTGGACATCAACGCCGCTACCGTGATCAGACTGCGGTCGCGCTTTGATAAGCCGGGGCGTTCCCAGACGTCGCCGAACAGGACCTTCTCGGTCAAGTCAATGAGCTTAGGTGCGACGGTGCGTACTTTCTCTCGGGCGGCCATCACTGATGACGATGCTGTAGCCATGAGTTCCTCCTTTTCGCGATTGCCGAGTTACTTGCATCCTAAGGCGATCTGTTGAGCACTATGTTCTCTCAGGATGCAGGTCGCTGCTTATGAAAGCTTTCCGTAGTTGTTCGGCGAGCGAGTGTCAAGCGGCAGAAGAGGCCGGACAACAATGCCGCCAACTCTTTTGAGTCCCGCATCCAGGATGGGAGAGGCAGGTGCTATTGCTTGGGCGCAACCAGGCGAAATACCTTGCGGAGCGCCTCCGAAGCATTGGTATAGGGTGCGGCTTGGCTCATATCCGTGATTTCCCTATAGCGATCACGAATCTGCTCGGGTGTCGGGATGGTTTCGGTGCCGAACAACGCTCCACGCGCTTCGCGCACCTCGACTTTTTGGACATCCTCCGCGACCTGGGTGTCTATTGTTCTCGGGACGATGATGCGAGCCGCATGTTAGATGCTTTCTGTACTCGAAGGTTCTTTTTAGTACAAGCGATCAAATGGCCATTCCTAGAATCTGCAAGAAACCTCCGCCCCAGCGAACGATCACTCACCAAACACACCGTCGACCACCATCTGAAGCAGGAGCTAGAGTTCCTCCGTCCCCTCGCTATCATTTGTCTGGGCAAGGTTGCTTCTTATGCTTGTAGCGTATGTCTTAATGGTGTCGATTTCCCGTTCGGCTCCTCAATGAAGCTCGAAGATGTTCGTGGTAAGTGTTTTCATGGCAGCCTACCATCTGGGATACAGGTTCAGATTTATCCAACTGCATTACCGGTCAAAAAGAATATGATGAGAAAGGGAGAACGAAAGAAAATTCTCGAAGAGATTCGCGCGGTTTTACGAGACCATTGGGATTGGCAGGAGTGGCATGTTGTCTGACTACGTCTAGATCCTTACGTCAGGGGAAGGAGCAGTTTTGAGAGCAAAGCACGGTATTCAGTTGGGAGACGATTCAACGGATGGAGTGTTCTGGATCAGATATGATCCGGAGAATAATAATGTCACGCTGCATGGCCACACCGAGGATTGGGCTTTCTCTCAGACTCTGCGCGTACCCCTTCGGGTGTTCCTTCGCAAACTCCGCATCACATTGAGAGACTGTCGTCATGTTTTCGAGGAAGTTCAGGGCGCGACAGTTTGGCGACTTGGTCATGGGTCAGCCCAGTTTTCCGGACGACCTCGATAATCTTGTCATTCAAGTCACTTCTGAGTTGTAGCTCGGCTCCGTCAGCCGGAGAAAGACCAAGGATGTCGGCAAGCTCGGCTGCATCTTTTGCGACAATTGATTTAAATCTTCTCATCAGGCATTTCTTTTAACTGCTTCCCCGCGTCAACTCTGCTCATTTTTCACCGAAGGCAAGTGTCTCCTACGCCGCTTTTGCAACTGTGCGTTTTGCCCGTCGCTTACGCGTCGTTGGCCGAATGAGCGACTCAGCCGGTATCCCCCACAAAACATGGAGCCGCCGGATCATTTCGAGCGTCAGTGGCCGCTTTCGATTTAAGACCTCTGATACCCGACTCTTGCTGCCGAGAATCTTCTCCAAGTCACGACGCGTAAGTCCCCGCTGCTGCATCCGCAGTTCGATGGCTGCGATGGGATCTGGTGGATCAATCCGCCAGTGCTTCGCCTCATACGCTTCCACTAATGTGACGAGTATATCGAGCCGATCGCCTGCTAGGGTTCCGGATGCAGCATCCATGAGGACATCAATCTCAGCCAGCGCAGCATCGTAGTCGGTCTCGGTCTTGATAGGTTTGATCTTATTCATACAGTCCCCGCGTCGATCCGGTCATACTCGGCGTGAGTTCCAATAAAGCGAATGTAGACAACTCGATATGGGTAGTTGATCTTCGCAATCAGACGGTACTTGTTGCCACAGATATTGAACACCACCCGGCTTCCTTTCAGGATACTGGCGTCCCCGTACTGGACTTTGACATCTGCTGGAGTACCCCAGTCAGCCTGACTCACTTGAGAGTACCAATCTTCCAATGCTCTTTTCGCATCGGCAAAATGCCGACCCCGTTCCCAGAACTGCCGTAACGTCCGCTTGGCGATAATCCGCACGGTAACACCTTACTACCGTATTCCCACTTTGGGAACAAATAAATGGAGTCAGCGATAGAAAAAGTGCGTGCTTCGACAAGACTCAGCGCGAGCTATTTTCCTATGAATGCTACAGAGCGGAATTCAGGACTTAATTTTCGCTCCTTCGTCAGACGACCGCGCCTGCACTGGTGTGAATCGTTTGCCCGGTGATTTGCCGGCTGCCGGGCAGACAGAGGAACACAATAGCAGCCGCTACGTCTTCCGGCTGCGAGACACGGTGGAACAGATTCTCCAAAGGACCGCTCGATGCTGCACGTTGCAGAGCCTCAGCATCACCGATCACTTGGGTCATTGCTGTAGCGGTAATCCCAGGGGCTACGGCATTCACGTTGATGTTATGCACGCCCAACTCGGCAGCAGCACTGCGGGTCAACTGTACCAGCGCAGCTTTAGAGCTGGCATAGGCTACCGGGGAGTTGCGAGCGCGGAAGGCGGAACTCGAACTGATATTGACGATTCGCCCTCCGCCTCCACGTTCAATCATGTGCCGCGCGACATGCTTCATCATCAGCATCGCCGCCTTCAAATTTACGGTCTGCACGAATTCCCAGTTCTCTTCGTCCATCTCGATTAAGCTCTGGAACCGACCGGTCACGCCGGCACAGTTGATCAGCATGTCGATGTGTCCCAGTTGCTCGATGACGCGCGCGACCGCGGCGGGAATCCGCTTGGTCTCCGCCAGGTCAATCGGCAACGCGAATGTCGTGCCACCGGCTTGTCGACCTTGCTCGACCACGGCATTTACTCCGGCTTCATCGCGGTCGAGAACCGCTACCGCCGCACCGGCCTGCAACAGTGCGGCAACGGTCGCCCGGCCAATACCAGATGCACCCCCGGTCACGATCGCTACCTGACCTGAAAGCTCAGCACCCATGATCGTCTCCTTGCTTGTCCCACTGCATCAGATACCGAAAAAGCGCGCCGCATTATCCCCCAAGATTTTGTTGACCGAAGTTTCGGGTAAGCGGGCGAGCGCCTTGCGGGCGTTAGCAACCGGCGCGGTAAAGCCTTCGGCATGGGGATAATCGGAGCCGAAGAAAAACTTATCATCGCCGACTAATTCAATCATATACGGCAAAGTACGTTCGCCCGGGTCGGCGGAGATCCAAATGTTGCGCGCGAAATACTCACTGGCCGGGCGTTTCATCTGGGTCGTGTGTCCCATATAGCTGAAGCGATAGTCGAGCCGGTCAAGCCATTCGGCGACCCAGCCACTCGCGGACTCAATGGTGGCGACACGTAAACGGGGGAAACGCTCGAACACGCCATCGTACACCATGGTGGTGAGCGCCATGCGCGGGTCTTGAATGACATTCATGCTGAGAAACATGAAACCTGGGTCGTGATCTTTGTACCATTCGTTGCCGAGATACTTGCTGTGCACGACCAGATGGAGGCCCACGGCGATATTAAGCGCTTGCGCCGCTTCCCACACCGGATCGAAGTCCACATGACCAAAACTTTTGCCATCGATTGGCAACGCGCCGACGAAGACCGTCTTCACATCGGCCTTCGCCAACCGCTCCAGCTCTCGCACGGCTTCGGTTGGATGCCGCAAGGTGATATGTCCCACCGGATAGAGGCGTTGGCGGTATCCGGTACAGGCCTCAAGCATCCACGTGTTGTAAGCGCGACCATGCGCAGCCGCTAATTCCGGGTCGGTCACTAAATCTTCCCAAAAGAGACCTAAGGTCGGATAAATGAACTGACTCTCGATGCCTTCGTGATCAAGAAACTTGAGGCGTTGTTCCATGTCTTCCAGTGAGTGACTGAAAGCGGCGGCGAAGTCGAACGACTTCAATCCTTGCCCCGCTTCTTTTTGACCGTAGCCAACCGCGACCCCCATCAATTCTTCGATAGTGAGATCGCCCGAATGGGTGATGCGCTGTCCGTCGATCAAGATGGCGTAGCGACCAGTTACAGGATCACGTTCGAAGCGGAGACAGCGCTCGCGGTAACGCGGCTCGATGTAGCGTGGCCAGAGATCCAATGGTTCCATAAAATGGCTGTCGGCATCAATAATGCGCACCATAATGAATCCTCCTTCGCTTTGTAGGGGCACGGCGTGCCGTGCCCCTACCTCGATTCACCCCAACACCGACCGTTTCTTGACCCATCCTTGATCAAAAGGCGTCCAGAAGACGGGGATAAGTTTTACCTGCTGAAATTTCCACTCGCCGTTGACCTTGACACATTGGTCTTCATACCGCGCCGTACCCCAGACTGCCTGGTTGTCTTTGACCATCGTACAGGGCTCTAAGAGATACCACTGCCCAGTTGCGCGGTCTCCTTGGACCTCAATGAGGGGATTCATCACATAGTGGAGGGCGAAGGAGAGCATCTGCGGAAGGTTACGCATGAACGTACGGATCGCCTCACGCCCTTCATAACGGCCGACCACACCGCCGTCCCAGACTGCCTGCTCGACAAACAGGTCGGCCACTTTGTCCGGTTCGCCAGTGTCCACGTGCAGACAATAGTGAGCTTTGAGTCGTTTAATCGCTTCGATGTCTTCTTGTTGCTGGATGCGTTGGGTGAGGTCGTCGAGGTTCATCGCTTCCTCCTTTATGGTTACCGTTTTTTTGCAATTACGGTTGAATCACAGATTGCCTGTGGCAGCGTTGCTAGCTCTTCAGTATGTCAAACGCATGGCGCGCGGCCGCCAGGTATGCGGGCGACGGATTGAGCGCGTGCTCACGGAGACAGGCTTCGGTAAACTTGATTGCATGCTCGTCTCCATTGGCGATCGCCATGTCAATCAGCGTCTCACGCGATTCGCGCGGTGACTCGATCTCGCGCGCTGGCACGGGTTGGTGGCCAAAGGCAACGTAGAGGGCACATCCTGCCTGCCATGCATATCGTAGCGCATCGTGTGCAATCTCAGCGCGCAGATGGGGCAGCAGTGACCGCAGCGCCGCAGCGCTGGTGACACCGTGGATAAAAACAATGGTGCTGAGTGTGTCGTGGGCGTTAGCCAGATAGACCCGCGCGAAGGTGTCAGTCAGTTCCGAGATCGTCGCTGAAGGCTCGCCGCTCAGGTCCGCGAAGCCTATCACTGGCGCGAACGGGGGAAATTCATCGAGCCGCTCAAGCGAGGCAGTAATCGTGCCGGTGAATTTGCGTTCCTCGGGCGGGACGACTGCGACTTCGAAGATCGCCATACGCGGACGGGCTTTTGTTACGGTCGAGGTGAGGTCGGTCGGCAGCAATTGGAAAGCAGCTGCCCACGAGGCAAGACCGTCGGCGAGTTCGCGTCGTCGTACGGGCGTGTCGGCGAGGGCGACGGCGCGAGCGGCGTGGCCGGTGCGAATCACCCCGTGTGTGGCCGAGGCTGATATCCCCGGCGTTAAACGTGCAACCCAGACATCGAGTACCTCACGCCACGGTTGTTCCTTAAGCCTGTTATGGAAGAACTCAAACCAGTCGGTAGTGTGGCGAAAGTCACCGAGCGCCGCTTGCCAGTCTTGCGAGGTAATCGGGGAAAACTGGGGCGGACGCGGAGCGAGACCCGCACGGTACTTGTCAAGCCAGCGGGTAACGGCATCGTCACGGCCCATCGCACACATTGCCTCGATGGCCATCGGGGCATGGTTCGACATGCCATTCTTCAGGTCCGGTCCCGCCTCGGCCATCGATTCCAGCGTTTCATCGAGATTTGCGTAGGAAACCATGGTTAAACTCCGCGCACTCATTCACTCTTGGTTACAAAAATTCTCCTTTCGCAACGGTGATGGCTTTACCCCCGACCGCGACGGCGATTGTTCCTGCCTTCTCTGTTGCTTGTAACCAAAGCAGGGAAGGGCGGTTGATTTCGTAGCCTTGCTCGCTACGGACGTCGATAGTATCGGCGCCAAAATAGCGGTGGCGAACAAGATAGGCAGCGAGACAGCCGTTGCCGCTGCCGGTCGCAGGATCTTCTGGGACCCCGTAGTAATCAGCAAACACCCGCACGCTCACCCCAGGTTGTTGACTGTAAGTCTCGGCACAGAAGACGAGGATCGACTTTGCCCAAGTGCTTTTAATCAGAGAAAAGAGGAAGTCTTGGTTGATCTTCGCGCGCTTCAATGCCGCTAAGTTTCTCAGCGGAACAACGATATGCGGGAGGCCGGTAGAGACCTCTTCAATCGGACAACGAGTGTCGATTTCACTCGGGCTGAGGCCTAACACCGGAGCAAGTGTATCCGCAGTGAAAGTTTGTCCGGCTGTCGGCTCTTGCTGTTGCATCCAGTACTGATCGTGGTCCCCGCCGCCGGCCGCGAACGTCACCGGGATCTGACCGATCGGGAGATTCAGCACAATGGTGTTGCTCGGCTGGTGGAGGATCTCATGGCGGATAATATGGGCTGTCCCGAGCGTCGGGTGTCCGGCAAAAGGAATTTCTGCGCTGGGGGTAAAAATACGTACATCATAGCCGCCGCCGTGCGGTTCCTCGGACACAATAAAGGTCGTTTCCGAATAATGCATCTCATTAGCGAGGCGCTGCATTGCGGCGGATGAGAGCGCACCGGCCCTGCGGAACACCGCCAGTTGGTTCCCAGCATATTTTTCTTCAGCAAAGACGTCAACAATATAAAAGGGTAATCGACTCATAGCTTTTCTAAGCAATTTTTGCTTTTGCTTCCTCTTGAAAATCACCAGTCGCTCGAGAGATCGGTCAGGCGCGGTCTTACCTCGGCAGCGAAAAGCTCTAAGCTGCGGCGTGCCGCCGCTTCAGAGATGTCACCGAACATCACTTGCAGACTAGGCTCGACCGGTCCGAACTGAGCGATCAGCACGCGCATTTGCGTCGCAACCTCCAGCGGGTCACCGATAAGTGCGCGCGATTCAGCCAGGACTCGATCGTAGGTAATCGCATCCAATATATTCACCAGTTGTTCGTAGCCTTTGTATTGGCCGGACGTCCGGCCGATCCACGTAGTGGCGGACTGGCGAAACAGGCGGATGTATTCCTCCATCGGTGCTTGCGCCTCGCGACGGGCAGTTTTCCCGTCCTCGGCCACGTAGAGATGGAACGACATCTGGACCTTGCCGGCACCCACACGAGGTTTCGCCCGCTTATAACTTTCTCGATAGAGCCGCAGGTTTGCCGCTACAGAGTCGAACGCGCTTAAGTAGGGGACGATCATCAGATTGTGACCTTGCTCGCCAGCCCACACGAACGACTCGGCGGTCTGAATGGCCGCGATCCAAATGGGTGGATGCGGTTGCTGTACCGGCTTAGGCAACAGCGGCACGGGGCCGAAGCGATGAAAGGGGCCTTCGAACTGTACTTCGGGTTCGGTCCATAAGCGCTTCACCGCGGCGATTCCTTCCTCGAACCGTGAACGGCTCTCATCTAACGAGACTTGGAAGGCATCGAATTCCTCCGGCAGAAAGGCGCGCGCGAACCCAGCGTCAAGACGCCCGTCGGATAGACAATCAAGCATAGCCAGTTCGGCGGCGAGCTTCAGTGGGTGATTAAATGCGGGCAACACCGCGCCAGTCACCAGCCGAACCCGCTGCGTCCGCTGAGCAACGGCAGTCAGAAAAACGATTGGACTAGGTGAGTAACCGCCGTATCCGCGAAAGTAATGCTCGACCGTGCGAATGTGGTGATAGCCTAACTCGTCAGCCCGAGCCGCCAGGGCTAATGCTTGTCGGTAGTAGGCATGACCGGACAAATGCGTTGGATCGACTGAGGGGAAAAAATTGACTCCGAACCGCATCGCTTCACCTCTTATGGCAGCCACTCACTGCGGGCTGAGAGAGTATGACAGCAGCGTTATGGCATAAAGCATGCGCGGAGTCGAATCGAAGTTTTGTGGAAACTGAAGGCGTATACTGAATTTTCTCTCGGCAGTCGGGCTCTTTCCTTGATGTTCGAGCAACATGAGAGTACGTTCCTGGAAACGAGTGTTCTGGTTGTACAGAAATCGTGATGATAAAGGAAGAACATAAACAGCAAAGCAGGACGAGACCCCTTCGCTTTTTGGCCCGGTTCTTCTCGCTCGCAAAGACTCACGTGCCAGCGGCTGTTGTTCCCAGCACGATTGAGACAGCATTCTCCAGAAGGAGTTGCTCCGTGTCAGAAGGTTGTTGCTACAGGGAGGGCGTATGATGTGGCCCCAGGAACTGCTGCTCGCGCTCCAAGCCTTGGCCCTCTTTCTCGGTTTGAGCTGCCTTTACTGGCTCATCTTCAAAGTGCCGCACTGGCAGTCGCCTTTCGTTCTGGCGCTGACCGCCCGCGTGCGACTGTGGGCCTATTTGCTGATACCGCTGTTCACGGCTTTCTGGAGTCTACAGAAACTCGCTGGGCTTCCCAATGCAGCTTGGCACCCTTCGGGCAATATTCTTGCCATTTCCGAAAGTGCTCTACTGATCGTCCTGGCTATTTCTGCGGTTGAAGCGTGTAGTGGTCTCGTTTTCGACTATCTGCTCGCTATCCGCCGTCACACGATGGTCCCCGTTATTGTTCGGTCTCTGACCCGCGGTATCGTCTATACGGCATTATTTTTCTTCTTTCTTCCTCACTTTTTTGCCTGGCGCAATGTGGCCGGGCTCATCACCAGCTCCGCTATCGTGTCGCTCATTTTGGGTTTGGCGCTGCAGGAAACCTTAGGCAACCTCTTCGCCGGGATTACCATGCAAATATCTCGCCCGTATCAGACCGGACATTGGATCAAAATTGGTGCGTATGAGGGCCAAGTTGAACGGGCGGATTGGCGTTCGATGACGCTCCGCACTTTAGAGGGCGATCAAGTCTCATTCCCGCACAGCCTCCTGGCAAAAATGGAGATTCGCAACTACTCGTTTCCTTCTACCCTCCACGCGTGTGAGACCCAAGTCAGTGTGCACTATCGACACCCCCCCTCGACGGTCGAGACTATCCTGACTCGCTGTGCTTTAGAAACTCCGGGTGTTCGGGCACAGCCCTCACCAGAAGTGCGCCTGACGGCGTATCAGGATTTTGCCATTCTGTACACCATTCAATTCTGGATTGATGATTTTGCCCGCTATCAAGATATCGAGTCCGATGTGCTGAAGCGAATCTGGTACTTATTTCGGCGCGAGAGCATTGAGATTCCGTATCCTATTCGTGAGCTCCATCGGCGGGAGGAGAGAAGGAAAGACGCCGCCGCTGCCGACCATGTGCAATTGTTACAGCGTATCGAGTTCTTAGCGGCATTGAATGACGAACAGCGATCTCTGCTCGCCCAGCGTCTCGCTCCACAACTGTTCGCTCGCGGCGAGATTATCTTTCGGCAAGGGGACCCGGGAAACACCTTTCACATCATTAAGCACGGCCAGGTGGAAGCCACTGTGCAAAGCAGCGACGGTCACACAATTCATGGCCGTGTGATGAAAGCTGGCGACTATTTTGGTGAAGTCTCATTGCTGACCGGCGAGCCACGCAGCGCGACCATCAGGGCGGCAGAAGATACCGAAGTCTTGACCATGGGAAAGGAAGACATGCGTCGCCTGCTCGAAACAAACAGCCAGTTAGCTGAACACGTCAGTCGTACCCTTACCCAACGCCAACAAATTATAAGAGAGCAGTGGATCCTACCGGAGCAGCCAGAAGGCCACAATGGAGCAATCCAAGAGCACCATGCTGAATCTCTCCGCCGCGAGCTCCTCGGGCGCATTGTCCGATTCTTTTCCTACTGAAAGAAGAATTTTGTTCCCTCAGAGATTTCCCCGCAGCGACATTATCTCGTTTATACGAAAGGGATCAAGGAGAAAATAAACCCTTCCATCCCTGATCATGATGGGGTGCGCATAGCCAGGCTAACGACGCTGATTGTTCCGACCGTGCGGTATTAGACTAGGAAGGAGCAGTGAGGACGATATCTTTTGCTGCGTGACCAAGGCCGTGGAAACAGCCAAGTTGCTGCGTTCCCTCTTTCTTCTCGTGTAGCTTGTCAACGACAAGAAAAAAATTATGCTGAACACACAGGCGAGATTCACGAAGGAGCAATAATGATTACCCCACGATTGGCCCATCACCGTGGCCATGCGCAACATGGCTGGCTAGAGAGTTATCACACCTTTTCCTTTGCTGACTATTATGACCCTGCGCACCTAGGGTTCCGCACCCTGCTGGTGATTAATGAAGATCGGGTGCAGCCGGGGAGGGGGTTTGGTACACACCCGCACCGCGACATGGAAATAATTTCCTATGTCCTAGAGGGAGGGTTGGAGCACCGAGATAGTCTCGGAACAGGCTCGGTGATCTTCCCGGGAGAAGTGCAGCGCATGAGCGCTGGCACAGGCGTGACTCATAGTGAGTTCAACCACTCTCGAATTGATCTCGTCCATTTCCTACAAATCTGGATTCTGCCTGAGCGTCAAGGGTTACTACCGAGCTACGAACAGCGTGCCTTCCCGGCAGAAGAAAAGCAAGACAAGCTTCGTTTAGTGGCTTCCCGGGATGGGCGTGAGGGTTCGGTCACTATCCATCAAGACGCCTCTCTCTACGTGACGCTGCTTTCTCCTGGAACACAAGTCAGGCATCGTCTCAGCCCCGGGCGCCATGCCTGGGTACAGGTGGCCCGTGGCGCCGTGAAAGTGAATGAAGTGTCTCTCGCAACTGGCGATGGTGCTGCAGTCAGTCAGGAGAATACCCTCACGCTCAACGCGAGCGATGCTTCGGAGGTGCTCCTGTTCGATCTCACTTAAGAAATGCGCCCAAGAGCGAGACCGCCCTATGACGAGGATCCGAATAAAAGGAACTGGGAGGAGATTATCTTGGGTGGCGTCAAAGGCTTGCATTTTGTCCGAGACGACACATCTTTACTGTCTCGCGGCAATTCCGTAGAGGCCGTCTTCCTGAGGAAAGGTCGTCAACGTGGAGTTTTGTGAGAATAATGAAGGACGACAAGTGGAGTTACTATGGAATATATAACCGAGTTCGTATTAAACGACGAAGTTGACTCTGGCCATAATCGATCGGAGCCAAATCCTGGTCCGACTGATGAGTCCCTTCTGGATGCATATTCTCGGGCCGTCATTAGTGCGGTAGAAAAAGTCAGTCCCTCGGTTGTCAGTATTGAGGTTCATGGAAAGGCAGGAAATCAACCGGGAGCCGAACCCCAGCGCTTGCCGGAGCTGCACGGCAATGGCTCTGGTTTTATCTTCACGCCTGATGGTTTCATTTTGACCAATAGCCATGTCGTGCATCAGGCGAGTCGCATCGAGGTGGCATTAACCGATGGTCGCCGGTGTCAAGCCGATTTAGTCGGTGATGATCCTGATACCGACCTCGCGGTGGTCCGCATTGGCGCGGCCAACCTCATTCCTGCGCGATTGGGTGATTCGCAAGCGCTGCGCGTCGGCCAGTTGGCGATCGCTCTGGGAAATCCGTACGGTTTCCAATGCACGGTAACCGCCGGAGTGGTGAGCGCGTTGGGGCGCTCTTTGCGTTCGCGATCTGGACGGCTCATCGACAACTTGATCCAAACCGATGCTGCGCTTAATCCGGGCAATTCCGGTGGCCCGCTGGTGACCTCGTGGGGAGATGTGATTGGAGTGAATACCGCCGTCATTCTTCCAGCTCAAGGGATTTGCTTTGCGATCGCCATGAGCACGGCTCAGTTCGTTGCTGGTCGCCTGATGCGGGATGGAAAAATCCGCCGCAGTTATCTTGGCGTGGGTGGACAAAATGTAACCCTCCCGCGACGTCTGGTGCGCTTTCACAATTTAGTGAAAGAAAATGGGGTCTTAGTCGTATCAGTCGAGAACCATAGCCCCGCGCAACAAGCTGGTGTCCGTGAAGGAGATATTGTTGTCGGATATGGAAACCATCTCGTTGCTGACATTGATGATCTCCATAGATTGATGACGGATGAACAGGTCGGCGCTCGCTCGACACTGACGATTCTTCGGCACACCGAGAAACTGAGCCTTCCGATCGTTCCAGCGGAGTCGCGCAGAGGAAGGTAAGATGAAATTGTCGGAGATCGAACGAGAAGAGCGGGGGCGCACTGATAGCCCCCGCGTTGGCTGAGAGCTAGGGTTATTGCTTTTCTTCCATCAGATTATGCATCTGTTCGTGTAGAGCCTTCATCTGTTGTTGGAGTTGGGCGGCTTTTGCTAATTGCTCCGGAGTAAGCACGCTGCGTATTTCCAAGGCAACGGCTAGCCCCTCATCCATGAGTTGCTCGCGGAGCTGGCTGATTTGCTCCGTTTGCGGGCTGAGATCCGTTGCGCTGAGCGAGCCTTGAGCAAAGAGCTTGCTTGCTATGGCTTCGTGCACTGTTCTAAGCTGTTCAAACAACTCCAGAAACTTTGGCTTGTGGGCACCCATAATCTTCTGGACCTGGGCATCTTGATCGGCAGTGAGATCAAGCTTCCTGATGAGAAACGGGAACATCATTCCTGGTCCGTCACCCATCATCATGCCCGGGGGGCCCATCGGACCGGGGCCACGGACAAAAATGTGGTCCTGAGCGGAGACTGGCACGAGCCACAGACCGAAGACCGCGAAACTAGACAGGACGAGAAACAACTTTCTCATAATATACCTCCTCAATATGATTGTTCTCTCAGCAAAAGAGGAAAGGGGTGGATTTCACAACCGAGAGTGAGAAATGGCTCTTGTCGCTCGCACGGCCATCCTCCTTCCAGTGCAGCCTGGACATAAGCGGAACTGGAAACTCGAACGAGAGTCGTTGGCTCGCTGTTGATATCTGTCATCGCAAAAAGCGCCGGCACTACGCTTTCTTGCAAAAACTCTGAGACTTGTTCTGGTTGCGCAGTGGTTTTGGCAACGCGGGAAGGGTGAAGCGATGACCACCAGTGGACACTTCCCCATACGAGGAGGAGTGTCGCTGCCAGCGCAGCCACCGCCGGGAACCAATACTGACGGAAAAGACTTGACTGCGGGGCAGCAATGCGCGGCGGAGGATTACTTGCGAGAATTTGTCCAATCTTCTCAAGGTCGTGAACTAATTGTCGGTAGCGAGCCGTACAAAGAAGGCAAGTACTGAGATGTGACCATTGCTGGTCAGTCCCGTCGCCTTTATACAACAGCAAGAGAGTGTAATCGCGCAAGCAGCGAGTCATGAGTGATCTCCTAAGGCCTTTCGCAGATGACGAATCGCATGAAACAAGTGTCTTTTGATGCTCCCAGTGGTAATTCCCAAAATGTCTGCCGCCTCTTGATTCGACCACCCCGCGAAGTGGAGGGCGAAAACCTCTCGCTGCCGGGTTGAGAGCGTTCGGACAGAACTCCAGAGGCGATCGTGTTCTTCGCGATTGAGTACCTGTTCCTCTGGCGTGTAGGAATGACTGGGTAATGCCTCTGCATCAAATTCACTTTGTTTCTCCTGCCACCACTTCCACCAAGCGGAGCGCCGCCGGTCACGGCAGGCATTGACGGCGACCCGGGTCAGCCACGACTGCCACGAACGGACGGGGGTCTGGGCCTGTTGTTCGCGCACGGCCTTGAGAAAAACCTCTTGGGCAGTTTCCTCGGCCTCATAGCGATCAGTGAGGAGCAGTCGGCACAGGCGAAGTACATGCGCGTGATGGGTCAGGTAGAGTTCTTCGCGAGAAGTCGATTCGTCCACAGTCGCTATCGCTTTACTAAAATTCCCCATCTTTTACTGAGAAAGACGAATGACCCTAGCTATTGGTTGAAAGCTCTCCCCAAAAAAGTAGCCTGACCCGAGAAGCAGAACTATAAAACGATACCCTTCGAGAGAGTTGACAGAAGAAGGAACTTAGCGACGGTTGAGCAATTGTGACTTGAGCGAAGCGTCAATTGGTTTCGCGCCCAGCCAAATGGAGAAGTAAGCTGAGGCAAAGTCCGCCCCCTCAATGATACCCTCGAACGAGAAGATCCCCAGAGCCGCCTGTAACGTATCAACTAAGAACCCAAAGACTCCGGCGCTCGAGAGCAGACGCAGTTCTCGCGCCGCATCGGGTGCCAAAAACAAGTGCAAGGCCAGCAGAAGCGCGACCACGAGAGGGCCAACGGACGGCATGCCCTGGGCCGCTCCCAGAACACAGGCGAACCACCCGATCTGGTATTTGAACGCCTCAACCGCGCTGGCGTCAATTGGGCCGGGGCCGAGCATGAGACCTACCGTGTGTGGAATGATGACTGGGAGGTGCGGCTCGAAGGCAATGCTCATATCCTCACTGCCGAAGATGGAGGACACCGGACTGAACTGCGGCTTACTCCCGAGAAGCCGGAAGTTCTTCACGGGGAGAATGGGTTCAGTCAGAAAGGGGCATTCGCGGGGAATGCCTCACAGTACTACTCGCTTACGCGACTGCGCACGGTGGGAAAGATATGGATGAATGGGGAAGAGTTCTCGGTGACAGGCTGGAGTTGGATGAATCATGACTTCGGCACCAGTTTTCTCGAAAAGGACCAAATCGGCTGGGATTGGTTTTCTCTTCAGTTCGATGACGGGCGCGAGCTGATGCTCTTTCAGCTCCGTCGCGCTGACGGTTCGATCGATCTCCATTCGAGTGGGACGCTGGTCGATGCGGCGGGGAAGGGGGCTCACCTCCGATTTGCTGAGTTTGCTCTCTCGCCAGGGCAGGAATGGCATTCACCGACGAGCGGCGCGACCTATCCAACCGTATGGACAATTACTATCCCGCAGTACGGGCTACGTTTGACAGTGAGCGCCGCATTTCCCGAACAAGAACTCCATACCGGCGAGAGTACGGGCGTAACGTATTGGGAGGGGAGTGTGAACGTGACAGGCAGTGAAGGCATACAACCGGTCGGCGGCCGGGGATATTTGGAGACGACTGGCTACGCCGGTAAAGGAATGGGAGCGGTGTTTGGACTGGATTAATATCTTCTTGAGACCTGGGACTGTTGGTCGGCATGCCAAAAGCCTAGGATGGAACGATCGAATTGAATAATTGGAAGGGAAGGAGAGTGAGCATGCCGCATTTTTTCTCCCGATGGTTGAGCATGTGGAGTTTGATTTTCGTTACCGCCCAGGTTGCGGGGGCTCAATCATACCTTTTTTCTCCACTCGATTACCCTGGGGCTGGCTTCACCGCCGCGATTGCCATCAATGCCGGCGGCGACATTGTCGGCGTCTACGGCAGTCCCCCGGGGCCGCCGTATGTCGAACACGGCTTCCTGTTTACGAAAGAGCGTTTCAGCCCCATTGATTTCCCTGAGAGTTTGTTGACCCGACCTTATGGCATCAATGTCGGAGGGGAAATCGTGGGTGTCTATGCTGACACCCAGGGGAATGCTCATGGTTTTCGTTTTCGCCCTCAAGCTCCGTATCCTTTCATCAGCGCGGAGGATTTAGGCGCTACGAATACCTATTTTCGCGGAATTAACGATATTGGCACGATCGTCGGAGACGCGGACGGTCAGGGTTTAGTCTGGAAAGGACCGAAGGCCCATACCCTCAACTACCCCGGGGCTGTACAGTCTGTGGCTACCGGGGTCAATCTGGCCGGTGACATCGTCGGGTATTATGAGGATCAGCAGGGAACGCGACACGGGTTTTTATGGCGGCGACGCCAACTGCCTCATTTTCTCGCCATTGATCATCTCGAAGCGACGACGACCGGAATCACGAGCGAGGTTGGTACCGAAGTCCATGGCATCAACAATCAAGGCCAGCTCGTCGGAGTGTTTTATAAAGCCCCTGCTGGTGATGCGCACGGTTTCGTGTTGACGCTCCAGGGGTGGCACTTTGAGACCATCGACTATCCGGGGGCCGTGCAGTCTGAGGTCAATGGCATCAATGACGCCGGCCAAATTGTGGGCGATTACATTGACGAGAGTGGCACTCATGGGTATGTCGCGACCCCGTTCGTCCTCATTCAGCGATGAGAACCAGGTAAACTCTTTCCCCGGTCGTCAAGCGACGAATGCAAAGAGTTTGCTCACTGCAAAAAAACTTTTTGTGACCATTTCTTACGCCGCGGATGCTGAAGGTGGACAACGCAGAATGGTCTCGTCAGGTTGGAGTTTGACCAACTCGGCACTGGTTTCCCATAATTCGGCCGCTTTGCCAGTGTCATAGGATTCCTGGGAGGACGGAATCTCCCGTAATCCGGCGAAGTATTTTCCAGATACTCCCTCTAAAGTTGGGTCGAGCACGAGTCGAGCGAGGGCGCTCCCTGACTCCCTCATGCTTTTGATCCCTGGCACGAGCCGACTGACGACTGGCAAGACGAAGTTCCAGGCGAAGCGTGCGATGGCGCCGTAGTCTCGGGCGAGGCCTGTGCCCGGCATCAGCCCGGGGTCGAAGGCATTGACTGCGATCAGGTGCGATGCAGAATTCTTTCCCTCGGTCTGAAGGCGACGTGATAGTTCGTAGGTACAAAAGACATTACACAGTTTTGAGGTGCTATAGGCGCGCCGCCCGACCGTACCTTTGTCGTCTGCTTTTGCCAGAGGGTCGATGTCTGGCCGCGCGAGAAATTTTGCCCCATGATAACGAGGCGCGGGCATCCCGGTGCGCTGAGCGGGATTGTGCGTGGCACTGCTAACAAAGACGATGCGGGCCGGGGCGATTAAGTGACGCAGAAGCAAATTGGCCAGCAGAAAATGTCCGAGATGGTTCACGGCAAAGGTCGTCTCAAATCCATCTTCCGTGTAGGTAATGCCAGTAACGATCTGAATACCAGCGTTGCACACCAAAGCGGTTAAGGGCGGAACATTGCGGGTGGCAAAATCTGTCGCAAACTGACGCACTGAGGCTAACGACGCCAAATCGAGGGACATTGCTTCAATCTGTTGATGTGTGGTTTCAGCAATCAACTGTTGAACTGCCTGGGCAGCTCTGTTTGGGTGACGACAAGCGAGAATGACGTGCCACTGCTTCGTGGTCGCCATTGCCTTCGCGCAATGGTATCCCAAACCGATGTTACCACCGGTAATGATGATCGTTTTTTCACTGGCTGCGGCAGGCATTCGGCAATCCTCATTCTCAAGTTCTTTCGAATCGTTATCTTTTGCTTATCCACTCTGCCCGGCGTGCAGGCGACTGGCAAGTAGAGGCGGCAAATTGCTCCCACCGTTACCGGCGGGGAAGAGGAGCCGGGACCTATCGACGTTTGAGGCTGAAGCATCCGTATAATAGTGCAAAAGAGAATTATGTACCATTCAATATCTGTTCAATATATTGACAAAAAATGTTTCTTGATTTATGGTCCATCCAGCTATCGTACCCCCGCAAGAAAGGAGCGCGGAAATGTATAGCGAGCACGCAGCGGCTCTTCCGGCTGGGCAGTTTTTACCCAGAGTCACCATGGGTGTTGAGAAGCCGCTTCCATCATGGGCGGATGAGGTCGTTACTCCTGAGCAATTCTTTTTCTCAGCTTTAGATTCCACTGCGAGTTGGACTGGAGAGCGACGCTTATTACTGGCGGTGCTAGAGGAAGCGGTAGCAACATTCGTTCGTTATAAAGATGCCACGACGACACGCGGAAAGCGGTTGTTCCGCGAAGTCCGCGAATGGTTTTGGTCGGATGAGTGTAACTATGTGTGTTCCTTTGCCAGCATCTGCGACCATTTGCATATTGACTCGGACTACGTACGCGCAGGATTAGCGAGCTTGCAACGTATGAGTATAGGGCAAGCAAAATCTGTCGCTACCCCTGGAGCGAATCTGCTCCGGAGGGCCAGCGCATAACCCAAATTCGTACAGGAAGCGGGGAAGTCAGGGAAACCTTATGAAATATTCTTCGCAACGCCCTCAGTTCCAGCGTCGCCCCGCACTTCCATTGTTTCTGTATGATCTTACGGCCGCAAGTCGTTTGTTGCCTCCCGCGGCAGTGCTGCCGGAACAGTTTCATGGATCTCCCGTGAGCAGAAATGCTACGCGTGGAGAAGTTGCGCTTATGCGCGCCATCCTGGAAGATGCGATTGATTGTTTTCAGAAAGTGGGGAGAACATATGATCAGCGGCTCACGAGAGATGCTGAGAGGTGGCTCTTTGCTGACGATCATCACTGGCCATTTTCTTTCGTCAATATTTGTGCCGTCTTAGGTCTCAATGCGGGGTATATCCGGCTTGGACTGCAACGCTGGCGACAAAGCCCGTCAAGCCGACCCACACGAAAATGGGGACGCGAAACACAGAGCCGGCGATTGGTCAAGACCGGTTAGTCTTTTTAGGAAGAGGAGTAATACGTTTCTCATCGCAGTCCGGATGGGACGAGACGAATAAAGAGCTGAGAACGACAACGTCGTGCGGAGGGAGAGCATGAGACTCAGCATGCAAAAGCAATCTGTCGAACCACAGGCGATGCTGTCTATCGGTGCGCTTTCCCGTGCCACCGGGATTCCGATTGAGACCCTTCGCACGTGGGAGCGGCGCTATGGGTTTCCCGTGCCTGTGCGTAAACCGTCAGGTCATCGTGTCTATCCTCTCTATAGCGTATCGCGGCTGCGACGGATTGCCGCAGCCCTTGCCCGTGGCCATCGGGCGAGCCAAACAGTCTCGGCCTCAGATTCCGAGTTGGCAGCCCTTCTCAAAGTGACAACAAGTGTGATGGGTAACTCGGCTGTCTCTGTAGATATGCAAGCGGTTGATTACTCTAGCTTGCTGCGTCTGGTGGCATCGTTTGATGCTGAGACCCTTACTCGCACTCTGACCGCTGATCACCTCCATCTTGGGACGTTGGATTTTCTTCGCACCCGTATTGCTCCACTTGTTCGTATGGTGGGAGAAGAGTGGGCGGCGGGACGCTTACAGATTCATCATGAGCATTTTCTGTCTGAACGCGTGGGTGATCTTCTCCGTGCGCTACGATTGCCACTCGAAGCGTGGTCCAACGGACCTCTAGTAGTGTGCGTTTCGCTTCCAGGAGAGGAACATGGCTTGGGGCTACAAATGGTTGCCTTGTTGCTTGCCTCCGCCGGGTGTCGTCTCGTGTATCTGGGAACCGAAGTCCCTCCTCCTCAAATAGCGATACTCACCAAAGACCTCAATGTTCGTGTTGTCGCGGTCAGCATATCGGTTGCGAACCGTGGCGAAGTCATGAACGCCCATCTTGAGCAACTGCGACAGCTTCTCCCTCGGCGGGTCACTCTTCTGGTTGGTGGTGATGGGGCTCCAAGTCCACGAGCTGGAATCACTATTATCCAGGACCTCAGCGCATTAGATGCCTGGGGACGGAGACTTACGCAGTAGAGTGCATCGCTAGCTTTGCTCTATGAATTAGTTCACCAGCCTCAAAAGCCACGAGAAAGACTGGTAATCCTACGCCCGTTTATTCTTCAGCAGAAGAACCGTGCCCCTATTTTTCCTTTTGTATAAGGTGATTTCTGTTCGTGCTTCGCCAGTAGTGTCTTGTATTGCTGACATTCTGGTGTGGTAAGAGGCCCCTCAACCACTGTCAAATAGAGTTGTCAGGATGTCTATTGTTCTTTCCTCTTCCTCTGCGTCGGCGCTGCTGCTGAACTCAGGAAGGGAAATCCTCTTGACCAATACTGCTCATATCTTCCGCCTTTGGGATGCGCCACTCAAGGATGTCGAAGACCATCCGTGTGGCATCCCTGTTACAGCACGATGAATCCATGGACACCTCATCTCTTTCTTCAGAGTCAAAGGATTTGCTCACGAAGATGCTTCGGGTAGGGCGAACAGTCGCATTGGGCATAGCGTTCTCCTTCTCTCAATTGTCATGGTGCGACTACCATTCCCGGCTCATCATGATCGAGGGCAAAAGCTGCGCCACACATAATGGCAATCTTGTCATCTTCGTGCAGCAGCGTGATCGTCGTCTGAGGAACAACTCAGAGGTGGCAACGGTGTCAGCATCATACAGGTATGAGAGATGTAGAGATGATATGAATTTTCACTCAACGTGATGCAGTGCGAAGATTTTCCTTGATAGGGATCGAGCTTGGTCTCAAAGCCTTTGCATAAGGTCTGACCTTGCTGGTCGTGGTGAGGATATTTTTTACAGGACAAAAGTTATCGGACATTATTTGTGACTAAGCGTTATGCTCATTTCCCAACCGGCCGTAAACGGAAGGTGAAGGCAGCGTTAAAAGAGTAGGTTTCGGCAAAAGTCCAGCGAATTTTTACGATACTCTTATTATCGCCCCTGTTTCAAAAATCAAAAAAGCCGTGTAGCTTCAACTATATGGAGGGATGGCTGAGCGGTTGAAAGCACCGGTCTTGAAAACCGGCAGGGTCCAAAAGGCTCTCGTGGGTTCGAATCCCACTCCCTCCGTTTCTGTTATTCTCGTTGGTAGGGCTGCCCCAAGGCTAACGGTGCCATAATCCTGATCCCAGACAACGCCAACGCCAGAAGGGTTAATCCGTATGGCAACATGAGAACAAATTGATAGGGGATCGTTGACCCTAGTGCTTGCAGTTGAAACTGCAGGGCTGTTGCCGCACCGAAAAAGAGCGCTCCATACAGCACCCCTATTGGTTTCCAACGACCAAAGATAACAATGGCAAGCGCGATGAATCCACGTCCGGCCGACATTCCTTCAATAAACGTGTTGGAGTACGCGAGTGACAAATAGCTTCCCGCTAGACCCCCCAATAGGCCCTCAATTCCTAAGGTGAGAGTGCGCACCCATCGCACGGAGACGCCAAGAGTTTCGGCAGCATGAGGGTGCTCCCCAACCGCTTGCAATTGTAAACCAGCGCGCGTATGAAAGAGTACGATCCCACAGAGCGGAACCGCCAGCAAAGCAAAGTACACTAACAAGGTATGTTGGAATAAGGCCGAACCGAAGAAAGGAAGCGAACTCAGCAGAGGGAGAGAAAGGGGTGAAAAGGTCTTCACAATGAGTGCCTGTCCGGTGACACCGAAGATCCCGCGATAGAGCACTCCCGTCAAGCCAGCGGCGAGAAGATTTATACTGATGCCGACGACAACTTGGTCAGCACCAAGACCAACTGTGAGGCTGGCGAAGAGCAGGGCGAGTAGGACTCCAGCCGCAGCTCCCAAGAGCAAGCCGATGAAAGGTGAACCGGTAAAGTAAGAACCCACCATGCCGGCAAATGCTCCGATGAGCAAAATCCCTTCAAGCCCGATGTTGATTACGCCTGCTCGTTCGACCAGGGTTTCTCCCAGCGCCGCGAGCAGGAGAGGGGTAGCCGCTATGAGGGTAGCGTGAAGCAAGCTGCTGCTATTGGTAAGCAAACTAGCAAGAATATCCATAGTCAAAAGAGATTAAGAAGAAATGTCAGACTTCATTCTCCCGCGCCACCACCGCTGCATCGTATCGGTGCTGTAAGCTGCGAGAAACAGCACCATCGTGGCCTGCATGACCGAAACTAACACGGACGATACGCCTGCCTCTCTTTGCAAAGAGCCGGCTCCGGCTTCTAAAGCTCCGAAAAATACGGCGGCAAAAACAACCCCTAAAGGCGAACGCTGACCGACTAAGGCTACCGCGATAGCCGTGTAGCCATAGCCGGAAGAAAATCGTTCATATACCCGCTGCGTGATCCCACTCACTTCAATGCCACCGGCTAGGCCAGCAAGAGCGCCGCTGAGAAGAAAGGCGACACTCATTTCCTGATCGACGTGAATCCCAGCAAAGCGGGCGGCAGTCGGATTCGCGCCACTGGCACGAAGGCGAAATCCTGCTTTTGTACGAAACAAGAAGAACCACACTGCCAATGCTGCTAGCAGTGCCAAGGGAACACCGAGGTGCAGACGGGTAGGGGGCAAAAGGCGAGGGAGGCGGGCTGTGGTAGGAAGGAGGTCTGTTTGCGGATACTGGCCTTGGGTCTCCATCAATGGTCCGTGAACACAATAGCTCACAAGATTGGCAGCGATGAAGTTGAGCATAATGGTACTGATCACTTCGTTGACGCCGCGCTTCTTTTTCAGGATTAGCGCACAGCTCGCCCAGAATAATCCAGCGCCTAGGGCTGCACTGCATATAATGGGGATAGCAATCACAGGAGCCAAGGCTGTGGTATATTGGCCTACCCATGCTGTCGCTAGTGCACCGAGCAGAAATTGGCCTTCAGCTCCGATGTTCCATACTCCGGCATGGAGAGCAAGCATGACAGCAAGGCCGGTGTATAGCAGCGGGCAGGTTTTTACCGCAGTTTCGGTGATTCGATAAGTATCGCCCACCGCTCCGAGTAAAAGTGCCGAAAACGTGCTCCCAACACTTCCCCCGCATATCCACAGCCCGAGGGCGATGGTCGCAAACGCTGAGACGAGAGCAAGAAGGGCAGGAAGGACTCGGGCGATCCGCAAGGTCACGGAGATATCCTTGCTCCGGTCATCATCTGACCGATCGTTTGCCGGCCGTCTACTGGTTCAACCGGACCGAGTAGTTGACCTTGATACAGTGTGTACACACGGGTACTCAGGGTTAAGATCTCATCAAGATCTGTAGAAATGAGGACAACCCCAGCTCCATATCGACAACGGTCGAGAAGCAACTGGTGAATGTAGTGGGTTGCCCCGATATCGAGCCCTCGGCTAGGATTCGCAGCAATGATGAGTTTCGGATTAGCTGCTAACTCTCGGGCGATCACCACTCGTTGTTGGTTACCGCCGGAGAGAGCCGCAGCCAGTTGGGTGGGAGATGCTGTTTGGATACCGAATTGGACAATCTGTTCTTCTGCGAAGTGTCGGACTTTCTGGGGAGGAAGTAGTACACCGGGAGTGAGGGTTGATAGGAGAGAGATATTGAGCAGAAGATTTTCTTCAAGAGCCAGCGTAAGTGCGAGGCCCTCCTGGCGGCGATCCTGCGGGATGAGGGAAACTTGAGAAGCCCGTATCTTTGCCGGAGTTGGTTTGGCTAGCGATTGTCCTTGCCAGTGAATCGTGCCCTGGACAGGGACTCGGAGCCCAATAAGAAGCTCGGCCAACTCAGTTTGGCCGTTGCCGTCGACGCCAGCAATCCCAACAATCTCTCCTGCGTTTACTGAGAAGGAGACATCTCGTAGCACGTTCCTCTTGGACTCTCCCTGGACCGAAACGCCTTCAACAGACAGTACCGGCGAGTGCAGTTGAGGAGAAACTTCATTTGTTGAGAGTTGAGGGTTTATTGGTCTCGATGAGGAAATTCCCTGCTCGTCGACCATCAAACTGGCGAGTTCGCTCGCTGTACAGGTTGCGACTTCTCTCGTCGTTACTAGATGGCCCTGGCGTAGTATGGAAAAGCGATCGGCAATGATCAAAACCTCGGGAATTTTGTGGGTGATAAAAATAATTAAATAGCCCTGATCTTTAAGTCGACGTAATATCAGAAAGAGATTTTCCACCTCTCCAGGGGTCAGTACTGCGGTTGGCTCGTCGAGAATTAACACCCGGGCCGATGCTGCAAGCGCTTTGAGGAGTTCCACTCGTTGCTGCGCCCCGACAGACAGGGTCATGACGGGGGCATCGGGAGAATCAACGGGAATGCCATAATGGGTTGCCAGGGCTTGTACGCGTTTTACTAGTGCGCTGCGGCGAACCCATTCTCGACCGTTGCCGGGAAGTGCGAGGAAGATGTTTTCGGCGACCGTTAAGGGTGGGACGAGCATAAAGTGCTGGTGCACCATTGCAATACCGGCGGTGTTCGCTGCTCGAGGAGAAGAAAAGACCTGGCGCTTGCCATTGAGCCATATTTCTCCGGCGTCTAGCTGATAGAGACCGGAGAGCAGATGCATTAGGGTGGATTTCCCTGCCCCGTTTTCTCCCAACACAGCATGGATTTCACCAGCACTGAAATGAATGCTTACATGGTCAACAGCGAGGACTTGCGAAAACGCTTTGGTGATTTCCCGTAATAAGAGATCAGGCATGTACAGGGTTATGAAGCCTTTGCCTGTACGGGAGAGAACTCGACGCTCGGTACAGTCAAGGTCCCAGAGATAATTTGTTGTCTTGCCGCGTCTATACGGGCGTGGGCTTGCGGAGAAAGGCGATCTTGCAGAGCCGGATTATAGACGAGGGTAATCACGCCATCTTTCATTCCCAAACGAATAATTTTTCCGCGAAATGTATGTTGCTGTACGGCCTGGGCGACTTGAACAAAGGCAGTTGGGATATCAATGACCCCGCTGGCAAGGACAACATCTGGAGCGACTTCGGTTTGGTTTTTGTTCGTACCGAAGATGAAAACTTTTTTCTCCCGGGCTGCTTGAAAGGCGCCAAGGTTCGCGGCATCGGCGTTGGGGATAATCATGTCACAGCCTTGGTTGATTAGGGCGACAGCTGCTTGCTTGGCTGCGCCGACATCCTCCCAATTACCGATATACGAAGTTACTACTTGGAAATCAGGTCGGACACTTTTTGCGCCCGCCTCAAACGCCATGAACGTACTTTTAAGCGGGGGAATCTCTACTCCACCAACGGCACCTGCCTTGCCAGTCTTGGAGACTAAGGCACTTATCATCCCCATGAGGTAGGTTGCTTCTTCTAGAAGAAACCGCATCGGGGCGACATTGGGGCGGACCGTGCTACCGGAGGTGGTCACAAACACAGTCTGAGGAAAGTCTGCTCCTACTTTTGCGGCAGCGTCCTGGAATTCAAAACCATGGCCGAAGACGAGTTGAAATCCGCGACTGGCATAGTCACGGAATGCCTCTTCAAAATCAGCGGGCGTTTTTGTTTCGGCCTGACTGATTTCAGCGTGGGTCTGCTCCTTGATCTTCAACAACCCCTCGTAGGCAAGAGCATTCCAGCCTGCATCGCTGATCGGTCCTGGAGTGAGGAGGGCAACACGAAAGGTGCTGTTCACCGGCTGGTCAGATTGGCTCTTGCAACCAAAGCCAGTGAAGAGTGCTATCAGAGAAAACAGAAGGAAAGCGAGAGAGGGAAGTCTCGCACGATGGTTGATCACAATACTCCTAGAGGCGGCATGAGCACGATCTCATCAGTATGAATGCCAGGAGGCTGAGCAATGATGCTCAAGATGGCTTCGGCCACATCGGTAGGGGAAAGCATCTTGTTGCGATCCAGGGTCCCTCCACTTTTGTCCCATAAGGGGGTATCGACTGCGCCGGGAATCACGGCTGTTACTTTTATCCCTAGAGATCGTACTTCGGCAGCTATGACTTTGGTCAAGCCTAGAGCGCCAAATTTAGAAGCGGTATAACCACTAGAGCCTGGGAGAATAAGCTGACTCGCGATAGAAAGAACGTTGAGGATATGGCCGCGGCCCTGAGGAATCATTACCCGTAGAGCATGTTTGCAGCAAAGATACGTACCGCGTAAGTTAATGTTTAGCATCGCATCCCAGTCTTCGGTGCGGGAATCGACGAGAGGACCGAAGCTAGCGCCACCGGCGCTGGTGATGAGAATATCTAGTTGCCCCCATTTTTCTTTCACCCGAGAGATCAGGGTTTCGACTTGAGTCTCGTTGCTGACATCAGTCGGGATCACTACCGCTTCGCCATCTTCCTTAGTGATGTCGTGGAAGACGGTCTCAAGGGTTTGTTTGGTACGTGCGGCCAAGGCGACTCGTAGTCCAGCCTGAGCAAGGGTGAGGGCGATTGCTCGTCCGATGCCTGATCCTGCTCCGGTAACAATTGCTACCGAGCCCGGCACGTTCTGTACGAGCTTACTCGCCATAGTACTCGAAGAAGTTTTTGGGAGTTTCCCAAAGGCCAATCTTGGTTAAGTTTTCTTTCAACTGCGGCTTGAGCAGATCCCAAATGACTTTGGCAATATTTTCTCCGGTAGGATTTAAGAAACGGAATTCCTCAGTGTCTTCATTTAGATGTTTGTGATCAAAGCGTTCGATTACTTCTCCGTGCACGGTTCGCATCAAATCGGCCAAGTCCATGATCATTCCCGTCCGAGGATCGATTTGTCCCTGAACTGTAACTTCGAGTTCATAATTATGCCCATGCCCGTGGGGGTTATTACATTTACCAAATATTGTACGATTCTCTTCTTCCGATAAGGCGGTACTGTGGAGACGGTGGGCAGCACTAAAGCCGAACGTTTTGGTCAGATACGCCATAGTCTTTCCTTCACCGGCAAACACATCTGCCCAGAGGGTACGTTCTTCATATAAGGTCACTCGAAAGAGTTGATACGCACTGCTTTGGGCTTGGAGTTTTTCTTCAATTTGGTCTCGCATATACGAAGCCAAGTTTTCAGTCGTAGGAATGCGCTGGTGGAAAGCTGGATGATCTAGATTGATAAACTTATGATCGAATTCATTGCTCACTTCCTTGAGAATTCGGTCGAGTTCCTTGATATTAATCACCATCCCGGTTCGCGCCTCGACTTGGCCTCTGAGTGTTACACGCAGAATATAGTTATGCCCATGCCCGTGGAGGCTAACGCATTTTCCGAAGGTGCGGCGGTTCTCCTCCTCCGAAAAAGTCGGGTTCCAATATCTATGGGAGGCTTCAAACTCAACAAGCCGAGTCAAGTAGTGCATCACTTACTCACACGTATAGAGCAGAAATAGGATGCAGAAATCGGCTTAGAGGGTCAAGTAGGTAGTGGGGTAGAAGAAAGAAGTAACCTGACTGCAAAAAAGGATAAGGATATTTGATTTGTAAAGTGAGGCTAAGGCTCGATTCCTGATAGGGCTTGAAGGACACGGATGATTTTGGCGATTTCTTCAGGTCTGATGTCTTCTGGGACTGCTACTATTGCGCGGCGTCCTGGACCGAAAGGGATTTCTTGGCGACATAGTAGAGGCCAATCTTCGTGGCGTCGGATTTGTTCGGGGGGGGGATCTTGATTTTTGAGTTGATCGCTAGCTGGGGCGGCTAATCCAGAAGAAGGAGAAAAGAATCCTGCGAAAGCTCGCGACTGATTAAGGCCGGCTTGGCGGCTCGATTCGAGAAAGGCTTTGGCCACGGTTTCGGCGTTTTTTTTAGTAAAGCGATATTTCAGGACTAGCTGATTAGTCAGATTAATATCTGAAGGCATTCCACCGCCGCTGTTTTCGTACTGAGCAAGCAGTCCTTGAAAAATAGCAGGCCGTCCTAGCGCCTCTCGTAAAGCTCGACGACGATCGTTCTCATCACTCGCATGGTCTACTCGCAGGAAAAGATCGCTGACTCGTAAATCTTTTCCTACTGGCTCTAAAAGGCCATACTGGCGAAGACTACTCAGTTTTCGATTAAAAGGTCCTGACTGCGCGGCTAGGCTTAAGTGTTCTGCGATAGACTCTCGGCTAATCGGGACTTGATTTTCTATGCGGAATATTCTTCGCGTGTCCTCTAAACATTCCTGAAGGCCATACGCAGGAGCATTCGGACTTTTCTGACGAAGTCCTTTTCTCACGCCAAATTCATTTTCCATAGACCCTCCTTAGGTTACTGCATGACTTATTCACATATCTTACGACCTGTGAAAAGGGCAAAAGCCGGCGAGGTTTGTTGGCTATCCTGTAGTCAAAAAATATTTCTAAATAAAGACAATTTTTGTCTTTATTTATCTATAATCTACGTAAAAATCTATCATTTTCTAAATCATTAAAAAATATAGAAATTATCGCACATTTGAACAGGCTTCTTTCCGCCAACAAGAAAAATTGTGCAGCCGACCCTTACAGCAATTTTTGTCTCTCTGTATGATTTATTTGTCTATATTTATAGCTAATCTTTCTTTTGTCTCTTTTTTTTTAAAAATTATCCGACTTTCCTATTTTAGCTTTCATTTTTCTCTTTCTGGACTTTCGTGTTTGTCTTCTCTCGTGGGGGCACTTCGCTTTGCGCCTACGGCGCCCGCGAGTGCCCCCCCTCGCTCGGGAGTGCGGCTTGGGGGGGTGTTTCTTGATCTGAAGTGGGAGTATTTCTATGGTGTGATCGCTGGTTACTTTTTATGCTGCGATTAAAGGATCTCTGTCTCATTGTTGACTAGTAGCCTAAGGATAGAGCCTTCTACTACAGAGTGGGCGAGGCCCTGTGAGGAATAGGCATGGACAGAATTTCGCTACTGATCGTTGACGACCACCCGGTGATTCTTTCCGGTTTGCAACAACTCTTTAAGAAACAAGCGGACTTTGATGTCGTTGGGGCGGTGGAGAGTGTGGTGCAACTCGAAACTGTACTGAAAGAAGTCAGACCGTCCCTCGTTCTCATGGATATCGAACTTCCGCAGGGGGATGGGATTGCGGCGACAACTTTGGTACGGAAACATTCACCTCAGTCAAAGGTCGTCATTTTTACTGGGTACAATAATCCCGACTTAATTTTTCGCGCTCTTAAGGCTGGTGCGGTTGGTTACCTTTTGAAAAATTCTCGTGCTAAAGATATCCTTGACACCTTACGAAAAGTTGCGGCAGGAGAGCTTGTGCTCAACCCAGAGCTGGCCGGGAAATTCCTTCGCGAATTCCAGCGAGACCAAGAGGCCGAAGAGTTGCGTCAGGTGGTCAAGACTCTCACTCCGCGTGAAGAAGAGGTTTTGCGACTAGTGGCTACAGGAGCTAACAATCGCGAGATTAGCCAGAAACTCTTCATCAGTGAACTCACTGTGAAGATGCACCTTGCTAGCATTTTTCGCAAGCTGCAGGTGAATGATCGGACCAAGGCGGCTGTCCTCGCATTGAAAGCGGGATTAGGTACCGTGTGATGACCCGTTTTGTCGTCCCGATTATTTTTCCCCTTTTGGGACTCTTTTGTGAACGGTCCTCCGCTTTGGCTGATTCTTTTGGAGAGGTCTTGGAGGTATTGGCGCAATGTCAAGACGCCTATTATCGACTCGAAGATTATCGTGGAGTGCTTACTCGTGAGGTAGGAGAGGGCGGGCCCTCTCATCAGGAGAGCATTGAGGCTGTATTTCGCAAGCCAGGGTTTCTGTCGCTTCGCTGGCACTCTGGGTTATACAAGGGGACCACGCTTCTTGCCCGACCAGGATGGAATCAAGGGAACTTACTCATTAAGCTTGGAGAGTGGTTCGATTATGTAACGATTAGTTTGCCTGCGACTGAAGTCGGAGAACCTTTCGTTCCTGGACTTAAAGATGTGAGCGAGTGGCTCACGGCACTTGTCTCACTCGCGCAGCGACCAGTCACGGACCGGAGTCTACATTTAGTAGAAGTACGGAGCCACACCCCCAATCTTCCAGAAGGAAAGGTGTTGCTTTCGGTTCCGGCTTTTCTGATCCCCTTCCGGGACAATACGGTTGCGACTTATGAATTTGTTATTGAGCGTGGCACGGGTATCCCTGTAGAACTGGTTTTGCGAGGTGCTGCTGGCGAGGTGCAACAACGCCTCACCTACACCGACCTGCAAACGAATGTTGGGGTGCCCTTACTGGCGTTCAACTGGGAACAAGATGCAGGTGAGAGTCCACCGCTGCGGTTGGAGACTAACATTGATTTGCGGGGGTTCACGCAGAAATGGCAACGTCGCTATGGAGAGATTGCAGATTACTCAGGAGTCTGGTTTTCCGAGGAGCGTCGAAGGGGTGGAGAGGTCATCGTTAGTGAGGCGGCATTCAAGTTCCGTAAGCCCTTCGATCTCTATCTCAACTGGGGATGGGGAGCGACGAGACGCGGAATCCAGGAGGCATTGTTGCGTCAGGGATGGAATGATGGACGAATGCGCGCGCGGACCGCTTTGGGGAGCGTTCCGCTCATTGGAGACCTAGCTCCTGATGGATATTTTGCGCAGTGGGGGGGGCGTCCTCAGGTGACGGACTTCGGTCTCAATCATTTGGTTGAGGGCTTACAAGAGCAATTGTTGCGCGGCTGGCTGCGCGGAGAATTAAAAGTTCGATTTCTTGGCGTGCACGAGTACGAGAGGAACCCTTGCTATGTCCTCGAGTTTGGATTTCCCGTCAATCAAGGACGCGAGTATGCATCCTCTCGAATTATTACATACTGGGACGTGGCTGAGCGTATTCTGGTCAAATACGAGGCTTTTGACTTAGCCGACCATCTGCACGAGCGACAAGAATTCCGCCACTTGCAACTGAATGTCTCTCTCGGTGATCTCGATTTTGACGCTGCGAATCCAGCGTATGGATTTCTGCTTTTCCGGCATGCACCACGGCTCGACCGGTTCTTGACCGGGAGGGATTAATGCAAGCGCTAGGGCGCACGGTTGCGGCTTCTTCGTGGGCTCTCATCGTCGGCAGCGCCGGTTTAGTGTTGGCTGCGCTTGGACTCGTCGCTTTTAATCTCGGTTATCTTAGTCTTTATGGGGCGTTTCTCCCCCTCCTTTGTGGTGGACTTCTTCTCTTTGTTGAGGTTGGGGAGGATGTTTTTCTCTCTCTTCTGCTGCTTGCTGGAGGGAGCGCTCTTCTCTATGCGGTCGGGCTTTTTGCTCTACCACTCATTGTTTGCAGCTTAGTCATTACTGCCCCGCTTGTTGTTCTTCTCCGGCGGTGGGGAATCGCCGTTATTCCGGAAACCGTACAGCGGAATCCGCGACCTGTGAGGCGGGTGCTAGAGCTGGCGGCAATTCTGCTCGCAGCCCTCAGTGCTCGGTATGTCTTGTTCCGGTCTGGCGGAGGTCACATTCCTCTCCATATCGGGGAATTTGAGACACTCCCCCGGTTTTTAATCAGTGAAATCGGCGGTTGGGTAGTCTTCGCCTTGGGATATGGGACACAGCACCGAATTCATTACGGGACATTATATACCCCTAGTCTTGACTTCGCGTCGAGCTTGCCCTCATTGTTAGCGACCGGCTTGTTCCTGGTGTCCCCCCATGTCGCGATCATGACATTAGGATTGAACACCTTTGGGATCGCCGGGCTCTACGTGGGAACTTTGCCGGTTGGTGCGGCGCACGTACTAATGCGGACCCTCACCATGCGGCGCACTGAGATCGAGCGACAGAATGTGCGTCTGCAGCAGATGAATGTCGATGTGGCGCGTAATGAGCGGCTTGCCGCTATTGGTCAGATGTCGTCGGCGATCTCTCATCAAATTCTGCAAAAGGTGGGACTATTAGGATTGCAGTGCGACCTGCTGCGTGACACCCTCCAGAGTCATAATCGGCCACCAGAAGCGATCGTGAATGAAGCCCAGGGAGGAATTGATCAACTTGATAAAACTATTGACGATTTGAATACCACCCTTTCAGATTTGCTCATCTTCTCTCGTGACTTTGTTCTTCACCTGGAACCTTGCTTGTTGGATGAACTGCTTGATGAACTCGCAGCAGAAATGCGCGAAACCCCAGTAGCGCGTGGGGTGGTTATCCAATACCGCTGTGAAAAGGAGGTCCCCCCTTTGCTGCTCGATCGTATTAAACTCAAGCAAGCTCTGCTCAATCTGCTCAAGAACGCTGTCGAAGCATCGCCTTCTTCCGAGCCGGTGAGAGTTTCCCTGCGAGAGGAAGATGCGATGGTATATGTGGCCGTTGCTGACCGAGGAAGGGGGATTGCTGAAGAGGACTTTGTGCGATTGTTTTCCCCCTTCTTTTCGACCAAGGAAAAAGGAACGGGCTTAGGGCTCACCTTTGCACAGAAGATTGTAGAATTGCATAAAGGGAGAATCAGCGCGCAAAATAATCCGGAAGGGGGCGCTACCTTTATTGTCGAGCTCCCCGCTCAGCATCCCCAAGAGGTTTAAGATGAACGTGCGCGGGAAAGTCGCGCTGATAACCGGAGCAGCAAAACGTTTAGGCCGGACTGTCGCCTTGACACTGGCGGAAGCCGGGGCAGATTTGGTTCTGCATGTCTACCGTTCTTCGGCAGAAGAACTTGTCTCTCAAGTCAAGGGTTTAGGACGGCATGTCGTCGTTATTCGTGCTGATCTTACTCACCCACAGGAAGCGATGCGCATGGCTGAAGAGACACACACATTAGTTGGAAATATCGATGTGTTAGTCAATAACGCCGCGGTTTTTTACTCTTCTCCAGTCTCCTCTCTTACTTCTGGTGATTGGCGCAACGTCTTGGCCGTTAACCTCACTGCTCCGTTTGTCTTGGCTACCATGCTTGGCCGGAGGATGCAAAAACGCGGAAGCGGGAAAATCATTCAACTTGGGGATTGGAGCGGGCAGAGGCCTACGCCCGGGTATCTCCCGTATTGTGTCTCTAAGGGAGGAGTCCATATGTTGACCATCGCTTTGGCGAAAGCGCTCGCGCCTCACGTGCAGGTGAACGAGATTGTCCTCGGACCTATTCTTCCCCCAGAACATTATGAGGTTGAGGCGATTAACGCAATTATCCAGCAGACGCCCTTACTGCGTTTCGGCAATAGTGCGGATGTCGCTCGGGCGATTCGTTTTCTCGTTGAGGATGGGGATTTTGTAACGGGAACTGCCTACATGGTTGATGGAGGATGGCTCGCACGGCCGCCCTCGGGAATGAAGACTTCATGGTAAGCACTGCGGCAAGGAGAGCCCGAGGCGAAGGAGTAGGCGTAACGGTGCTCGTGGCCGGAATAGGCAAGCATAGTTGAAGAACAAGTGCCGTAACCGTCAAGATGGAGGCAAACGCTGGCGCGTGGATCAGGATCTGGGGCATGACTCGCGAGCAAAGGGCGTAATTGAGCAAAGATCTGAGAAGTTGAGGGCGATGACTGGCTTTTGTCGTAAGATACTATCTGAGAAAAATTCTGAAACGAGCGAGCAGTGCGCGGGCATTGCGGATCGTTCAGGTTATAATTGGTCAGGAGATGAACGCCTGGGGTCAGGCGCTGGGTCTCAATGGTTTGCTCTTGAGCATAGATGACATACGCCGTGGTTGGATCGGCGATAAGCAGATTAAATGGGTTATAGTGCTGCGCTGGTTGTGATGTGACAGAGTTTACTGCTTTGAGAACAGAGTCGTGCTTGAGTACATCAAGACAGAGCAGACCACGGGAACGACGACGAAGGTCTGGTGGCGCAGAGGTGTGGCGATTAAGAATCCCTACCAACATGCTGTTAGCATTGATGCCCAGCCAAGTGCCACCGGCAAGGAGATCTTGCCCACCACAAACCCAGGGGGAGGGCCAGAGCTGAAGAGGGGCGGCTGACGGTCGAGACAGGAACTCATCGCGATTAGCCCCCGCGACAATGGGGTGATGAGGAAACGCGTGAAAATAAAAGGCGAGGGTGCACATAGTGGGAGCAGATTATAGGAAAAGACCTGCCGCGCGCGCAAGGGCAGAATGGCCGCCTCGCCTTGTCTTTTTTCGTGTGCTAGGGTAGGGCAAATTTCCTGCCGGGAGGGAGAATGTTCACTTCGATCGAGGACGTGATCGGCAAATTCGCCGAACAAAAATATATCTGTAATCAGAGAATTGCTACTATCGTCTATCTGGCAAGCCATCTGCGAAAGCCGATCCTGGTCGAAGGGCCGGCTGGCGTTGGCAAAACCGAGCTGGCAAAAGTTGTTGGTGCCGCCCTGGGTTGTGATCTCGTGCGTCTGCAGTGTTACGAGGGCCTTGATGAGGCCAAGGCGCTCTACGAGTGGGAATATGCTAAACAGCTCCTCTATACACAAATTCTGAAGGACAAAATCGGCGATGTCTTGGAAGGGACGAAGACACTTAAGGAAGCGGTCGAACGCATTGGCAACCAAGATAGCGTATTTTTCTCATACCGATTTATTTTGCCACGGCCGTTGTTACAGGCGATTTCCGCTGAGCACCAACTTGTCTTACTAATCGATGAAATTGACAAATCTGACAGTGAGTTCGAAGCTTTTTTGCTGGAAGTGTTGAGTGACTTTCAGGTGAGCGTCCCGGAACTCGGGACGATAAAAGCAAAGCAGATCCCGATCGTGGTGCTCACCAGCAATAATGCCCGGGAAATGTCGGATGCGCTCAAACGTCGCTGCCTGCATTTATACATTGATTTCCCAGATCAACAGCAGGAACTTGAGATCGTTAAAATGAAAGTGCCCGGGATCGCTGAGAAATTAGCCAGAGAAGTGGTTGAAGTCGTGCAAGGGATTCGGAAACTTGATCTGAAGAAAGTTCCTAGCATCAGCGAGACCCTCGACTGGGCGAAGGCGCTGACGCTTCTCAATGTCCATCGTTTAGAAGAGTCGATCGTCAACGAGACCTTGAATACTATTTTGAAATACGAAGGCGATGTGCGAAAAGCAGAAGCGGAATTAAAAGAATTTCTGCAGAAGCAAAAAGCGAAAGCCAAAACGACGACCGCGCAGAGCGATAAGGATCTGCTTCACTGAGTAGCGAGGGGCAGGGAAGAACGGAGCCGCGGCCATGGATGATAAAATCATTGAATTTACCCATCTCTTGCGGGAAAACGGTCTGAAGGTCTCAGCGGCCGAGAACATGGACACTTTTGCCGCGCTCGGGCTCATTGGGATACGAAACCGGCAGCTCTTCAAGGACACCTTGCGCGCGACGTTGGTGAAGCGCCTCGTTGATATTCCAGTTTACGACGAATTGTTTGATTTGTACTTCACTGGTCTCGGGGAAATTATTAAAGCAGCTGGTGAGTCGACCAGGTCTGCGATGGAGATGACGGAAGAAGAATTCCAGAAGTTTCTCGAACAACTCGAAGAGGCTCTCAAAAATATGGGAGCAGAACTCTCGGAACTTGCCAAAGCGCTATTGACCAATAATACTGGTCAACTCGAGAAAATGCTCCGGGAGGCTGCGCAGCACGCAAACCTGCAAGACATTCAACGCTCTTTTCAGGAAGGGCAGTTTGCCAATGCGCTGGCACAGATGCTCGGCTTTGGTCAGTTAATGCAGGAGTTGTCTACATTAAAAGATGCCCTGCAGCGCGCCGGGCTGAACCCCCAGCAAGTTGAGCAACTCTTAGCGTATATTGATCGACGGCTACAGGACCTCGCCCATATGGTGCGCAGCTATGTTCGCGCCGAACTGGAAAAACAGGAACCGCAGCTGCGAGATCAACAGAAAATGCGCACCCTTGCAGACAAGAGCTTCTATTATCTTTCGGAGGATGAAATACGCAAGATGAAAGAGGCGATTGCGAAGCTGGCGCAACGTCTCAAGCACGTGATTGCCATTCGCCGCAAGCGCGCCAAGCGCGGCCATTTTGATCTTCAGCAGACACTACGAAAGAATCTGCAATACGGCGGAGTTCCATTTAGGATTGTGTTGGATAAGAAGAAAAAGGAAAAGCCCCAAGTTGTGATTCTCTGTGACGTGTCGGATTCAGTCCGTAATGTCTCTCGGTTCATGTTACAATTTGTTTACTCAGTCCAAGATCTTTATTCTCGTGTCCGGAGTTTTATCTTTGTCGCCGATCTTGGCGAGGTAACCAAACTGTTTGAAGACAATGAGATTCATTCGGCCATTGATCTCGCTTTGCGTGGGAATATGATCAATATTTACGCCCACTCGGACTTTGGGCGGGCCTTCAAAACGTTCCATCGCGATTATCTTTCGGTGATTAATAAACGAACGACGGTGATTGTTTTGGGGGATGCGCGAAATAATTATAACCTGCCGCACGAATGGGTCTTACGCGATGTCCATCAACGAGCGAAACAAGTGATCTGGCTGAATCCAGAGAGCCGCCTGACGTGGGGGTTTGGCGATAGCGAAATGGATCGCTATGCGCCTTACTGTGATCTGGTTGAAGAGTGTCGCAATCTCAATCAGCTCTATCGTGTAATAGACAAGGTAGTAACGGCTTGATTGTCGCAGAGAACACCATGAGGCATTTTCCATTGACGAGGCCTCATGGGGTGGTACAATTCACTGCGCACCCGTAGAGGGGGGTGATATGGCACGAGAGGACTTTATCGAAATGAGGGTCGGAGGACTGACCCTTGACCCTGTCACAAAGACACCAATCGTCATTCTTAAGGATCCTGACAATAAGTTGAATCTGCCGATCTGGATTGGCCTCATGGAGGCCACCGCTATGGCAACAGAACTAGAAGGTATCAAAATGGCCCGGCCGATGACGCACGACTTATTGCGCAGCGTTTTGGACACAGTTGGTGGAATAGTAGAGGCTGTTGAAGTGACGGATCTGCGCGACAGTACCTATTATGCTGCTATCTGCTTGGAGGTTAACGGACGGAGGGTTGCTGTTGACGCGCGACCGAGTGACGCGATCTCGCTCGCGCTCCGGACAAAGAGTCCTATTTTTGTTGCCAAGAAAGTGCTGGAAGCTTCGAGTACGTTGCAGCAAAAAATGGAGGAGCCACAAGAGCAGAACCTGTCGAACGTTTCTCGAGATAAGTGGGCGGATATCCTAGAAAAAATGTCTCCTGACGATTTCAAATACAAAATGTGAGAGTGCGCCCTGTGGTTGTGGTGCAGGTCTTTCTCTAAGGACTAGAGCACATGGCTAAGGTCATTTCTTCTTCCCCTCGTTTCTCTTTGGTGGAGAGAGAGATTCTCAGGAAATCTTTCTCTCAAGTGGTCCAGGAGAATGCGGCAGTTATCGCAGGAGGGATTATTGGCCTCATTCTTCTGTCTCTGGGGATTTTCTATTGGAGCTACCAAAAGCGCCTAGGGCTTGATGAACTGCGCCTGGGAATTCGTACGCTTCAGAGTGGAGATGCGAGTAAGGCGGCAACCCAGTTGCAACACATTGGTCGTTCGTATTTAGGGAGTACAGAACGGGCCCTCGGGCTTTTCTATCTGGGTGAAGCATATGTCGCTCAGGAACAAGCAGTCAATGCGGTGAGCGCCTATGACGAGGCATTGACGACCAGTAAGGACAGCAAAGAGAAGAATCCGTATCTGCAGCAGGTGATTCTGTTCAAGCTTGGGCAAGCGGCCGAGCAACGTGGGGATGTTCCTCAAGCGCGGCAGCGCTACGAACAGGCGGGCGCGGTAGAGGGACCATTAAAAACAGAAGCTATTGCCGCTGCTGCTCGCACGGCAGAGAAGACAAATGATCTTAGCGCAGCCGCAGCGTATTACGAGCAGCTTCTTGCGCAGTCGCCAGATTCTCCTCTAGTCGAAGTATTCCAAAAAAGAGCAAGAAAGTAGGAAGCTTGAGAAACCAAAGGGAGTTGCGGGGGTAGGTCAGAGTAGCATCATAATATGTCCGATAATATATATTATGTATTAAATAATCTACTATAGGACTCTTCCTGTATGGCTGCAGCCTCTTGTTTTGTCCGACCGCACTGGTCCCCGTGCGCTTGTTTACTACACAACTAGCGTGAAGCCCATAGACGTTGCCATCGCAGGCAATCTTCATGAATCCGGGGCAATTATTAGACGCATTGGGGTGAGATAAATTTATAAATATATTTGACTATAGTCAAATATGGATATTCCAATCAATTCCTTCCTCTCTCCTCTTACATTATTTCTGCATCAAAAAAGGGAGTATGAGTGCTCGGTTTTGTGGAAATCTATAAATTGACTATAGTCAATTTATTAAATGAAACTTCGCTTTAGATTTATGCGCGTTTATACTTGGGTTACTTACTCAATACAGTCGAGACCTGAGTCGTTGCCTTGGACTTCACTGTGACTCTCTGTACGCGCTCTCCCAGAGTTTCGTGCCAAAATTTCAATTCGTAGTCGCCCGCAGGAACGTTGTCTATAACAAAGTCGCCGTTGCTATCCGTGGTCGTGTAGTACGGATGGTCCTGAATCACTAGCCATCCGGTCATCCATCCGTGCGCGTCACACGTGAGCTTGATCGTTTCTGGTTCGGCAAATTTCTCTTTCAGTTCTTTTTTAAACTTTGGCTGAGCCTTGTTGAAAGGAGGATTCTTTGTACTGTATGAGTGAATGTTATGGAGAATCCCATCGCTATTCAAAATCGTTAATTCCGCCCCTGCCGGAGACAACACCACATGGGGATCATAGCGGCAATCTTTCTGGTCTAGCCTCGCTCCTCCAGCTGGCATCTTCTTCCCCTTTTGCACGTTCGCGATAAAGACAACCACATTCTGTATGCCTTTGTTACTCCCGACGAGCAAAGCTTCATTGACTTTCTCACTCTTGCCACACGCTTCTTGGTCTTTCGTAACGACGATCTTCTCTGCGGCCGGCGGTGCCCCAGCAAATTTAACGTTCCCGGCAATTGTCCCACCGTCCAGAACCTCAATCTCTTCATATCCCCAGGCCATCACTGAAAAGGTGAGGATCAAACAACCGATCCAGACCTTCATAAGTGCTCGTTGTTTCCTTCCTAAGCGGCGCATTGCCTTCCTCCTCTCACTAAATATGCTTCCCACCCTCAAGCTCTCGCTTCACTATAAGTCGTGCGGCATCTCAAACGCCCCCTTCACATGAGTCAGTCGCGCCGTCCCAGCCTCCCATTGAATGCCGATGACATCAAAGCGAGCAGCACAGTGATAAAGCCCGTTTCGCGCGAGGTAGACTAAAGCAGTTTTCACAATTTGCCGCTGTTTGCGCGCATTGACCGAGGCCAAGGGGTCGCCAAATATGGGTCCTGTACGAGTCCGGACTTCAACAAAAACGATCGTTCGACGATCCAAGGCGATAAGATCAATTTCCCCCAGCGAGGAACGATAATTCCTGACAAGAATAGAGTATTGCTGGGCAATGAGGAACTTCTCAGCCTCTTGCTCTCCGCGTTGTCCTAACATACGACGTGCTTGACCGTTGGACATAGACAAACTCAACGTAGCCGAGCTTCCTCGATATAAGCAAGACTCCCGGTTCCGTTGAATCTTAGCGTACTCTGTGCCACACTGCCCTCTCAACACTACGCCATATGGAGCCAGCTTTTCTATGCGAATTGGTACAGAAGAAGTCCGACGCGTTGCACTCCTCGCTCATCTCGCTCTTACCCCTGAGGAAGAGAAGGATTTGATCGGGCATTTTGAGAAAGTGCTCGCTTATATGGAGAAGTTAAATCAACTCGATACTGGAGGCGTCGAACCAACGGCTCATGCAGTTGTAGGCCACGCCTCTCTGCGTGAAGACCGAGTGACGAACCAAGCGGATACGACTGCCCTGCTCCAAAACGCGCCAGCATCAGAATCAGACTTCTTCAAAGTTCCCCACGTTATCGACTAAAGCACTATCCTTGATTCTTACCGACTTCAACCCACATCCGAGGTGTTACCCTTATGGATCTCTACCGCCTGACCATCCATGAAGCTACCACCTTACTACGAAAACGTGAAATCAGCGCACGGGAGCTCACTCAGGCCGTGCTCTCTCGTATTGAGGCAACTAACGCGCATACGCATTCATATATTACTACCTGTGATCACAGCGCATCCCTCCAAGCCGCAGCGGCAGATCGGAGACTAGCGACTCAGGATCCTCTTTCTCCCCTGTGCGGTATCCCTATCGCGCTCAAGGACGTAATCTTGACTCGGGGGCTTCGCTCAACCGCAGGGTCAAAGATGCTCGCAGAGTTTACGCCTCCTTATGATGCCACGGTCACCCGTCTCCTCAAGGAGGCCGGAGCAATCATTATTGGGAAGGTGAATTGTGATGAGTTCGCTATGGGTTCCTCCAACGAAAACTCTGCATTCTCCCCCAGCCGGAATCCCTGGGACTTTTCTCGCGTGCCCGGAGGATCATCTGGAGGGTCAGCCGCCGCGGTTGCGGCTGATCAAGCACTTGCGGCCTTAGGAACCGATACTGGTGGTTCAATTCGCCTCCCTGCTTCCTTCTGTGGGGTGGTTGGGCTCAAGCCAACCTATGGTCGCGTCAGCCGTTTCGGTGTGGTTGCGTTTGCCTCTTCACTCGACCAAATCGGTCCGGTGGCAAAGGATACGCAGGACTGTGCCCTACTCCTCCAGGTGATCGCAGGTCATGATCCCTATGACTCCACTGCGGTGAATCTCCCGGTGCCCGATTACCACGCGACACTCAAGAGCGGCGTACGGAAGTTGAAGATGGGCATTCCAAAAGAATATTTTGTCGAAGGAATGCAACCGGAAGTTGAATCCGCGGTAAACCGCGCTATTACCCAGTTGGAAGCGTTAGGGGCGCAGCCAGTCGATATCTCTTTACCCCATACGGAATACGCGATTGCCACCTACTATATTATTGCGACGGCAGAAGCGAGTTCGAACTTGGCACGCTACGATGGCGTGAGATATGGTTATCGGGCTCCGCAGAGCGACGGGTTGAGGGCGATGTACGACCTCACTCGCGCTCAAGGCTTTGGCCCTGAAGTGAAACGTCGGATCATGCTCGGTACCTATGTGCTGTCGGCCGGCTACTATGATGCCTACTATCTTAAAGCACAAAAGGTGCGAACACTGATTCGACAAGATTTCTTAACAGCATTCGAAAGCTGCGATGTCATTGCGACTCCCGTCGCTCCTACTACCGCCTTTCGCGTCGGAGAGAAAACGGCGGATCCACTGACTATGTATTTGTCCGATATTTTTACCATTGCCGTCAACTTAGCCGGCCTTCCCGGGCTCTCTCTCCCGTGTGGATTCGATGCTTCTGGCATGCCCATTGGGCTGCAATTGATCGGCAAGCCGTTCGCCGAAGATATCCTCTTACAAGCGGCACATGCCTATGAACAAGCAACTCCATGGCATACCAATAAGCCACCGTTGTAAAGGAAAGGAACCTTCATGCAAAAGGCCTGAAGCCCAGCACTAAAGCTGAAGGTCACGGCAATACCTACTACAGGCAGTAGAGCAGGAATACAGGAAGATGGAATACGAAGCCGTTATTGGATTAGAAGTCCATGCACAGTTGTTAACTGAGTCAAAGATTTTTTGCGGCTGCTCAACGAAGTTTGGCGCTGCCCCCAATCACCATACGTGCCCGGTCTGTACAGGCATGCCCGGAGTGCTGCCAGTGTTGAATCAGCGGGTCGTCGAGTTTGCCTTGCGAGCAACGCTAGCGACACACTGTCGAGTTGCGCAGACCAGCCGTTGGGCACGGAAGAATTACTTTTATCCAGATTTGCCTAAAGGATACCAGATCAGTATGTACGAACTGCCGATCGCGCAGCACGGCTACGTTGATATTACCGTCAACAAGCATAGTAAGCGCGTCGGCTTGACTCGCATTCATATGGAAGAAGATGCGGGGAAAAGTATTCACGACGCGCATAGCGATGCGAGCTTGGTAGATCTCAACCGTGCCGGAGTCCCGCTGCTCGAAATTGTCAGCGAACCGGATATGCGCTCGCCTGAAGAGGCAGGGGCCTATCTGCGAAGTTTGCGCACCATTTTGCAGTACATCGAGGTCTGTGATGGAAACATGGAAGAAGGCAGCTTGCGCTGTGACGCGAATGTTTCCATCCGACCACGGGGAAGCACGGCCTTGGGCACGAAAGTCGAAATAAAAAACCTGAATTCCTTTCGAGCGGTGGAAAAAGCCCTCCATTATGAGATCAAGCGCCAACACGAAGCTCTCACCACTGGCGAACGAGTGAGCCAAGAGACCCGTCTCTGGGATGCCGACCGCGAGGCAACTCGATCGATGCGTAGCAAAGAGTCCGCGCACGATTATCGGTATTTCCCTGATCCCGATCTCCTTCCTCTCGTGGTAAGCAACGACTGGATCTCTATGGTTAGAGCATCTCTCCCGGAATTGCCGTCAGCACGACGCGAGCGCCTGATGCAGACTTACAAGTTGCCAGCTTTTGACGCTGAAGTCTTGACCACTCGCAAAGATCTCGCTGACTATTATGAAGCGGCGGTACGCGCTTATCCAACTGATCCAAAGGCAATAAGTAATTGGGTTATGGAAAGTGTCCTCCGTGTCATCAAAGAGAAGAAGCTTGACGCTGGTCTGGTGATTACTGAGTGGCCGTGCCCCCCAGCGCACCTTGGCGCGCTGGTTCGTCTCGTGCATGAGGGAAAGATCAGTGGCAAGATGGCAAAAGCGATCTTCGAGGAAATGTGCACGAGCGACAAAGCGCCAGACACCATTGTGGCTGAACAGGATCTTACTCAAGTGAGTGACGAGGGAGTTCTTGCTACTCAAGTCGATCAAATACTGGCTGCCCACCCAGACAAGGTCGCTGAATATCGCGCTGGCAGAGAGAAACTGCTGGCATTCTTCGTTGGGCAAGTCATGAAAGCGACGCAAGGAAAAGCCAATCCGCAACTGTTAAATCAACTCCTGAAGCGAAAGCTGATCGTCAATCAATAAAAAAACAGAAAGTGCAGTATGGATTTCACTTTTACTCCAGCACAAGAGACCTTCCGCCGGCAACTGCGAGAGTGGCTGACTACTAATGTCCCGCCTGAAACCAATCAGCTCCGGCACCTCCACCCTCAAGCGTCGTCCGCAGATCTTGAATTTCTCAAAACCTGGCAAAAAAAAGTGCATGAAGGTGGCTGGACAGGAATCTCCTGGCCAAAAGAATATGGCGGGCGCGGGGCTTCGTTAGTGGAGCGTATGATTTTTGACGAAGAAATGGCTCACTATAAAGCTCCTGGTTTGCTGAATGTCCTCGGTCTAGAAATTGTTGGCCCAACGCTGATTGTCCACGGCACTGAAGAACAAAAGAGAACCCATCTTGCGAAAATTTTAAGCGGCGAGGAGATCTGGAGCCAGGGATACTCTGAGCCAAACTCGGGCTCAGACCTTGCCTCACTGCGGACACGCGCGGTTGAGCACGGCGATTATTTCAGCGTGACAGGGCAAAAAGTATGGACCAGCTTGGCTTTCTATGCCGACTGGTGCCTCTTACTGGTCCGAACCAATCCCGGTGCTCCCAAACATCACGGTCTTTCTTGTCTGCTCGTCGATATGAAAAGCCCTGGGATCACCATCAAGCCCTTGCGGACGCTCACCGGCGATAGCGAGTTTAACGAAGTATTCTTCGAAGAAGTGAAAGTCCCGAAGCAGAATTTGCTCGGAGAAAAAGATCGGGGATGGGGAGTCATTGTTACCTCCTTAATGTTCGAACGACAGGGTCTAGGGTTTTATTTTACCTTCGCTCAGAAACGCCACTACGAGGATCTGGTTGCTACTGCGCGGCGCATCACGCGTTATGGAGAATTGGTAACTACCGATCCACTCATGCGCCAAAACCTTGCGCAGGTCTATATTGAAACCGAACTCCTGAAGCTGAATAATTATCGCGCGCTGACACGGCTCCTCCGTGGCAATCCCCCAGGTCCAGAAGGTTCACTCCCGAAGCTGCAATGGGCGGAGACCAACCAACACTTGCAAGAACTTGCTGTGCATATCCAAGGCGCACATGGGCAACTCTACCAAGCTGAAGAAGCTGCAGCCAATGGCGCGTACTGGCAGTACGGCTTCTTACGTTCGCGTGCCAATTCGATTGAAGGGGGAACTTCAGAAATTCAACGCAATATTATTGCTGAACGCGTCTTAGGGCTACCGAAAGCACGCTAAAAGGGGCATCCTTCTTTATCGCCATTCTTCAGGTCGTTCCTGCCGCCAGTCGGCCAGCGCCTGATCAAGTGTGTAGTGATAGGAATAGCCGGCTTTGCGTAAAAAATCTGGCACGATATTGTTCGAGCGCACGAGTTTGCGAATCCGGACGGGACTAATTGGTTGGTGAATCCCTAGCGGGCGGCTAATTGCTGCGATTGGATATGACGCCCCGAGCAGTAAGGGATATGGCATACTCGGCACGAAACGTTGCACGCCGGCAACTCGACAAATAGCTTCGACGTACTCCTCCACTGTCGGGGCCGGGTCCATTGTAAAGTTAAAAAGGGCCGTGCCTACTCCGTTCTTCTCTTGCCACTCCATCATCCAGGCCAGGGCGTGGCACAATTCTTTTACATACCCTCCCGCCTTCCTCGTTTGACGATTACCCATGTAAAAAAAATACCGTCCTAGTACCGCGCGGACCATCCGCGACAGGTTGCCCCCTTCCCCCGGACCAAACACCACCCCGGGACGGACAATTAAAAGCCGCCGCCCCTTCCCTGCCCGCTGCCAGCCGAGGTGAATTTTCTCGGCAGCAAGTTTGGAGGCACCATAGGGAGAGATTGGAACAGGAAGTGAATTCTCACTTTTTTGCTCCTCCGTAGGGCCATAGGGAGCAATGCTACTAGTAAAGATGATCTGCTGACAGTCGACCTGTTCCGCCCAGGTACATACGTGCTCTGCTCCAGGAAGATTGGTGGCAAAATATTCATGCGGCTCATGTCCCGGTTCGCGGTGCACTGCGGCTAGATTCACAATTAAATCAGCCTGAGCAGGAAGTTCAGCGTGGATAATTGGCTGGCGCACATCGAGCTGACAAAAGCGCACCCGCCCCTCCTGATATGCCGGTTGCAGCTTTCGTGGCCACATCGCCGGGACAGTCGGACGGAGATCAGCCAAAAAGATTTGCTCTACAGCTCCAGTCGTTAATAAGTGCGCGGCAAAATGAGTTCCAATAAAACCAGTTCCGCCAAAAAGGACGCCGATCTTAAACAGCCTCGCCATGCTTCAGTTGTAGCTGAGACGAGTAGCGAGTGCCAACGTAGCAAAACACCAGCGTGAACAAAAAAAGCGGGGGCGAGCTTAAGCTCGCCCCCGCTGAAGTTTACGCTCACGTCAAGCGTTGGATCTAGCTGTTCTTTCTGCGTCGTGCGGCGAGACCGAGGGCGACAAGGCCAGAACCGAGGAGGAGCAATGAACCCGGCTCTGGGACGGGTTTGACATCGGTCTTTTCGGCTCCCACGAAGTTATTATTGAAAGTATCTGGGCTGAATGGCGGAGCAATCTCTTGAGCCGAGCCGAGAATAATGCCACCACCCTGGAAGGAGGGGGCAATCGTTTTACTGTCGAACGAACCGCCAGTAAAGAAGAGTCCGCCAGTTGGGTTGAAGATCCCGTTAACCAGCCCTGCACTGTTGCCATTGAAGCCAGCCAGGGTGTAGTTGAGGACTGTTCCAGAGAGGAGATCATTGCTGCTACCATCTACGAGAGAGAAGGTTCCGCCGGAAAAGTTTCCGGTCAAGCCACCGTTTGAGGTAGAGCTGAGGGTGGTCTCATAGTGGAAGGTTAGGTCGCTGTAGAACACCGTGGTCTTGTTAGCTGAGTTGGCTGCGTCGGTGAAGGTAATACCTACTCCCGTTGTATTTGAACTTAAAAGCTTCGACACAGCATTGAAGGTAAGGCTACCAGTCCCTGCTCCCCCACTGGTGGTATCAAGGCTGATATCGGTGATCAGAAAGTTCACCGCATAACTCGAGTTAACCATCCCACCGAATAAGGCCATTGCAGCGACTAATGCAACCGCCAATTTCTTCTGAAAACTTCGCATGAATTTCTCCTTTCCCAATTAAGCTCCTGCTCGCTGTAGGGAGCAAAAAGCGTGCCTTAAAATTTTCATCGATAATTCTCGACGGAATTTTTATAAGCACCTTTATTCTCTCCATTTTTCTTTCGCTATAGGACAGACGGTATGGGTTGCGTCTTTTTTGCTCATAAATAAATTGTAAAGAATGCCGACGAAAAAAGTCCTTCGATGGCGACAAAATCAGGGGGTGAAGAAAATCCTCAGAAAAATCAGGGAAGAGTCCACTTCACTAACTGTAATCATTTCCGACGGGGGAAAAGTCAAGGTATAAACAAAAACCGGAAGGATGGGGAAAAACTAGAAATAATAAATACTTACAGAAGGATACAGAGAGTAAGGTTTTCCGACGGGCTCCGAGAAACAATCTAGCATCACCTCGATTCCGTACCTACCCCTTTTCAATACCAAGTTTCTCCATCAGTTCATAAAGGGTGGGCCGGCTAATTCCTAACTCAGCCGCAGCCTGGGTAAGGTTACCTTTGTTGCGGGTCAACGCTCGTTGGACGAGGTCTCGCTCTAGGGCTTCGCGCGCTTCTTTCAAGCGCTTGCCACCCTGCTTTTCTTGAGGATCGGGCAGTTCTAAATCAGCCGCCGAAATATTCGCCCCCTCTGCCATGATGACCGCCCGCTTAATGCGGTTTTCGAGTTCGCGTACGTTTCCGGGCCAGTGGTAGGCTTCAAGGGCACGTAACGTCGGTTGGCTGAGTTTAGCAACTTTTTTCTTAGTTTCAGCGGCGTACCGTTGGAGGAAAAGGGTTGCCAGTAGGACAATATCGCCTTCGCGTTCTCGCAAAGGTGGCACGGTAATCTCAACCACTCCGAGCCGATAATAGAGATCTTCTCGAAAGCGGCCTTCACTTAGCGCCTTTTTCAGATCAACGTTCGTGGCGGCAATCACGCGCACCTCGACCGGGATGGCTTCGCGCCCACCAACTCGCTCAATGACATGCTCCTGAAGAAAGCGGAGTAATTTCACTTGTAGGAGAAGTGGTAAATCGCCTATTTCATCCAAGAATAATGTCCCATTCTGTGCTCCTTCGATCCGTCCCCGCCGTTGGAGGTGCGCACCGGTAAATGCCCCTTTCTCATGGCCAAACAGTTCGCTTTCTAAAAGCGTCTCTGGAATAGCTCCGCAATTAATCGCGACAAAGGGGCCAGCTTTTCTCGCGCTGAGGCGATGAATCGCGCGGGCCGCTAACTCCTTTCCTGTCCCACTCTCTCCGGCAACGAGAATAGGGACTTCCGTCGTCGCCACTCTGCGAATCGTGGCAAAAACGTCTTGCATAGGCAGACTCGTGCCGAGCATTCCCTCAAAAGATTCACTCTCTGTTTGTCGCTGTAATGCACGATTTTCTCTTTCAAGTTGAGTCACGTAAAAAGCACGACGGAGAATCCCCTTTAGTTCCTCCACTTGGATCGGTTTACACAAAAAATCGTAGGCTCCCTGGCCGATTGCCTGGAGTGCATTTTCTTTCTCTGCCTGGCCGGTAATGATAATCACCTTGATCAACGGATCGTGTTCCAGCATGGCCGTAAGAGTGAGAAGCCCCTCTTCTACTCCCCCTGGATGGGGAGGGAGGCCGAGATCAAGAGTGACAACGGGAGGGTGCTCTTTTCTCAGTATTTCGAGGGCACTAACCCGATCTTCAGCTAAAACGACCACATAGTCTTGAGCGAGTGCCCATTTCATCTGGGTGCGGATATTCTCGTCATCATCAACAATGAGCAGTTGCGGTCGAGGGGCGCCTCGCTGGAAACTTTCTGACGGCAGGTGTTGGGACATAGTAGCTCCCATGGTTAGCAAGAAGTGGGTAAGAAGACACGAAAGACGCTGCCTTTACCCAATTCGCTCTCCACTTCAATTCGCCCGTGATGAGCTTCGACAATTTTTTTGCTGTGAAAGAGACCAATGCCGAGCCCTTGGCTTTTTGTGGTTTGGAAAGGTTGAAACAGAGAACGCTCGATGAACTCCCTCGACATACCAGCGCCGTTATCCTTGACAGCAACCACCGCCCAGTCACTTTTCTGTTCAGTCACCACGCAGATTTCTCCTTGCGGACCTGTCGCTTCGCTGGCATTCAAAATTAAGTTAACGAGTACTTTTTGCAGCTGTTCCGGGTCAAAGTTGAGATCTGGTATGGGATGGAGATCTCGCACGAGGTTTGCTCGCACAGAGCCATTGAGATCAGCAAGCGTTGCCGTAACCAGAGTATTGAGGTCCATACTTGTCTTTTGCAATTCTAATCCCTTGGTTAGTAGCGATAGACGACTGCACATGGCGTTTACCTTAGCTACACTATTAGCGATCACCCGGAGCGCATCAGAGCGGAAGTCTGGGTCGTCAAAGTGCACCGGTAGGTTCTGCATTGTCAATGAAAGCGTCGAGGCCAGGTTTTTTAGGTCATGGAGGAAGAATGCCGATAGGGTCTGAAATGCTTCCATTTCCTTTGCTTTGAGTAATCGCTGTGACAAACGGATATTGAGCAAACTAGCTGCCGCCTGATCAGCGATCGTCTTTAATAAGTCATTATCCTCAACCGAAAGAGGCGCTTGGGTCAAACGTTCATCGAGGGTCATGACCCCGACAAGTTCTCGACTCGCCACTAACGGGGTGCCAAAGCGAGCCCGGGCCTCATGTAAAAGTGCTGCATGCGTCCGATAAAATTCCCCGGCCCAATCTCCCCGGGATTCATCAAAATCAACCGGCAGCTGTTTTTCTTGCATGATAGCGATAAAATCGCCGGCTTCTTTTCCTGTGATTTTGAGTCCGAGCGTTTGCTCCTCAGAAAACACGGTTGATCCACCACATATAAGATGCTCTTGCGAGTCATCCAGCAACCAGATCGTCACACAGCCCACTCCGAACGTCTCAGAAACCATCTTCGCGATGGCATCACACAATGCTTTTGTCTCAAGTAACGAAGTCGTGCGCTCAGTGAACGCCGTCCATTCTCTCCGGTAATCGTACTGAGGACGCTGGAAATGGCGACTAATAAATCGTTTACTCCGCTGCCGCCATTCGTCAGAGATGAGCACTACTGCGAAAGCCAAAAGCGCGAGAAAGACAAAAAAGGTATTCACAGGCAGCACTCGATCACCACCAAAATAACTGACGAGCTTCGTCAATAGCCCGACGGTTAGGAGATATATCCCTGTTACCAGTACGGTCAGCGAGTTGTAGAGAGCTGTCTGAGAGAGGTAAACGTTGATATTGAGAAAACGCGAACGCACGAAGGAAACAAGAACCAATAAGTTTGCCACGATGAGGGTTGCGACGTTAATACTCTCGTGCGCTGTAGTCAGCGTGGCAAAAAGTAAGGCTTGACTTTCTGTATAAATCCGAACCGCAAACAGGCTTCCTAACCCCAGGATCATAAATTTCATTTTCCAGCGCATAGACCCAGTCGCAGCCCGTAATGTTCGCTCAAGATTCATTAACACAAGAGCAGCGCCGACTATCCAAAGAAGAGAAAAGCCATAGCCTGCCCAACTCAAGCCCAGCACCCATCGGGAAGCAGGATCAAGAATGGGAACATCCACGAAGAGAGACTGCCGGTAGAAAGTTGCTAACGTGCAAGGGCCAACGAACGTCGCAATCACAATCCAACGCCATTTAGCGATAAAACTCGGGTAATCAATCCGGGCGAAACTCAGGCTAAACAGCAACCACGTTCCTGGAATAATTGCAGCGGCAAGCAACCGCTGCCGCTGCCAGTGCACGACCTCGGTATATGTCGATGCTTCAATACTGAAGCCAGCAAACAAGGCTTCGCATGCCAGAGCAAGCATACCTCCAGCGAATATTCTATGGACAAAGGAATGGCGATCTCGTAGCAGGGCAACGCCAGCAAGACCGAGGCAGAGGAGTACAGCAACGAAAGGCAAAAATATGCTAGCGACCATCACTTAAGCTGCATCCAAGGCAAAGAATGCATATGTCACATCATAAGAAAAGCAGAAGCTTGGCTATAAGACTTATCATAGAGCATTTTCCCGCACAGCGGTGATTATTTATCTAACTCAGCCAGGATATGTTGGGCCTCTTCTGATCCCGGGAACGAGGCATTTAATTTGAGCGCACGTGCAAGGGATTCCTTTGCTGCGTCCTTATTGCCCATTTGGTACTGAGTCATCCCGAGATGATACTGAACTTCCGCATTATCGCCTAACTTCTCGGCACTCTCTTTCAAGAGACTGAGGGCCCGCTCGTACACTCCCCGTTTATAGAGAATCCACGCTAACGTATCGGAAACGCGGGGATCCTCAGGAAGAATCTCTTTTGCGGTCTGTGCGAGGGCAAGCGCTTTTTCCTTATCTCCACCATGCTCTGAGTACACATAGGCTAAATTGTTTGCTGCAGGCCCAAATCGCGGGTTTAGTTCCAATGCTTTTTCGTATGCCACCCGCGCCTGAAGAAAGTCACCACGCTGTTCATAGATCATCCCTTTCAACATGTATGGACCGAGCCCTTTTGGGTTAACCTTCAGAGCCTCCTCAAGTCTCGTTAATGCCTGATCGTAGTCTCCCCTCCTAGCATACAAGCCCCCCAGCGCAACGTAAGGATCAAAAAGTTGAGGATTGAGCTCAATGGCTTTGAGAAAAGCAGCCTCTGCCGGTCCCCCTTCACTGCGGGCTAAATGGACTCTGCCTAGTAGCATCTGCAAGCCAACCGACTTTGGTTCGAGGGCGATTTGCTTTTGAACGCGACCTAGGGCTTCGTCCGATCTTTTTTCATTAAAATCTAACTCGACGAGCTGTGCTAAGGGTTCTACAAATCCAGATGCCATTGCCACCGCCGCAGCAAAAGACTGTCGAGCTTCTTGTATCTTTCCTTGCGCTCGCAAGCCGAGGCCAACCAGATACGGCCCTTGTGGATTTTTGGGGGCCCGTAAGGCAAATTGCCGATACGTCTCGGTCGCTTTCACTGGGTCTTTTTTCACCAGATATGCGGTACCAAGGATAATATAAGCTTGCATTAGCTGCGGTTGCTTTTCAATGAGGTCTTCTAAATCTTCTATGGCTGCCTGAGGCGCTCCCGTCTGAATATTCAGCTCAGCGAGCCGCAGTCGCGCATCGACAAGTCCTGGAGCAAGCGTTTTTGCTTCGAATAATTGATCTTTCGCCTGCTGAATATTTCCCGCTCGAAGTTGCGCCAATGCTAAATGATAGCGAGCTGGTGCAGATTTAGGGTCAAGTTTGAGGACTTGTTGAAACTCAGCAAGTGCCGCGTTCACATCGCCTTCAGCCAGCAGCGCTTGTCCCAGTAAAAGATGACCGTCTAAGTCATCAGGATTTTTCTTAAGAACCACCTCAATTGCTTTCTTACTTTCGTCGTATTTCCGTTCCCCAAGCGCAATTTGGGCAGCACGCCGCCACGCGGGGAGAAAATCTGGAGCTTCCTTGGTGATCTCGGCAAGGACCTTCTTCGCTTCTTCAGGCTTATTAAGGACAAGATAGAAATCTGCTAGAGTCACCCGAGCTGGAGAACCAATCGGAGCAATAGTAGCAGCAGCTTTAAATTCTTCCTCGGCTTTTGTGGTATCACGCTTTGCAAGATAGAAATTGGCCAACAGAGTATGAGCTTCAATCGATTTTGGTTCCACTTCGGTAGCTTTTCTAAAAGCTTGTTCTGCTTTAGGCATGTTTTGTTTGCGCATGTACAACATACCTAGGGCAAGATACGGCTTCGCCTGCTCACCGAATTCTCCTTGCGCACTCTCAAGACGAGTAATTGCTTCATCAACCTCCTCGGAAGTATTTGCCGCTCCGGCCCAGAGAAGTAGAGCATCGAGGTTTTTAGGATCTCGCTCAAGAATGAAATTCGCCTCTTCTCTTGCTTCCGCATTTTTTCTGCCAGCAAGGTACATCGTCCCAAGCTTGAGACGAGATTCAAGGTCGTCAGGAACCAATTCTTTCGTCTTCAAAAGAAAGGGAATCGAGGGCCCTAACTCCCCAAGCTGATAGTAGGCAAGACCAAGCCGCTGGATGGCGTGGGGGTTTAATTTATCAAGCCGCAAGACATTACGGTATTCAATAACAGCCTCTCGGTATTGCTGTTTGCTAAAGTATTGGTCGCCGCGATCAAGATGGCGAGCCTTTTGGGCTTCTGGTGTTCCCTCACAGCCAACGATAGCAATCACCCCGAGGACCAACCCTACCTTCACCCAGCGACGGACACACACCATGACAACAATTCCTCTCTTCTCTCAATTTGGTAGAAACTCGTTGAGCAGTGGATAGATCGCACGTATATATGCGGCCTGACGCTCAAAAGCCTCATCCACACTCCCAGAGACAGGACTAATAATACGAATGAGTGCTCCATCGGTGCGATTGTGTAGGATTGCATTTTTCACCAGTTGGAGCTTTGCATCGAATTCGTTTGCAACTGCCAGTCCTCGCGATTGGAACCAGTAGACGACAAGCTGTTGGTAGCGATCCTTCTGAAGCAAATAGCGGTTGACCTCCAAATGCCCTGGCGGGTGGTCGAGCGGAATAGTGACTTGTTTTGCTTCAAGCGGTTCCCATCCTCCTCCAGGCAGACAGTGTTTTGGCGAATGAATCTGTGCTCCTTTCCGTTGTGTATCCCAGTAGCCAATATATAGTCCTAGGCTATTCCCCGCCGAATTTACGTACCGGCGCATGATATAATCTTTCAATTTGAGAATATTGAGAGTTTCCTCGTCCAGGATAGTATCTTCCTGCCCATTCCAGTTTTCCACTTGTGTGGGGAAATCTTCCAAAGATTTGTGGATCGGAACCAATTCTCCACGAGAACGAAATTGGACAAAGAGGAAACCACCCAATAAGAGAGAGAAGGATAGAAGCGCCCGCAACCAGTACTTCATGGGGTTGTTACTGCCTCATTACCATGCACTGAAGGAAAAAGCTGTATGAGGGTGTGTACCCCAAACAGGCAAGCGAAAGCGACAAGAAAGATGATCCAGCCAGAAAATAAATGGAAGAAACCTTGTGCGTACTCTACTCCAAACCATTGCCCAAGGAGTCCAGTCACAACAACTCGCCCCGCATTGGCAATAATCGTAATCGGCACGACCGAACAAATGAATAAGAGTCTGAGCCATTCTTTGGGTAGAGAAAGATATGCCCAACCTACCGCCAGCGCTAAAAGTGAGACGAGCGAGCGGATACCACTGCAGGCCTCGGTCACTCCTAGAGTGATATGGCTAAGATGAATGATATTGCCATCTCGGAGAGCCGGTATACCAAGAAGGTCAAGTATCCAGGTGGCGTTCCGTGCTGCAAGCCCCTGCAGCGGGAACGCCACGGCGTTGAAAATAATCATCGGAAGCGGCACCATCAGCAACAAAAAGGCTAATGGGAAAAGCAATATCCGCAAAATCTTTACGCCAAGGTGAAAAAGAATCAATCCAGTAAGGATGACGATAAAGGAACTCCTTGTGAGAAAATCTTCTGCCCCTAGATCGCCAAGTACTAACATTCCTATCCCACCCAGGAGGATCGGCAGTCCAAACCAGCTTCCTTGCGGGGCTATTCGAGCCAGAGTTTTCCGTTGTTGCCATACCCAAAACCCACTAAAGAGTGGTACGAGAAAACCATGAGAATAATTAGGATCGGTCCACCAATCTGACACTAATCCTAAAAAAATAGACCAATAGATTCCGATCAAAAGGGACAAGAAGAGGATGGCTAGGAAGCTGATCCCATGCCAAGAAGAGGGTGACACAGGGATGCTCTCTTGCTTCGTAGTAAAAATGGCCGTCTTTTCCACTATTTTATCGTCCCTATTCCTCAGGAGGGAAAATATTCGCTTACGCAAACTTGGAAAGAATATCATTAGCTACGAAAGACTTAAAAGCAAATCCTGATATTGCTTCACCATGAAGTGTTCTTGAAAAAGCGAGACGATTTTCCTCCGCGCCGCGTCCCCCATGTCTCGTTTTCGAGTCGGAGAAAGAAGAACACTGAACGAAGGCGCGAAAGCTTGAGGGGCAGTTTCACAACTGTAGATAAATCCATTAACTCCATCATCGAGAATATAGGGCATCTCTCCAACCTTGGTCGCTACAACAGGGACCCCTACTGACATCGCTTCAAGGACAGTCATCGGCATCTGTTCACGTAAGGAGGTTAACAAGAAGACATCTATCGCTCTCAAATACGGCAAGGTATCCTGTTGCTGGCCGGTAAATACGACGCGGCCGCAAAACGGCTCTTGTTGACTTAAGTGTTCGAGATACGGCTTTTCGGGTCCATCTCCGACGATGAGTAACCGGGCGTGGTTGTAGGTCCGTGCCCAGTTCGCAAAGATATCGAAAAGAAATTTAAGATTTTTCACTGGATCGAGACGCCCAGAAAATCCGATGACGAAGTGAGCCTCATTAAATCCTAAGGTTTTCCTAATACGTTGCCGTTCCTGTACATTCGGAGAATAATAGGTAGTATCTATCCCGTTTGGGATAAAAACAATTTTTCCTGCCTTCAGACGATACCTCTCCTTCATCAGTTTCTTTAGTTCGTGCGAAACAACAATCACACGAGATGCCATTGTATAGAGCAGAGACCGCAGAATATCCCTTTTTATATCGGTCGTTCCAGCTTCGTCGGCGTTGAACCCATGTTCACTGTGAACAATCTTGCGAATCTTCATCAAGCGGCCGAGCCAAATGGCATCAGTTGCTCCCCAGTTATATGTCATGAGGATCTCAGGGGAAATTTTTCGCATGGAGCGATAAAGAGCCAGAAAAAAGGTTCTTCTCGTAGGGGGTTTATTAAAAGCGGTATACTTAGCCGTTCCATTTTGAATCCAAATGCTTGCCTGGATATTGCCGTCCAAGCTAAGGATGGTATGGGAGTAGGACTTTGAGGTGTTCTTAATAAGAGCGCCTATGACACGTTCCATCCCTCCTAACCCAAAGGTTGGTACAACATGCAAGATTTCCATAATTAGGACACTCGAGTCATGCGGCTTCTGGCATTCCCTTCGAACTCACTGTCTCTTTCTTCCCAGAAGCATCTCCCAGTGCCACAGCAGGTTCTCGTTGAGTAGCCAATCGTTCAAGTACAATAGTGAGCCCGACTATATGCCATAACATTTCGTTATATTGGAAAGCAAGGAAGCTTCCTCCCACGAGAAAGACCACAAGGCTCGTCTCAAGAGCAGTGGCAATATAGCCAAACTCTAGGGAAGTTTCCCCCCTTCGGGCTAACCGACGTACTCGAACGCAGCTTCTTAAAGCCCCCCAGAAAATGTACAGAGCTAGAATGAGCCCTGCGTAACCTAATTCAGCGAGAAGGCCAAAAAAGCTACTGTGCACTGCTCTAGAAGAACCGTAGCGCCCTGTAGAAAAATCGTAAGCATCGTAAGCTTCCCTGTAGCTATTCAAGCCAACCCCAAACACCGGGTTCGCATTGGCCATATCCACAGCCACTTTCCAGAAATGAAGTCGGCCCAGAGCAGAAGAATCGTTTGCTTCCTCATAGGTTTGGATCGTTTGCATACGATGCCAGAACGACTCTGGCAGTGCCGGAAGAAGAACAGTTGCACAGAGGAGAATAGCAAAAGCAGCGCGCAGTTTCTTTTGTGAGCGAAGCCACCACATCCCGACCATTACAAGGCACGAAAGGAATCCGCCGCGAGAAAATGTCGAGAGTGCACGATACAGAACTCCGATGAAAAGCACCCAGTAGAGTTGACGTGCTCGTCTACTTTGTGCGGTTTGTACAAGGAACCCTATGATCGGTACGAGCATCAGCATCCCAACCGCGACTCCATTATTATCACCGAGAAACGGGATTGAGTTTTCATTAGCAAATCCTGGCTTTGTTAAAATGTAAAACCATCCTTGCTTGGCCCCCTCTAAGCCTAAAGCTAGGACCATCACAAGAAGCACTATACGGAACTTCGAGTAATCGGTGATAAGCACCTGCATGCTGAAAACGATCAAGATCGTTTTCAGGAAGTTAATCCAAGGGTCCCAGTCATTTTCAAAATATTCCCCCAAGAGAGTCGAAACCAGCGTATGAAACAAAAAGATTCCTATGAGGATAAGACGCCAATTCAGCGCCAAGCGTCGTCCACTGAAGAGAGCACCTAAAACCACATATGCGCCAGAGACAAGAGAAAGGTGAAGATTGCCAATTAAGGACGTCCAAACCCACTCTTCGGGACGAAAGTAGGCATTCGCGATGTAGAAAAGAAGACCATAAAATGGCTCTTGCAAGGCGAAAAAACCTCCAATCGCAACAAGAGCCAAGATGAAGAGCGTGCGCAGCATAAACCCTTTTTTCTAGTTTTCAACTACCCTTCTCATTGTTGCTAAGATCTTGTCTTGTTCCTGGATAGCGTTTTCTCGTAAAGTGAGAGCCCCTCTCTCTTCACAGGATGCGGTATTGATGCTCGCCGAGGAAATCATAGTCAATTCACGCGCTAAAATTTTGAAAATTTCGTCAGTCCTCGTAACCTTCCTACGGACAGGTCCTGATCGTTTTGAGTCCACTAGGATTTTCCAAAGGGCCTTAAACATTTGTCCCCTCCAACGCTGGACAGTCTTTCTAGAATAACATTAATATCCTCTTCACCACAAAGAAATTATGGCTAAGCTTATTTATCAAAGGCTCTGTTATTTCCAAGCTCGCCCTCCGCGCAATCCGAGGGATATCTCACTTCGTGCTTTATAAAAGAGCGGAAAATTTCTCTTTCTGAAGCAATTTAAGTCGGATTCTAAAAATTTGAGCCAGAGGGTTTTTATAAGCTATACTTTAGTCGAAACCTTTCCTATGAGTTATCCTAGACCTAACAATACCAAAGGGACTTGATAATCTACGCTAGCTAAAGAGGCCATCTGATGTTGTTTAACGGTGTCTACGTCTTATGGGAGGACCCTTTGATCGTAAGCTGCCAGGGGCCCAGAGAAATGCATTCCTCTCTTAGCATCCCAAGGCCGGCAGATATTCTCCTCCATCCAACATGGCTGATCACCCCGAGAAGTCTTCCCAAGCTCTTCTACTACCGCTGGCAAAGCCGGCGGTTGGGAAAGAAAGTGCATTTCATGTGTAATGCTGACGAATCGAACCGCCTCTTACGTCGTCTCCGTCTCCCTGGGGATCTTGCTAGTATCAATTGTTATATCAACGAACAGGTCTTTTGTATTATCCCAGAAAAGAAACAGTACGATGCTGTGTATGCCGCTCGAATGGTGCCCTATAAACGCCTCCATCTGGCGGCTAAGGTCAATAGTCTCTTCGTACAGACCTACGGAGACTGTCGAACGCCCGATGGGGCTTATGATCTGCACCGCTATGAACCTAGGATTAAACATTGCTCTTTTAATAGAAGCTGGGTATCTAACGGTGAATTAGTCTCTATCTACAACCGTGCTCGGGTAGGGCTGTCATTATCAAAAGTAGAAGGAGCAATGCTGGCGTCTGTGGAGTATATGCTCTGTGGTTTGCCTCAGGTCTCAACAGGGTGCCGAGGGGGACGGGAGCAGTTTTTCGACGATCGATATGTCGCCGTCGTCAACGCAACCTCGGAAGCGGTGGCCACAGGGGTGAAGGACCTCATCGCGCGAAAGGTTGACCCGCACTTTGTACGAAGCGAGACGCTGAAGAAAATTCAGATACATCGAGAACGTATGTGTGACTATATAATCAATATCATTCGTCAGCACCGAGAGGATGCTCCGAGTCGCGATGCGCTACTCAATCATCTTTTTGGAAATGAGAAGGGAATTTATAAATGGTTCGTTCAGTTCAAAGATTACCGGATGCGGCATCTTGCTTAGACGATGACACTTACCCACGCTACTTCCGAAATTTCAAGCTGATGAAAACGGATAGAGTTCATTTCTAACTGGAACTTTAAAATGCTCATGAAGGCCATGGAAAAAACAGGCGCTGCAGAAAACCAAAGTAGTAACTGCAGTCTTTTTTCTGCATTCTAATATATTTTGTTCTCACTAACGATTTTCTGAACTTCCGACTGAAAATTTTTGCTAAAATCTGCATCTTTAATTTTTTTTGCGACTATGAACATTTGTGGCCGAAGGTGCGGATACCTATTTGCTAGAACCTCCAGTGAAGTCTCATAAATGGCCGCGCAATAGTCTCTTGGCTTGCGTACGTATTTCCTCAAAAGCTTTGACATATAGTCTTTTACAATACTATGCGCTTCGTTTCTGACCTCACTTGTTTTATCCCCACCATCTTTTCCTAATTGACTAGGATATACTAGCTTCATTACAGTAAATATTATTTTGGGTTCAAATCCCAAAAAATGCAATAAAGACTTTATTTCTTCAGGTCCATATAGCCTGAGGTGTCCCATGTGACCTAATCTTTTTTGTTTCAGAAAAGACACAAATGGATTTTCTATTACCTTATGTATCTCTCCTCCGAAAAAATTAATCCTGTTTTTTAAGGACAATAAATTGGGTGTTGTAATAATGAGTACGCCTGAGTCTTTTCTTAATATTCGATTTATTTCACTCAATGTAAATATTGGATCATGCCATAAATAAATGTTCGATAACTTCTGTCAGCAGTACAGCATCTAAACTCCCCGTTTCTAGAGGAAATGAATCCATTTCTATATTAGCCTGAAAAACAGGAGTGTCCCCTTGTTCGCAAAGTTCCTGAAATGAAATGGAATTATTTCTCTCGCCGGCAATAAATTTCTCATCCAATAACATATATTGATTCCAAGCAGCCATCCTTCCTGGATCCTTATCAATAGCTATGAGCGACCACCCCATTCTCCGTAGACAACATGTGAGTATACCCGGCCAGGCTCCCACATCGGCAACTGTCTTGCCCAAGGGACATTCCTCATTTAACAATTCAGCGGTTTTCTCGTACCTATTAATCTCTATTGGCGTGGTTCTTTCTTTCAAAGAAGGGTAATCCTGAACGAACTGCTGATAAACGTCCAGAAAATGTGTTCTGTATAGAGCCATAAAGTTCTTTCCAAAGTGCAACAAAATCTCTATGAGATAATCCTTACGTGAAGGAGAATCGTAACAGGCTATAGATCTATCCCTTCCTTCGAAGACCATATCATTTTTTGCGATTCCGGTAGGAATTGGCGACCACCCCAAAGCCGTAGAGCGAGAGGACCAAATAAAATTCCGACCCAAGTAATCCAGACAACAAGAGCTGCCCCCATGAGCCACAAATAGGGAACCTCAAGATGGATCATTAACTGAAAACCTATGTAGCTTGTCACTACGCCGAGGAGGGCAGCTCCGCATTTCAGCAAAGGATATTCGTATTGTTCAATTGTACGATAGCGCCACAAGCCCACGAGGGAGAATATTGCGAAACTGACAACGCTAGCCCAGGCGGCACCGACAGGCCCAAATCGGGGGACAAGGATCAGATTCGCTATCACGTTTACCGACGTTGCGACGGCGTATACAAAGGGAAACGTCTCCGTGCGTTTCGCTAATAACACTGGCACTCTAAAGTGTCCGTGAAGACTAAAGAACACATACGCCAAGCAGACAATAGGGATCAAATCAGCAGCCCCCAGATAATCTGGGGGTGCTATCATTGAAAGCAATTGTCTGGCAGAAAGAGAAACTCCCAACATCACGAGCATCAAGCCATAGAAGAAATATTCGAAAACACGTACGTAAAATCGTTTCTGGTCTGGCCAAAGTCTTATCTCATAGATGACGACGTCCCAGATCGCAAAAAAGGGTGCGACGAAAGCCGTATTAACACCTTGGCCAATTGTGTAAGCAAAAGAATAGAGGCCGATTTGCTCCATATTGACAAAAAGACGAAGAAGAAAGCGATCGGCTTGATGCATAAGCATCGCGAGCAAGGAGGTTATAATCAGTGGCCCCCCAAATTTCCAGAACTGCCGTATTAGAGGCAAATGAAAAGAATACGAGCCGAGGTCGCGGATAATAATCGCCAGAAAACAAAGCGCGACTCCTCCTCCGGTAATAAGATTCCCAAGCAGAACCCCAGCCACGCCTAGCTGAAAGACCACTAACAGAGAGATGTTTAGAGTAGCATTGACAAAAAGACGGGCAAAACTAATTCCAACAGAAACACCGGACCTTTTTCGCACTTTGAGATAACTGTCCGGCAACTGTCCAACAATATCGAACCATAAGTTTGCGAGAATAAGCCCGTAATAAAATCCTCCATTCGCTACCTCTGATCCTAAGGTGAGGCGAGCCAGACTCTCACGTAAGAACATGAGAGGGAGGAGCACGCTTGTAGCAGAGATCACACAGAGAGTTAAGCCCGTCCACCAAACTTTTTGCCGCTCTTCTTCAGTCTTTGCCTCAAAATGATAACGGCTGGCTGCGGAAACGATACCCGTACCGAGTAAAATCGACAGTGCCCCCCCCACAAGATCCAAGATAGCAATGACACCATAATCCGCAGGGCGTAGGTATTTCGTATAAAGAGGAAGCAAAATTATAGACGTTATACGGCTTAACACCTGGCCTAAGCCGTATATGAGCGAGTGCTTCAGTAGGTCCCGATAAGGACCTTGACGGAAGCCTCCTAAGCTCGACATGGGACTCCTGCCTTGATAAGAGCATAAGCGCGGGCAAATCCATAGACAAAGTAGAGTACGAACAATTGAGGCAGTTTTTTCAGTTTTCCTGCCCTCCAAGTGGTGACCGTTGATAACACCAGTGCTGGTAAAGCTATTAAGAGTAAAGTAAGAGAAATTAATGTGACTCGCCAGTGCCATATGGCAAAGATACAACTGAAAGTGAAAAGCAACACCATGCCCAAAACATAGAGAGGATAACCTAAACTCGGTAGTTCATCCCAACGGAAACCATGCGAAAGAATTCCGTGCAGATTCCCTCTCCCTCGCCAGATTTCCTTGTGCCAGAATGCTCGAAGATCCTTGGCCTCTCCCCAATGAATAGCCTCCATGGCAGGGTTGTATAGAATTACACCTCGGTGTCCTAGGCGGTAGCATAGATCAACATCTTCTGCAGTTTCCAATTGTTCATTAAACCCCCCAGTGACCATGAACACATCTCGTCGAACAATTAAGTTCATAGAAGGAAGCCAAGCAGCCGACCACGGCCTGGAATCAAAATGGCTGCCACGTTGGTGGATATCCCAGGCTCGCTGGACCCAGGTTGCACCTTCTGGCACTTTGGGAAAACAACCACCAGCGACTATACGAGGATCGGCGAATGCTTCTAGTCCTCTTTGCACCCAGTATGGGGTCAGTTCTACATCAGCGTCAACAAAAGCTAAATAGTCTCCTTGAGCTATCGTAGCTCCCCTGTTCCGAAGAGCGCCAACCCGTAGCTTCGGAATTATTTTAAAGTCAAAATTCAGCTCATGAATAATCCGATGAGTTTGGTCTGTCGAGCCATTATCTAGAATCAAAACTTCGTACTCTTGGCGAGGGAACTGAAGATTTTGCACTGATAGTAAACATCGTGCAATATCTTTCTCGCCATTGAGAACAGGAATAACAAAAGACACCCGCGGTTTTGTCATAGTAGCCAACTCCTATCTAAATCGAACCACAGGAGATGCGTACACTGCGGCACTCACCGTTTGTAGGGGCGCACGGCCGTGCGCCCCTACCCTAGCGAGGTTCTGCGCCTCTCGGCCCTCGTCCCCACACCGGTGACTG
>Ga0187894_10000234_pt1 | contig 74870 bp, 18 predicted proteins | sample GBC1701081metaG_FD_136650 | JGI IMG/M metagenome (GOLD analysis project Ga0187894, IMG submission 136650) | White microbial mat communities from a lava cave in the Kipuka Kanohina Cave System on the Island of Hawaii, USA - GBC170108-1 metaG ... | reverse complement strand
TTGGGACAGGCTCAACCACGGGGATCACGGGGATCACGGGGATAGCTATGGTTATTGCCTTTCCCCGTGACGCCCCGTGATCCCCGTGGTTGTTCTGTACCAATGTCTATGGGTTCGATTTAGGAAAGAAAGTTTTCGGTTTCGAGCATGTCTTCGATGGATTTGTTTGGCGGGTTGGAGGCAGGGGCGCCGTAATTCTCATCTTCCAGCTGAAGCGGTACGTCCAGCACGCGCCGATCGGGATAGGCGACCATCGCTTCCAGCAAGGCAGCGTAATTCTTCAGCATCTTCATGATGGTCACTGCCTCAAATAGATCTGTGCTGTACTCCAGGGTCGCTCTTAACCCCTGCGGTGTCTCTCCTATTGACATCGTCAAATCAAAGCGTGTCACGCCGCTATCGGTTACCAATGGGGCCAGCCGCACCTCCGGCAACTCCACCGTCTGCGCCGGCGCATTTTGTAACACGAAGACAACCTGAAACAGCGGCGCGCGGCTCAAATCTCGCTCCGGCCGCAACTCCTCGACCAGCAGCTCGAATGGCACATCCTGATGCGCGTAAGCTCCGAGCGCGACTTCACGCACCCGGGCCAGTAGTTCAGTGAAGGTCGGATTGCCTGAGAGGTCCGTGCGCAACGCCAGCATATTGACGAAGAACCCGATTAGATGTTCGGTCTCCCGCCGGTTTCGATTGGCGATTCCCGTGCCGACAACAATATCCTCCTGCCAGCTATAACGGTGGAGCAGCGTCTGGAAAGCCGCCAGCAGAGTCATAAATAGCGTCGCGTCCTGACGACGGCTTAGTTCTTTGAGCCTCGCCGTCAACTCGGCGGAGAGGGCGAGCGATTGTCGCTCTCCGCGGTAGTTCTGTATTGGCGGACGTCGCCGATCGAAGGGTAATTCGAGCACGGCCGGCGCCCCATTCAACTGCCGCTTCCAGTAGCTGAGTTGTTGCTCCAGCGCTTCCCCTTGTAACCACTTCCGCTGCCACACGGCATAGTCCGCATATTGTATCTCCAGTTCCCTCAGCGGCGACTCCCCTCCCGCGCTGTATGCCTGGTAGAGCGCTTCGACTTCTCCGATCAGGATTCCCATCGACCACCCATCGCTTATGATGTGGTGCATCGTATAGAGCGCCACGTGCTGTTTCTCTTCCAGCTTCAAGACCTTCACTCTCAACAGCGGCCCCTGACTCAGATCGAATCCCGTCCTCATCTCCTCTTTTACTCTTTTCCTGACCTCCGCTTCTTTCTCCTCCTGTGGCAAGCGCCTCAAATCCGTGACCTCCAAGCTCCGAGGCGTCCATTCGTCGATCACCTGCGCCGGCTGGCCTGCTTCCACCTCGATCCTGGTCCTCAACACTTCATGTCTTCTGACGATTTCATTGATCACTCGCTCCAGCGCCTTGAGGTTCAAATCACCCTCCAGCCTCACGGCGCCCGGAATGTTGTAGACGGCGTTACCGGGATCCAACCGCTCTACGAACCACAACCTCTGCTGCGCGAACGATAGCGGCAACCTCTCACCTCGCTCAACTCTGACCAAGGGAGGGGCTTCCACCTTCTCTCCCGCCCTCTTCGCCTCCTCTATGTTTCGCGCCAGACCTTCCGCCGTCGGCGCATCGAAGACGCTCCTTACTCCTATCTCAACTTCGAAGATGTCCCTAACTCGTGAGATCAACTGTATAGCTAATAATGAATGCCCTCCGATCTCGAAGAAGTTGTCGTGGATCCCTACTTGATCCGGCTTCAGCAACTCTTCAAAGATCCCGACCACCATCTCCTCAATGGGCGTCCGCGCGCCGGCATACTCCCGCTCCGGCTGTCCGCCCGCCGCTTTCCCTGATGGCAGTTTCTTCCGGTCGATCTTGCCATTCGCGGTCAGAGGCATCTCTTCCAGGATCAGGATCGCTTCCGGAACCATATACTCGGGCAATCTCTCTCGAACATACTTCTTCAGCTCCGTGGGGGTCGCCCCCTCATCCGCCGTTACGTAACCCAATAGCCGCTTATCCCCTCTCTCATCTTCCCTGGCTGCGACCACGCTCCGCCTTACACCTCGATGCTCATTCAACACTGCTTCGATCTCTCCCAATTCGATCCGGTATCCGCGCACCTTCACCTGATCATCAGCCCGCCCCGCGAACTCAAAGTTCCCGTCCGAGAAATACCGTCCCACGTCTCCCGTCCGATACAATCTCGCCCCTCCTTTTACGCCGAACCGGTTCGGTATGAATTTCTCTCCCGTGAGTTCCGGACTTCTGACGTATCCCCTCGCCAACCCCGCTCCCGCAATGTAGATTTCACCTCTTGCTCCTACTGGCGCCGGCTCCAATTCCTGATCGAGGACGTAAACTTGCGTGTTCGCGATCGGCCTCCCGATCGGCGCCGTTTCTCGTCCGGACTCGGCGCCATTGACCTCATAGGCGCAGCATCCGACCACCGTCTCCGTCGGCCCGTACTCGTTGATTAGCCTCGTTCCGCGCGCGCTCTCTCTCCAATACCTCAATCCATCCGCCCTCAGTTCTTCGCCTCCGATCACCATTACTCCCACTCGACCTTCCACCTCGGAATTCATTAGCTGTTGCGCCAGGACTTCCAGGTGCGCAGGCGTGAGCTTCACCAGACCGTAGCCGCTTTCGCGGCCGAGGGCCGTCCCCAACGCTTCTATCCCCTCCTCTTCCGGCAGCAAATGCACTCTCCCGCCATTTATCAAAGGACCATACAAACTCGTGACGGTCAGATCGAACCCGATCGAGGATTGCACCGGCGCTCCTTCTCCTTCATCTATCCGGTAGGCTTCCGTCGCCCATCGCAGATAATTGGCCAATCCTTCATGGCTGATCATCACGCCTTTCGGCTTGCCCGTGGACCCCGACGTATAGATCACATAGGCCAGATTCTCCGCCTCCACCTCACTCTCGGGTTCCTGCTCGCTCTCCTCGCTGATCTGCTCCCAGTCTTCTTCCATCAAAATCGTCCGCCCCCAGAACGACGGCAGTCGCTTCTCCGACTCTCGCGAGGTCAGCGCGATTACGGAACCGGCGTCCTCCAGCATATAGCTCAATCTTTCCAGCGGGTGCTCCGGATCCAACGGCAGATAAGCCCCTCCCGCCTTGAGCGTTCCCATCACCGCCGTAACCATCTCGACCGACCGCTCCAGACACACCCCCACCACCACTTCCGGCCCCACCCCAAGCCTTTGCAGGTAGTTCCCCAGTTGGTTCGCTCTCCGATCGAGTTCTCCATAACTCAGATGCCGCTTCTCACTCATCAACGCTATCCGATCAGGACTCCGCTCCGCTTGTTTCGCGAACATACCGTGGATTCGCTGATCCTGAGGATACGGTCTTCCGGTCTCGTTCCATTCCACGACGATCTGCTCTCTCTCTTCCACACTCAGCACGCTCAGCCAACAGATCGGTTTTGCGCTTTCCTCCACAATCCCTCTGAGCACATTTGTGTAATGGCTCATCAACCGCTCGATCGTTTCTTCCTCAAACAAGTCCCGGCTGTAGGTCACTGTTCCGACCAGATCATCCTCCCGATCCATTATGGACACTGTCAGATCGAACCTCGCCGGCCGCGCCTGACTCGCCGGCTGGACCTTGTTCCTGCCACCGCTCATCAGACTCACCCCTCCCAGCTCAAGCGCCTCTCTCGGCGCATTCTGCAGGATCAGCTTCACTTGAAAGAGCGGCGATCGGCTGAGGTCTCTCTCGGGCTGCAACTCCTCCACCAGCTTCTCGAACGGCGTGTCCTGGTGTCCATAGGCTCCCAGGCACACCTCTCTTACCCGCTTGAGCAACTCTCCGAAGCTCTCTCGCGGTCTAACCTCAACTCTCATCACCAGCTGATTGACGAAGAACCCGATCAATCCTTCGATCTCCGCTCGATTCCGGCCGGCGATGTCGGTCCCGAGCGCCACATCCTGCTGCCCGCTGTAGCGGCTCATCAAAACGTCGAAGCCTCCCAGCAGAGTCATAAACAATGTCACGCCCTCTCGACGGCAGAGCTCTCTCAGTTTCTCCGCCAATTCTCTCTCGACCCTATAACTCCGGCTCAATCCTCGATAACTCGGCGTCCGCGGCCGCTGATGATCCGTCGGCGCCTCCAGGACTTCCATCCCGGCCAACTGTTTCCGCCAGTAATCGAGCTCCCGTTCGAGCGCCTCGCCTTGCAGCCAGGCTCTCTGCCAGACCGCGAAATCCGCATACTGGATCGGCAACTGAGCCAGTGGAGAGAGCTCTCCCGCGCCGTCCAGACTGTACGCCTGATAAAGCGCCCCGACTTCACGCTTCAGGATTTCCATCGACCATCCATCACTCACGATGTGATGCATGGTGAAGAGCGCCACAAACTCATCCTCCTCCAACTTCAAAACCTTCACCCTCAGGAGCGGCCCTCGCCTCAGGTCGAATCCCGAATCCGCCTCTTCTCTTATTCTTCTCTCGACCTCTTCTTCTCTCTCCCGCCGGGGAAAGCTCGTCAGATCTTCAACCTCCAACGCCTGATACTCCCACTCAACGATCATTTGCGCCGGCTCGCCTGCTTCCACCTCGAACCTGGTCCTGAGCGCCTCGTGCCGTCTGACGATCTCATTGATCACCCGCTCCAGGACTTCGAGATTCAAGCTCCCCTTCAGCCTCACTGCGCCTGGAACGTTATAAACGGTGTTACCGGGCTCCAACTGGTCGATGAACCACAGCCTCTGCTGCGCGAATGAGAGCGGCGCCTTCCCGCCTCCAAGGCCCTTTCGCTCGGCTCTGACCAGCGGCGGCGACTCGTCCTTCTCTCCTTCTCTCATCGCCTCCTCGATCCTGCGGGCCAATCTTTCAACTGTCGGCTCCTCGAAGATGCTCCTCACTCCGATCTCCAGTCCCAGCGTCTTTCTCACTCGCGAGACGACCTGCATCGCCAGTAGTGAATGCCCTCCGATTTCAAAGAAATTGTCGTCTCTCCGCACTCGATCGCGCCTCAGCGTCTCCTCAAAGATTCCGGCCACGATCTCCTCGACCGCCGTCCGCGGCGCTGAGTCGCGCGCGCCGCCATCAGAGCGATTCGCATCCGGGGCAGGCAATGCTCGACGATCGATTTTGCCGTTCGGGGTCAAAGGCATTTGCTCCAACCAGACAAACCACGCCGGCGTCATGTACTCAGGTAATCTCTCCTTCAAATAGCCGCGCAACTCACCGGCGCCCGGCGCGATTTCTCCTTCACCGACCAGATAGGCCACCAGACTCTTTTCGTCCGCCTCATCCTGCTGTGCGACGACCACGCACTGGCGCACCGCTGGATGCGAGCTGAGTTGTATTTCAATCTCTCCCAGTTCGATTCGAAATCCTCTGATCTTTACTTGATGATCAATTCGACCTAAGAACTCTATCTTTCCGTCAGCCAAGTACCTCGCCAGATCCCCGGTTCTGTACAGGCTCCGTCCCGTCCCCCGGCTGAACGAGTCGGGCAGGAATCGCTCCGCCGTTAAATCGGATTGCTTCAGATATCCTCGTACTACTCCCTCTCCACCGATATACACTTCCCCAGCCACCCCCACGGGTACTATTTCCTGTACACGATCAAGAATATAAATCTGGGTATTGGCGATTGGCCGACCAATCGGAATGCTGTTCTCCCTTCCATCCAAGGTATGGGTGGTAGACCAGATAGTTGTCTCCGTCGGCCCATACATATTGCAAATCTCGGCCCTGACGATTCGCTTCAATCGCTCGGCAAGCCCGATGTGGAAGGCTTCCCCTCCAATCATCAACTTGCGTAACGTGTTAAAAGCATCGCCTGTATCTCCGTCCGTACTCAGCATCTTCGCCATCGAGGGCGTGCACTGTAGATGTGTCACCTGACGCTTGCGAATCTGCGCAGGTTGAGCGATCCGCTGCTCTTCCTGGATCACAACCTGGAATCCTCGGGTTAATGTCCATAACAGTTCCAATATGGAGATGTCGAAACAGATGCTGGTCACCGCCAGCCAAACCGCCTCGCGATCAAACCCTATGTATGAATCCATCGCGGTGAAGAAGTTCACCGCCTGACGATGGGGGACCAGGACTCCCTTGGGGCGCCCCGTAGAACCTGATGTATAGATGGCATACGCCAGATTCTCGGCCGTCGCGCTGATCGGGAGGTTCTCCACGCTCTCAGCCGCAATCATCCGCCGCTCCTGATCCAAAGAGATGACACGCGCCCTGCTTGCCGGCAGTTCCGCCAGAAACGATTGCTGGGTCAGCAGCGCTTCGACCTCAGCATCCTCCAGCACGAACGCCATTCGCTCCGCCGGGTAAGCGGGGTCTAAGGGCACATATGCGCCGCCGGCCTTGATGACGCCGAGCAACCCCTCCATCATCTCGATCCCTCGCTCCATACAAACGCCAACCAGCGTCTCCGGTCCGACGCCGAGCCGTTTCAAGTAGCGCGCCAACTGATTTGCTTTGGCGTTGAGCTCGGCATAAGTGAGCTGCTGATCTTCATAGCTGAGGGCTATGGCTTCGGGCGCGCTCGCGACTTGCCGCTCGAATAACTCGTGGATGCATTGATCCTTCGGATAAGGTTTTCCGGTCCGATTCCATTCGACCACGATCTGCGCTCTCTCCTCCGCGGTCAAATAGCTCAGTTCGGAGATCGGCTTCGCGCCCAACTCCACGATTCCCTTCAGCGCATTCATGTAGTGGCTTATCAGCCGCTCGATCGTTCCTTCCTCGAACAAGTCCAGGCTATACTCCATTGTTCCAAACAGAGCGTGCCCGCCATCAGTAACGCCTACCGTCAGATCGAACCTCGCCGTCCGCATCTCGCCGACGCCGCCGCTCAGTCGCAGTTCTTCCAACTCGATCTCTTCTCTCGGCGCGTTTTGCGCGACCAGCTTCACCTGAAAAAGCGGCGACCGGGAGAGGTCCCGCTCCGGCTGCAATTCCTCCACGAGCTTCTCGAACGGGACGTCCTGATGCGCATAGGCTTCCAGGCACACATCTCTCACACGCTTGAGCAACTCCCCGAAGCTTTCTCCCGCCCTCACCTCGACTCTCAGTACCAACTGGTTGACGAAGAACCCGATCAATCCTTCGATCTCCGCTCGATTCCGGTTGGCGATGTCGGTCCCGAGCGCTACATCCTCCTGCCCGCTGTAGCGGCTCATCAGAACATCGAACCCACCCAGCAGCGTCATAAACAATGTCACTCTTTCTCGCTGACTGAGCTCTCTAAGTTTCTCCGCCAATTCTCTCTCGACCACGAACCGCCGGCTCGCTCCTCGATAACTTGGCGCCGCCGGGCGCGGGTAGTCTGTCGGCAACATGAGGTCTTCAATTCCCGCCAACTGCTTCCGCCAATACTCAAGCTCCTGTTCCAACGCCTCGCCTTGCAGCCAGGCTCTCTGCCAGACCGCAAAATCAGCATACTGAATCGGCAACTCAGCCAGCGGTGAAGGTTCTCCCATGCGGTACGCCTGATAGAGCGCCCCTACCTCCCTGATCAGGATTCCCGTCGACCACCCGTCGCTCACGATGTGATGCATGGTGTAAAGGACCACGTGCTTGTCCTCTTCCAGCTTCAAGACCTTCACTCTCAGCAGCGGCCCCCGCTTCAGATCGAATCCTGTCCCGGCTTCTTCTCTCGCCATCCGGCTGGCGTATTCCTCTCTCTCCTCCAGGAGCAAGCGCGTCAGGTCTTCAACCTCCAGGTCACGATGCTCCCACTCATCTATCACCTGCGCCGGCTCGCCATTCTCTTCTTCGATCCTGGTCCTGAGAGTTTCGTGTCTTCTGACGACCTCATTGATCACACGCTCCAGCGCCTTGAGGTCCAATCTTCCCTCCAGCCTCACCGCGCGCGGCAGGTTATAGAAGGGATTGTTCGGCGCAAACTGATCCAAAAACCACAGCCTCTGCTGGGCAAAGGACAGCGGCAGCCCCTGAACGCTTCCGTTCTCTCTCGAGACTTTGACCAGCGCCGGCCGTTTATCCTTCCCGCCACTGCTCAGCGCCTCCTCAATTTTCCGCGCCAATTGATGTACTACCGCCGCCTCGAAGATACCTCTCACTCCGATTTCCACTCCGAAGGCGCCTCTCACTCGTGAGAGCGCCTGCGTGGCTAATAACGAATGTCCTCCGAGTTCGAAAAAATTGTCGTCCCTCCCTACTCGGTCGAGCTTCAGCGCCTCTTTGTAGATCCCAGCCACGATTTCCTCGACCGGCGTCCGCGGGGCTAAGTAGCTTGAGTCCGGATCCGCATATTTCTTCTTGGGCGCCGGCAATGCGCGACGATCTATCTTACCGTTGGCTGTTAGTGGCAGTTCCTCCAATACCTCGAAGTACGACGGCGTCATGGCTGACGGAAGATACCTGCCGGCGTGCGATCTCAATTCTGAAACGACATCTTCATTTTTAACATCTAGTACAACATAAGCTACCAGAGAGATTTGGGAATCAGCTTCACTATGGCTAACGACAACACAGGCTTTTACATTCGAATGTTTCAACAACACCGCCGCCACCTCATCGAGTTCGACCCGTACTCCTCGAATCTTAACTTGATGATCCAGGCGTCCGAGAATCTCAAGCGAGCCATCCGGACGATATCTCCCCAAGTCCCCGGTATGGTACAGGAGATCGTCCTCTTCGGTTCTAAATTGGTTCTTGACAAATGTTTTCCGATCTCCCGGCTGCGCATTGAAATAACCAAGAGTGCGAAATGGAGTTCGTAATACAATTTCACCTAACTCACCGATTCCGCATAGTATTCCGTTTTCCCGTAAAACCAGCGCTTGTGTGCTCGGAAGCGGTTGGCCGACAGGCTGTGTTCCCGGCGGCGGGTTCGGAGGAATGAGATAAAAGCACTTGGCCAAGGTTGTTTCTGTCGGACCGTAGAGATTTACCACTCCTGCTCGCGGAAATGCGCGGCGCCAGTGATAAACCAAGGCGTCTGAAAGCGGTTCTCCGGCAAAAAACGCCCAACGAAGACTCTCTATCGCCGCTCCCGATGGCAGGTTCATCAGCCACGATTGCGCTAGTGATGGGACCACATGCGCAATTGTGATGTTTTCACGTCTCAGCCAATCTATGATCTGATTAGGTTCGATGACACCGGCGTTTTCCGGCAGGCAAAGGGTCGCTCCGCTAGTTAATGGCAGGAAAATGTCTCTCAGGACGACATCAAACGAGAGACCTGTCAATTGGGCGCATCTGTCTTTCGCCCCAACAGCGAAAGTCTCACGTTGCCAGGCGAGAAAATGGCTTAACCCTTTATGGCGCCCTAATACTCCTTTTGGAATACCGGTAGTGCCTGATGTAAAGAACAGATATGCAGGATCATCTCCTGATAGAACGGGCAATTTTGTGTTTTCCTGAGGAAGCTTATCCGGAACATCACCGTCCTCCGCGTTGACATGTAAAAATAACGTGAGCTCAAGCTCTTGTATGATCTCGGCTTGCTTGCCTAACTCATCAACATGCAAAAGATGTTTTACACCTGCTTCCTTGAGCATCAGCCTCTGTCTCAAAATTGGGAGATTGGGGTCGATCGTTAACAGCACTCCTCCGCTTAAAAGCACGGACATCATACTGGTGATTAACCCGAAGCTCGGCGGCCCAACGATTCCGACGATTTCACCGGGCCGCAGCCCCTCACCCACCAGAACTCGCGCCAGTTTTATGGAGCGTTCGGAGAGCTCTTTATAAGTCCATACTTGATTACCGCGACAGACGGCGTATTGCTCAGGCATCCGGTTCGCCGCCGATAGGAAATTTTCCACGATTGGCTCGTATTGAGGCTCAGACAATGATTCGCTTGGATCGGGAAGCAGATCTCTTGATCTTCCCAGGGCAAGCGAATACGAATTAATATTTTTCTCCCGCGCGGAAACGATTTGCGCAAGCAAAGATTTATATTGCTCTAAAATCTCGGCGATTCTGGCTAGGTCAAAAATATCGGTATTGTAAACAATAACCAAGCGCGCTGAGTCGACCTGTTCCGTTATATATAAGGTTAAATCAAATTTCGACAATACATTGTCTGTATAAAAGCTGCCCAGCCCTAATCCAGGTAACTTAATAGCGGAACCTGGATTGTTTTCCATATTGAAAAATACCTGACAGAGTGGATGCCGGTTAAGATCACGTTGGGGTTGCAGATCTTCGACCAGTTTCTCGAAGGGCACGTCTTGATGTGTGTAGGCTCCGAGCGCCACATCACGGACCCGTCTCACCAGCTCACGGAAGCTCGGATCACCCGAGATGTCCGTACACAAGGCCAGCGTATTAACGAAGAAGCCAATCAAATTCTCAATCTCGGCTCGATTGCGGTTAGCAATTGGCGAGCCCACGACGATCTTTTCCTGACCGCTGTAACGCCCGAGCAGCGCCTGAAAGGCGGCGAGGAGCACCATGTAGAGGGTTGCGTTCTCCTGCCGGCCCAGTTCCCTCAGGCCTTGCACTAGCTCCGCGGAAAGCATCGTGTCCTTGATTGCGCCTTGAAAACTCTGCACAGCGGGGCGCGGGCGATCGGTCGGCAAATCCAGGACCGGCGCATCCGCCAACTGCGTTCGCCAATACTCGATCTGCCGTTCCAGTTCCGCTCCTTGTAGCCATTCTCTCTGCCATGCGGCGTAATCGGCATATTGCAGCTCGAGCTCCGGAAGCGGCGAAGGCAGCCCCTGGCTGAAGGCTTCATAGAGCATCGAGACCTCTCTGATCAACGCTCCCATGGACCACCCGTCGCTCACGATATGGTGCATTGTGTAGAGCACCACGTGCTGCTCCTCTTCCAACTTCAAGACCTTCACCCTCAGCAACGGTCCTCTACTCAGATCGAATCCCGCCCCAGCTTCCCTTCGCGCTATCCGTCTGGCCTCCGCTTCTCTCTCTTCCCGGGGCAATCCCGTCAGGTCTTCTACCTCCAGTCTCCGCGGCGCCCATTCATCGATCACCTGCATCGGCTCGCCTTCCTCTACTTCGAACCTGGTCCTCAGCGCCTCGTGTCTTCTGACGATCTCGTTGATCACTCGCTCCAAAACCTCGGGGTCCAATCCCCCCTCCAGTTTCACCCCGCCGGGGATGTTGTAGACCGCGCTGCCAGGGTCCAACTGCTCGACGAACCATAACCTCTGTTGTGCGAAAGAAAGCCGGCAAGGCGCGAACCGATTTGGACGCCGCTCGATTTTGGGCTGCGGCGCTTGGACAGTCCTCTCTTTCAATTTCTCTGAAAGAAGCGCCAGTTTTTGCCGCGACAAATACCCAAGTGTCTTCTTTACGTCTTTCATCAATCCTCACACCCGAAATCCGGAGATTTAACAGATGATCCTGGAGAGGTTGGTGGCGCGAAATCCGCGAGATTTTCTCAGGTCCCTGGTTATATTGAGTCTCTTCATCCAACGATCGGTTCCGTCGAACCTCGCCTTGAATGGTTTTCTCCCATGCACCGCCCTGTAATTGTCAATGAAACAGAAATCGCCCGGATCTAAAACCATTTCGTAGAGAGCGTGATCGACCATCGCAATCAAAGTGTCGAGCGCGAATCTAGCTTCCTGGTCGTCCGGAGTGTCCATGAAGAACGGGTCTATCCGGATATAAGCCGATTTCCGATCGCCGAATAACACCGCCAACTTTTCCGGTTCTTTGGCCATCTTGTCTATGCGCTTATATATTTTATTTCCATTCACGTCATCGTCATGGCCCCCGGAGTTGAGTTCTTTCGAGTGTGAGTAGTCGGGCCGAATAACAAACCGCGCCTCGAATAGCACATCCATAATTTCATCATCCAATTCCAGCATATCGACCGCGGCGATCGTGGTGGGAACCCTGTCCGTATTTCGCAAGCACACCAGCGACAAATAATCCCCTCTCCAAGGGTGAAAGGCGTCTTCGTTATGCCAGGTTATTTCTTGTTCGCTGCCTGTGCCGATTTGTTCATTCTGGTGCTCACGAATCGGCAGGACGTCATGAATGATGTGCCCATCCTGTTGGGTCGCCCACCCAAAAACATCACCCAGCAGAGATGAAAACAGGACCAGGAGAATCTCTTCCTCGAGTGTCCGCGCCGCATCGGCTTGAGGTCGCCAGTGCGCTGGCGTCTCCCCTATTTTCGACTGATCGATCTCATATCCTGAGATCATACAAACGGCCGAGGCGGGCTCCTCGATTCTGAAATGGTTCAGACGAGCGCGCACACGTCGAGGCAGATCATGAGCATGTACAGCCACATCTCTGAGAAAATCGTGGTCTTCCGCCGAGGAGTATCGATCGGCGATTTTCGCAAGCAAAGATTTGATGGACCTGGTCTCCGAGCGAGATAATGAAATTTTTTCCATGACTAACCGCCAAGAGGAAATGCCGCGTCAATGCGGCAATAAGTTTTCTGTAGATGTTACTTCCGAATACAGCAGTTTGCGGATGCGTTCGACGTGGCAGTAGCCTGACCGTGAGGGAGGGCGGGCGCCCGATGAAGGCGCAGGTGATGAGACCCGCCCTCCCTCACGGTCGGGCTACTGCCACTGGGTCGCATCCAAGTGCAAACAGCTATAAGTCAGGCGGAGGCCGCAAGGCGGGGCTGCTCCCTATTTATCCGTAATACGAACTCGATTAGTGAGAGTAATGGCCCCGTCATACATGTTGTGACGATCGCCATTAAAACCATCATTGCAAAAATACGTTCTGAAAGAATGCCCAGATCATACCCAATATTAAGCGCCACTAGTTCCATCAGACCACGTGTATTCATCAATACACCGATCGAGATCGAATCAGGCCAACTCATCCCAGCCCAGCGAGCCGCCAGCGTGCAACCGCCCAACTTTCCGGCAATCGCCACGCCAATTATTCCCACACATACCAACCAGCTTTGCCAATCGTTAAGCAGCATGGCTTGCGTCCGCAGCCCAGTGATGACGAAAAAGAGGGGAAGCAAGGCGACAGTACTGAAGGTTGCGAGTTTCTCTCTTAATAAAGTTCGAAGCGCGCCGTCCGTAGGCATGATGGCGCCAGCCAGGAATGCGCCAAACAACGCATGGACACCGATAACCTCCGTGAAACAAGCTGAGATAAACGCCAAGCTCAGAGCGCCGGCGACGATGCTGTTATCGTTCTTTTGGACCTCGGCATCCGTAACAATCAGTCGCTTCAATACCGGTTTGAGTACCCGTAGCATAAATACGGTAAACGTCATGGCCAGAAATACGGTGAGTACGGACAGCCCCATGCCGTTTAGTTTTACGATTGCGATCACCGTTGCCAATATGCACCATGCAGTCACATCATCGGCGGCGGCGCAAGCGATGGCAGTGCTTCCCACGTATGTGTTGTACATTCCACGCTCTTCAATGACGCGGGCCAGCACCGGAAAGGCCGTGACACTCATGGCGACTCCCATAAACAGAGCAAAGGAGATGAAAGGAATTCCGGGCGGCGCGAAACGGCGATAAATAAACAGCGAGGCGGTAATTCCCAGAAAAAATGGCACGACGATGCCAGCATTGCTGATTACCAAAGCAGCTCGCGCTTTCTCCTGGAGCCGCCGCGTATTCATTTCCATCCCGACGATGAACATGAATAGTATTACGCCAATTTGACTGAGTAACCTCAACGCCTCCAATGAAGACATCGGGAATAAGAATGTCAGCGCTTTCGGAAACGCCGCTCCCAATAAGGATGGTCCTAAGATGATGCCGGCGATCATCTCTCCGACGACGGAGGGCTGGCCGATTTTAAGGAAGAGTCCCCCTAATAATCGGGCTGTAATAAGTACAACGATTACCTGCAGGAGTAAAAGGCTCAGAGGCCCCCGTAAGTTATCGAGTAACACGCTACTGATGCGAGGTTGAGATTTTTCTGGCGCCTCAGGTTGTAACGAGGAAATAACACCTGTGGGAGATTGGTCACGCCGCGCCGAAGCGGCGCTATCAGATTCCAGCCGCGAGCCAAATGATAATACGAGATAGGCGCCTAAACCTAATATTAACAGTATAATATATAGTGAAAAACTGCTTTTCATAACCGACCTCCTATCTTATCTGGTCGGGTTCAACAGCTTGCATTAAAACCTGGTCTATTTGAGTACCATCTCTTTCTTGATAAATAACCGTTCAGAAACGATTCCACGTCTCCGACACTCCTCGATCAGGCGGTTTGACTCTTTGATCGGTCTAGATTCAGGCGTTGACCTTGACCCTCTAATGTGGCCCAGCCACGGCTCTTGTCCCATCGCATAGACATAGACCTCCCGGAAATTGAACCGATTCACGATTTCTATCGCTTGTTCGTAGTTGGAGCCGACGATCCTTCTGGAATCATCCATCCCATGTTCCAGCCGTTGTGTAAGTAACGGCTTGTATAACCATGTCATCGGAGCGCCATCGCACTCCATTCCAATAAATAACGTGTCAAAGTCCCCAAGATCTCGATGGATATGATCATAAAGATATGGCTCGATGTTACATGAGTCGGCGGCAAACAAGAATGCGCGCCGATCAAACCGAACCGCGTAAGCGGTTTTTGTCTTCACATCGAGATCACAATGTTCGCCAAAAAATGGAATTCCGATGATTTCCCCCCCAGCGATCGGCAAGCTTTCCATATCGCCGAGCTCTATGATGTTTTTGAATCCAATCCTCTGCAATATCAGCTTAAGAGAAGGGTCCTGCAGGGAGCCGGTGGCGTTTCTCGGTAAAACAATGTTCTTCACTTTACCCCGGATCTGGAAGAGGGTCTCGAAAAGCACATGGTCCTCGTGATTATGTGTTAACAGGACGTAATCAATGGTGTCCGGAATGTCGTAATAAGTGTAACGACGAGTATCGCTTGGGTAAGAGTAGCTGAGCACGGGATCAAAAAGGAGCGACGCATTTTTCGTCTCGATCATGACGCATGCATGGCCGAAATAACGCCAACGTACGCCATCCCCCATATAAGGCGAGTGTTTTGGATATGGCTCTGGCGTCAAAAAGGAATGAAACATTTCGGACTGTCCATTGTCGAGGCCCAGCGTTTTCTTGATTTCTCCCCACTGCATAGGCTCGTATCTCAACCGGAAGAGTTTATCAGCCGCCTCGTCATCAAACGGCAGGCGTAAATGAACGGAGCCTTTTTCCTCCAGCCGTGGGGTGCTCAGAGCGAAAGGTCGTTGATCTCCCTTCGTGAACGAAAGCATCAAGCTTTGGGAGGAGCGATCATAATAATGACTCTTATATAACAACGGCTCTATGATTCTGAAAGATGGATTATTGTTTAAATCATAGACGAGCTCGATGTAACCACGAAGAATTCTTGGGATTTCTTTGTATAGAGGGACCAAAGAAAAGCCTTTGGCGCTGGACCTTAACATCTTGTCAAGATCAGAGAGCGCGGCTGAGAGTTCCACCATGTGACTGCGCGCTCGCTTCGTTTCGTCGCGCAGCGCGCGGATTTCATCGACGCGATCGCCGCCATAATCAATGAAAGGCCCTCCGACCAGCTTCGGATTCTTCACGGCCTGGGCGTGAACCTGCGGGGCGGAGATATAAGACTCCATGATCTCAAAATGCCGCTCGGTCGTGGTTCTTGCCGCCGTTGCCGGGGGTATCAAAGAAGGCCAGGCGTACCATCGATCGATTAAAGGTTCCAACTGGACGTTCCGCTTTAGGTACATAGGCTCGTTCATAAATATCCGATGAAAATTGGCGGTCTGAAACTGGAATACATTGTCAGCCTTCAACCTCTGCGCCGTGGAGTAACATGGCTTCTCTCACCAGTTTGCCCAATTGCGCAATTCCATCCCGGATGGTTGCAGGATTGCTATGAGAAAAATTCAGCCGCATGCAGTGTGTCGCCTTAGTCGAGGCCTCGACACTGAACGCTTGGCCGGGGATGAACGCCACCTGGTGGTTCCTCAACGCGTTGGCAAGCAGATCCAGCGTCTTCACTTCGGGCGGCAATTCCACCCAAAAGAACACTCCGTGGTCAGGAGTCTCCCATTTTGCCGCCGCCGGGAAATGCTCGCGCAACGCTTGAGCCATTGTGTCCCGGCGTGCGCGGTACTCGTCTCTCAACATTGAAAGATGCCTCCCGATGTCCTCCTGCTCCAGGAAACGTGAGACCAAACGCTGAGTGAAGGTATTAGTGTCGATATCACTTGCCTCCTTGACCACAGATAACTTGGAAATGAGGCTCTCGGGGACAATGAGCCATCCGACGCGTAACCCAGGCGTCAGTATTTTGGAGAACGAGCCGACGTAAAAGACCCATTGTTCATCATATGCCCGGAGCGGAGGCAGCGCCGCGTCCTCATAATTGAGAAAGCCGTAGGGATCATCCTCGATGATCGGGATCCGATATTCTCGCGCCAATTCAACGAGCTGTAATCGTTTCTCCCTCGTCAAGCTGACTGCAATCGGGTTATGTCCACTGCTGATCGCATAGATACAGGCAGGGTGCGCGCCGCTCGCGAGAAGGGATGCAACGGAGGCGACATCCATCCCGGTCTTCGGATCAGTCGGCACTGAAAGCGCCAACGGCTGATATGGCTCGAGCACCTGTTGGAACCCCGTGTAGATCATCTGCTCGGTCAGGACCTGACAGCCGGGTTCAAGGAGTAACCGCAGTAACAGGTTCATCCCTTGCTGCGCGCCGGTCGTGATGAATACCTGATCTTCGCAACAGGCCACTTTGCGCTTTGCCATGAGTTCGACGATCTGGCGTTTCAGCGGCTGGAAGGGAGGACCGTACTGTAACGAGCGCGAATCGCTCGCCAGGACATGTGCGCAAGCCTTCATCAATCCTTCGATCGGGAATAGTTCGGGGGCTGGCAACCCCATGGCAAAAGAGATGACCTCTGGCTTCGCGGCGGCAAACAACATCTCTTGCAACGGCGAGCGCTCCACTCGCTGCGCCCACGCCGCCAACAAAACCTCCTCGGCTGTTTGTGTAACGGCAAGCATGTCTTTTCACTCACTCTTAGCGGATGGACCCGGTCTATTCACGGAGCGCGCTCCGAGCGCAGTCGATGCTATAGGTTACCCCGTTGCAATTGCTCGCGTTCCAAGGCTTCGAACAGCGCTTTGATATTGCCGGCGCCGAATCCGCGTGCGGCTTTTCGTTGAATAATCTCCAAGAAGATCGTCGGACGGCTGTGCAGAGGTTTGGTGAAGGTCTGCATTAAATACCCCCACTCGTCCCGATCGACGAGGATGCCCAGCTCTCTTATCGCCTTCCAGTCTATATCGATCCCGCCAATACGATCCTCTAACAGGTCATAGTAAGTATCCGGTGTGGGCAAAAACTCGATGTCGTTGTCTCGCAATGAACGGACGCTGGTCACAATATCGTCGGCGAGCAGGGCAATGTGCTGGACGCCTGGTCCCTGATGATAAGTTAGATATTCGTTGATCTGCGATCTTCCTTTTCCCGCAGCGGGCTCGACGATCGGAAATTTGATCCGCCCCGCGCCGTCCTGCACCACTTTCGAGTTCATGGCGCTGTATTCACTGGCGACATCCTCATGGTGCGACTCATGAAAGCCGAAGACCTCACAGTAGAATTCGACGAGTTCACTGAGCATCCCGGCCACGGCGCTAACGGCGATGTGATCTACTTCACGCAATCCGATCCCGCTCTTGCTTTCTCGGCCTGTTACTGGCTGATAGCCGCTAAGGAAAGACCCCTTGTAAGCGTCCCGTTGCACGAAGGAGTGCGCGGTGTCACCATACGCGGCGACGGTTGCTTTAACGACGTAACCATGCTCATCTTCGAGTCGGGCCGGCTCAGCAACCGGCTTTGCCCCGTTAGCGACCACTTGGTCGAAGACTTTCTCGACATTATTGACGAGGAACGCAACATCCTTCACGCTGTCACCGTGGATATTGACGTGCCGCGCAATCGGGCTGTCCGGGCCCTGGGCGGCTGTCAATACCAGGCGGATATCATTTTGCTCGATGACAATCGAGACGCGGTCTCTGACACCGGTCTCGAGTCCGGCGCGAGCGGTCATCTTGAACCCCAATGCCGATCGGTAGAAGTGCGCGGCTTGGTATGCGTTACCAACATAGAGTTCGATATGATCGAGCCCACTCAGTTCCGGGAATCTTTGGTCCGGCTGGAAGTTATAACGATATTGTCCGTTCATGGCATAATCCGTCAGTCATCCCGTGTCTTGCTCGGTTTGATTTAGAACAAAGTCAGCAATTGACTTTCCTGCCGGCTGATGTCAGGAACCGATTCGCCGAAGCTATCAACCAGGATTTCTTGCGCAATTCTGGTAAAACCCGTTATTTGACCGATCGAAAGCCCTCTCCCTATCAAATATGGGATTGACCAAAAGTCAAACATATAGGCCGGAAAAACAGATGGTCCCTTAACTGTTTTGTACATATTTTGAACCAGTTCTGCGGCTCTCCGCCAGTCCATCGTATTGTGTTTCCAGCTGTAGCCGGCTCCACGGATGCCATATTCATCTGCTTGCTTGTGAATAGGAACATCCGAATAATGGTAATACAGCTCAGCGCGATAAAAGTCAGGGCAGGTATCTTCAAGAAACTCCATAGTATTGCTGACAGATTGCTCGGTTTCCCCCGGGAATCCAACTATGATTGAGGCAAATGTAATAATCCCTCGCTCTTTCAGTTTGCGTATTCCATTCTTGTATCTTTCCACGTTTGCAAATTTGTTCATTCCTTTGAGAATCTTTTCATCGCCCGATTCAATTCCCAGAAACACGCCTTTACAACGGCTCTTCTCCATCAAATCAAAGGCTTCGTCATCAGAGTTCGAACATCTAAAAAACGAATACCAATCGAAGGAATACCTTTTCTTTATAATCAAACGACAAATGTCCTTAAATCTCGAAAGGGGAACATTAAATGTGTCGTCAATGAAGACAACATTTGTCACACCTGCCTCGCTTAAATAATCCAGCTCCTTTTCTATTCCTTCCACGCTGATTAAGTTCAGCGGACCGGCCATCAACGGGTATTTACAAAAAGAGCATGAGAAAGCGCAACTTCGAGCGGTCCGTAATTGCGTCGTTGGAGCGTAGTAAGCTCGATCGAAATAACTCCAATCCGCGCTACTTTCACTCAAATCATTGTCTTCGACTACCCGCTTGGTTTGATGAAACTCTATGTTATCGAATGTATAAGTGAGATTAGGAATATTACTAAAGTCTTGTTTACCGCCACCACGTAATTCTTCCAGAATCAATGAGAGAGTCAGCTCTCCCTGAGAGTCACAAATATAGAAGTCGGCCTCAATTGATTTAAATATGAATTCAAGAGTCTTGCTCTCCTGATTTGCAAAGAGGTTGAATATATGTGGCCCACCAATGATTATTTTTACTCCGGGATTATGCTGTTTAATAAATTGCGATATTTCGATAATAGGCGCATTGTCCACATAAAAGGTCGTCATAATAGCCACAGCGTTCGGCGATTGAGACAAGAGGTCAATTAATTGATCTCTGTTGTTATTAAATGAATTGATTATTTCGACATTGAATCCTCTCTTTTGAAGGAAACTTTTAAGTATCACGGCTCCTAAATGTGGAATATCAGTTAAGCAAAAGTGCGGGTCTTTACCGGTACTGCTTTTCAGTATCTGATTCAGCAAAGTCATATAAGTGATTCGCCGGCCGTGAAAATTGACAGAATTCGCCTTCAAGTCAGTGTATGCTCCGGAATAATTCTGGGTCTTTTTTAGATACTCCTCCACCAAGCCGAAGTCCATGTCATTATGTCCAATTATGAGGCAATCTAGTTTACTTTCACATGTAGCCATTTTTTCCTCCCTATGTTCGCTACTCCCTCAAATAACAAGCAGGATTGAATAGGTTTGACATCTTGGGTAATTACTTTTAGCTGTAGGGTTATTTTTACCTTTGTGTGGTTTCCGCGAGCCTTTGACGAGCGCCGGTTTCTTTCTTGACCTGTTGCAACAATGTGGAACACCGGCTGAGCCCCTGTTCTAATTCCGCGGCCGCGCCCCCAAACCCGAGCCGCACAAAAGCCGGTTCCTTAAAGCAACTGCCTGGGACTAGTAGAGTTTTATACTCACCGGCAAGCCTGTGACAAAACTCGTCAACGTCAATTACTCCGGATAACCGAAGGAAGGCGGAGACTCCGCCCTGCGGCCGGACGTAATCTATAAACTCTTCGTGTCGCGCGCACCATTCAGTGAGAATCGCCAGATTGGAACGAACTTGCGGCAATCGTAGGTTCAGCAAACGATCTGATTGTTCAATGGCTCTTTGAGCAATAAGTTCAACCAGAGGCGAGAGGTACAGTGTTATGTAGTCACGAAGTTCGATACACCGGGCCAGCGCGTCTGGTGACGCCAAGGCCCAGCCGATTCTGAGACCCGGTAGACCATAAGCCTTTGACAGGGTGCCGAGAGAAATGCATCGCTCGTAGTTTCTGTACGGATCCGGCAAAGGCTTGCCGACATAGGTTAACTCCGCGAACGCCGCATCCCAAACCAGATAAGCGCCGACCCGCTTTACAGCCTCGAGGAGTTCAGCTTGTTCCTCAAGAGTCAGGGTCGCGCCCGTCGGATTGTGGGGAAAATTCAAGATCACCATTGACGTTCGCGGACCGATAAGGCGATTCGCTTCCTCAATGTCAGGCCTGAATCCTTCCTCGAACCGCAAACGCCACGGACGCAATTCACATCCGATGGATTCAGCGATCGAGTAGAGCGGCTGATAGGAAGGCTCAAGGACCACCACTTCGTCTCCCGGCCGCAACAGCGCATTGAGTATTAGAAACTGAGCTTCGCTTGATCCGTGCGTCGCCATCACGCAATCGGGATTTCCATCACCCCAACGATCTGCGATAGCTTTGCGCAATCCCGGCGCGCCCAGGCTTTCACTATCACGAAAGACGATCTGATCCATCTCTGCCTGCTCGAGTTGCAGAACGTCCCGCAGTTCACCAAGCGAAAAACTCTCAACTCCGCTGCAACTGATGTCGAAACTGCAATTGAAGTAATAATCTCGAAGCCAGTACTCTAAAAGCGCGGGCGCGATCTTCATGTCCAATACCTCCTTGGGTCATTTAATGGCTGGATATCCGGCGTCGTTTTGATGAGGCGGCGTTCAGGTGAGAATAGGCTCCCGGCTGGTAACCTTCTTGGTCATTTCGTTACTATCACGGTAAATCGAAGTCAAGTAGTCATACTGAGAAGGCAGAGTCCTACACAGGTAAGTGGTCCGCTCTTTGATCGCCTGAAAAGCAGCCAGCGCATTACTGTCATTAATATGGTTTAGCACCGGCAAACTTTGTTCGGGGCGATATCCCAAACCGAGTAACATCACTGAATACGAATATGACTCGAATCCGTGATACTTAGGATTGATGTTTCTATTATTTGGCAGCCTTGCCTTCCATAATCTCAGCCGCTCCTCTAAAGATTCCGGGATTACTAAATCACGCTTCGTCGCTTTCCAGAAGGGCGTGTCCGCACGACTGCTGGTACAATAATGAAGAGTCAAAAATTCACGGATACCATCTATGCAATCTGCGACTGCCTTGTTATAGCTTTTAATTGACTCCTCATTAGGTGATTTTCCAGGGAAGTGGCTGACAAGTTCCTCTATCCCTTGCTGAATGAAGAATATTCCGGTGGACTCCAGGGGTTCGACAAATCCGCTGGACAAGCCAATCGCCACACAGTTTTTGACCCAGGAGTTCCTGTTTCGCCCGATCCTCATCTTAATGTGCAATGGCTTGAGATTGTCGGAAACACTCCCCAAATGAGCCCTGAATTCCTGTTCCGCCTCGTCTTTCGAAATGAATGCGCTTGAATAGACATAGCCGGTTCCGTCTCTCCCATAAAGAGGGATGTTCCAAACCCACCCCGAACCCAGAGCTGTCGCCGTCGTATAGGGATTTATACCATCCTTCGCAATATCCCGTGGAACTTGCATTGCCACCGCGCTGTCACAGAGGAGAGAGTCGGAAAAAGAGATGAATGGTTCATTGAGCGCCTTATTGATCAATAGCCCCCTGAACCCGGTGCAGTCAATAAACAAGTCCCCGCTGATCTTACCGATATCCTTGGTGACAAGATGAGAGATACTGCCATCGCCCGCCAGCTTCACGTCGATTACATCGTCAACAATTCGCCTGACCCCACGCTGCGTGGCATACTCCATCATGAAATCGGCAAGGAGGCTCGCGTTAAAATGATAAGCATACGGATACTGTATCTTTAAATCCGAGAGCATGTTCTTTTGGAAAGCATACTTGGGCGCAAAATAACTCGCAACCTTACTGTCAAAGACTCTCCCATCTAGATACTTTGGCGATTTCTTCTGATCACACATTTCAGGAATGCTAAAGCACGTGTAATCAAAAGGCTCCATATCCCGGTATTTCGCAATTTTTAACCACCACTCAGCGGTATTGAATCCATCAACTATCTCATAACGCTGGAAGGGGTGGTAAAAAGACTGCCGCTCAATATTCCAATTAACGAACTTAATCGCAAGCTTATAAGCAGCGTTGCACCTTGGCATCCATTCCCGTTCATCCAAACCGAGGAAATCAAAAAACAGTTTGATGGTGCTAAAGGTCGCCTCTCCAACCCCAATGGTTGGAATGCCGCCCGACTCGACGAGCGATATGTTGACCCTATCATCCAGAGCCCTCCTAAGATAAGCTCCAGTCATCCATCCTGCCGATCCGCCGCCTACGATGACAACGTTTTCTATATTTTTCAGCATGGTTTATACCTCCCTGGCGGAGTAATTCTAATGCGAATTTTTTGGCTCTCTAGGAATTCGCGTGGTACGCCCCTATATCTTGCAGTTAAACAGTAATGCTATCGCTGACACTTGCCAGATTCTTTAATCTACTGAGGTATACCAGGCTCTGCATGGCTGAGTCGTAATCGATCCCGAAGTCGATGAGACAGGCTATTTCATTGACGCCGATCGTCTTCAGTAGCTTCACCTTTTCGTAGCAACTCTTCACCGTGCCTACCAGGCCGTGTGTGCTGACAAGCCTGTCGTACGCATTGGAAATCACTACGTCCTTGTCCTCCTGAGACAACTCAAGGTTGGCTTTGAAACTGCTCGCCTGGTTGGATTGCAAAGTCAGGTTGGCAGCCAGGTACCGGCCGTAAGCGGGCCTGACCTTTTGTTCCACTTTCTCCATGCTTTCAGCCAGGAACGTATGCATCATTAAAGTCACTTTGCCTTCAGCCGGGTCGTGACCGGACAGCTTCAACGAAGTCCTGTAAAGATCGATCATGTCAATCAGGTCTTGGGGGCGTTTGTAGTTAAAATTCGTAAGCACATTCGCGCCGATCTCCCCGGCTTTTACAAACGTCTCACTCGACTGAGAAGTGATCCAGATCGGCAATTCCGGCTGAATCGGTCTGGGGTAGGCGCCGACTTCGATCAGTTTACCCACTCCGTTCGGCAACTCTATCTTTTCTCCGCGCCAGAGGCTTCGGACGGTCTTGATGTCGCGAAACATCAGATCCTTCCTTTCCTGATAATTCTCCGGACGGATTACAAAATCATCCGCATGCCAGCCCGATGCAAAGGCGATGGCAACCCTGCCTTTCGACAAGTTATCAATGACGGCCCATTCTTCCGCGACGCGCAGCGGGTTCTGGAGCGGTAAGACCACGCTGCCGGCTCGAATGTGTATCCGCTTCGTCAGCACGGAAAGCGCCGCGCTGGTAACGGACGGGTTCGGATACAAACCGCCGAATTCATGGAAGTGGCGCTCGGGCGTCCAGACCGCGGCGAATCCACGTTCATCCGCATACTTTACGCTGTCGTGCAGGAGGGCATATTTATCCTCGAGCCGGCTCGATCCATCGTCTGAAAAGAAGAAAAGACTGAACTCCATTTTGGCCATTCACGCCGCATAACACACGGCGTCAGTTAAGCGCTCCAGCAATGAGCGAGGGACTTTCAACTTTAGATTGCTACTGGAGTCGAGTGTAAATTCACGATCGAATATCGCCTGAGCATCGCCAGCATTTTGCTGGCCGAGGTCTCGTCATATTTGGCGGCGCCTAAGGCATTTAAAGCATCGAGAATCTGCCAGCCAGTATTTTTACCATTGCATAGCTTAAGAATGTCGAATGCCGAAGCCGTAGTGACGTGGATCACGGGTCCGAAGGGGGTCGTCGTTACAATCCGCAGTGTGGAGAGTGTTTCTTCGGCCCCCGCCGTATTCTTATTGTATTGGAGTATCCAATGTTCCATCTCACTTGCATGATCAAGTGGGAGTGAGTAAAAAAAACTAAACGGTTGATGATTCCGCCGGACGCCGCCTCTATCAGCAAAGTTGGCTTTCCCTAGATAGTCAATTGTGACTCGCTCTGCAGCGAGCGAAACGTAGAGGTCGAGAGGCGAGGAAAAACCTGGCTGTTTCTCGACCAGATGACCTTCAAGAACGCATGCGTCCATCCCGGTAAACAGCAGGCAGCAGAGGGCATCTCCAGGCGTCTCGACTATCGGTTCGCCGGCTGTGTTGAAAGAAGTGTTAAGCAGAATGGGAACCCCGGTGCGGTCGTAGAATTTTTGGAGCAACCTGTAGAGGCGACCATTAGCTTCACGCTTGACAGTTTGCACTCGACCAGTGCCATCAACGTGTACCACCGCGGGCACGCGTTTCGCACACTCTTCGCGGAACCGCAGCACCCTGAGCATATACGGGCTCTCATCATTCTCTCCGTAGGTTTCGAACCATTCCTTGAGCTTTTCATGCAAGATGACTGGGGCGAACGGTCGGAATCCTTCCCTGAACTTGACCGTCGCATTGACGCGATCCTTCATATCTCCGCCTCTCGGATCACAGAGGATGCTCCGTTGGCCGAGGGCTCGCGGTCCGAGTTCGGAGCCGCCTTGAAACCAGCCGATGATTTTACCCTGGCAGAGCAACTTCACGGTCTCATCAAGAACGTCCTCCGGCTCGGCCACGCGAATGGCGGGAGAAGCCGATATCGCTTGACCGATCTCCGCAGCCGAATACTGACGACCTACAGAGTCGTGTATCAATTTTCTTCCCGCGTTCCGGCCTGTGAGCTGCCATAAGGCGTAAAATGCCGCGCCGATTGCAGTGCCGCTATCTTCAGCCGCCGGCATGATGAAGACGTTGTCGAATTTGCCTTCTCGAATGATTCGCTCATTGGCCACGCTGTTGAGCGCCACGCCGCCCGCGTAGCATAGATTGTTACTACTCGTCAGGCTGCGGATGCGTGAAACTAGGGAGAGAACTCCTTCCTCTAGCGCAGCCTGAAACGACGCGGCGAGGTCTTTATATTCATTCGCCCGCGATGGCCAGTGATCCGAGGAGGTGTAGCGACGCGGAACGTCGCTTTTCATGTAATATTCACCGTTGACGATTTCGAAAAGGTCTTTCACCGGGATAGCCGGTTTTCCATATGGCGCGAGGCCCATTACTTTACCCGCGCCATCATAAACGGAGTTGAAAACCTGGCTCCCTACAGCCTCATAGAGTGATCCGAAGCTTCTAAAGTACGGCATGCCTTTCTTCTCTTTTGCTAGCTTCGGAGACACGTGCTTTTCGAGCGGGATAACTTGTGTTTCTTTGATGGAGTACAGAGAAATTGCCTCTCCAATAAGTACATGGGGATGTCTTTGCACCTCATCCAGACGAATATGTTTCAGGTTTTTGAGCTCTTCTTCCTCTAAATCTTCCAGAGGTGAGCCGCTCCCATCAACGATGAGCACCGCCGATTCTTTGAACCCAGAGGTAGCAAACGCGCCAACGGCGTGTCCGAGGTGATGCCCAACTCTAAAGATCGGGATTTCGTTTTCGATTGGGCGCAGGAAAGAATTCAGGCTGACATCATTTTTGTGATATCCCCTAGCCCGTGTTGGCGCGCACACGGCTATGGCGCTCAGATCTTCAGGCTTGATGCCGGCAGCGTCGAAACAATACTTCAGAGCCAGCGACATTTTCCACGGCGCAAGGGTTGCGCGTTTGTAACGCAACAGCCGCTCCTCTTGGATTGCGACGACAATCTCGTCACCTTTTAATAGACAAGCGGCGCCATTGTGTGACGAGGCGATTCCGAGAATCCAGGGACAGTTTTTATCTTTCAATCACCCTCCTTATTTCCGGCGAGGTCAGACACTGCTTTAACATGATTCGAGAAACCCGTATTTGACCAACCTGGCGGCGTGGCGAAAAGCTTCATTATTGGCCCGTTCATTTTCACCCCCCACCTGTTGAATCAGGTCATTCACTACTATGCTCTCCTGGCGGTTATAGACACTTAAAATCTCAGCGAGGCGCGGCCAGTTTCTGGACAATTCCGTATGACTCAACGTCCGAATATCCAATGTGTTATTAAGATACTCACGTCCCATAGAAGTAATTTGAAGCTTACTGTCCTTTGCGATCACACCAGTTGAAAAATGTTTGAATGTACTCAAGTAATCGTAAGTGTCGATGCCGTATCTAAATTCTTTATCGGTTGAACTATGCCGAGCCTGTTCCGTCAGATCCGCCCACAACTCCTCATAAGCTCTAACAATTATAGGCCAGTTATAATATTTGAGTACTCGTTTTCGCGCGGCCTCTCCCATCTCGCATCTCAATGGCGCGTTTTTCAACAATAGATCGATATAAGCATTCAGGGATTTCATATCAACACTAACAGCCTCAGCAAGCTGCCTATGAACTTCCATCGGGCGCCTTAACATCGCCGAGCGGCTGACTAGATCAACACAATCCGTCCAGTAAGTCGGCACAAGGAAACCGGTTTTGCCGTGCTCTATCGTTTCCTTATAACCGCTCCAATCCGAGCCGATGACCGGGAGCCCGGCCGACATGGCCTCGATGACCGACAGTCCAAATGTCTCTTGAACATTGTCACTCAGTGACACGAATACATCCCCGGAGGCGTATAACTGTCGCTTCTCTTCGTTTGTGATATTCGGTCTGATCTGTAGGTTGTCAGTTATACCCAAACTGGCTCCAAAACCCTTAAGTCTTGGTGATAAGTTAGACTCAGCGTCATCACCCGCCAACACAAGCGTCACCTTCTTATCGCTTGTGGTTGCCAGTATTCGCGAGAACGCCAATATAAGTGGGAAAAGGTCCATCTTATAAAGCGTCGAAAAACGCCCGACATACAGGAAAATCACATGGTCCTCAGGAAGCTTACACCATCTCCTGGCCTTGATCTTATCTCCCGGCTGAAACTGATCAGCATCTGTGCCCAGGGGAATAACGGGGAATTGAAGCTTCGGAAAGAACGAGCTACGATATTTTCGTTCGAGGTAATCGCATAAGCTACTCAGTAGGTTTTCTAACGCACGGCGTCCCGCCAGGCTGGTGCAAACCAGGCAGTCATACTCATAAATATCCCCAAGAATCATTTGAATGGCCTGTAGTAATTGTACATTGCCGCTTACTGAATGAGTAAGCCCGATGACCGGCCTTTCAATACATCCTTGGAATTTGCGCAGGCCGGTCAGCCCGTTCAGACTTGAGCCCGGATCGAAAAGCACCATCCGGTCGAGATGATTCAGCTTCCAATATTCGTCAATTAATATCGGCTCCGCTCTCTCGTGATTTGTGAACAACATCAATTGTCTCTTCGACTCGTGAATCATCTCCGGTGTATCGCACAAAAAATAATAACGATCGTACTTCCCGTACCGTAAAAGGGCGTTTACAAACTCATATCTGGCAACGTTCGACCCATAGATAACTTTGTTTTTAGATTGCCAGCCTTCTTTATATCTTTCATAAGAAGCCGGTACGGGAGTCAGTGTAATGAATGGCATTTCTTACTCTCCTTGTGTCAGAGCAGTGAGTTCTATGTTTTGCCTCTTTTACTTTTTACCCTTCTCATACTCTTCCCCGAGACACCACTCCAGGATGGCCATGGCGCTGAACATTTTGTGGCGCGCCTGTCTCCAAGCGAGGCTTTGCGGGCCGTCAAGCACTTCGGAAAGGACGTCCTCGCCGCGTACCGACGGCAAATCGTGGAGAAAGACTGTGCCTTCGGATTTGGAAACCCTCGCCATTATTCCGGGAGTAACACAATAAGGCCGGAATTTATCGATCCAATGCGGATCCCGATGCGGCACTCCCATTGTTTGCCAACGGGTGGCGTAGACCGCATCGGCATTCAGGGGTAAGTCTTCAATGTTGTGATGATGCTCAAGCGCGCCGCCATACCGGGCCGCCGCCTGTTGAGCTTGCTCGATCAAGGTCTCCGACAAACCATAACCTGCCGGGGTAACGAAGGTCGCTTTCATTCCGGGAGTCCGCGCGACGGCGAGAGCAAGCGCCGCGGCAGTGTTGTTGCCTTCGCCGAGATAGAGGAGGTGAAGGCCCGCCAACCGGCCGAACCTCTCTTTGAGCGTCGAGAGGTCGGCGACAGCTTGTGTCGGGTGTTCATTTTCACTCATCGCATTGATCACGGCCATTTCCTGCTGGGCGGCCAAGGTTCTCATCTCGGCAATGCTGTTGTTGGTTCGAATAACAAGCGCATCCAGGTAACCCGACAAGACACGCGCCGTGTCTTCGACGGTTTCACCGGTAACGAGTTGCAGATCGCCCGGACCGTAGGCGACGATCCGGGCGCCCAGCCTCAACGCCCCGACGCTAAAAGAGCTGCGCGTGCGAGTCGATGGTTTGCAAAAATAGATACCGATGATTTTGCCCTCCACCCGGGTGCGGATAACGTCTCGATTCGAGGCAAACCGGATGGAGCGGTCGACCAGCCAAGCAAGGTCGGCCGCCCCCAAATCCGCGATTGAAAGTAGGTGCTTGATCGGCTTCAGCTCATTTCCCGAGAAATCGGGAGAGGGTTGGTGTAAATGATATGTATTCATCATAAATGCCACGTGGGATCTTTGAAATTGCGCATTGGGCGCGCATTTCGATTCATAATCCGCTGGTTGAGCGATTGTGCGATTGCAGGATGGCGCAAATCGTGAGGCGAGAGTTCTCCTAATTCTCTGAAGGCTCTTCTATCTCCGCGAGCACTTGCGAAAGCACATCATCTTCTAGCTGTCCGGCCTGGCTTTCCACAATCGCGGCGACAAGGTCATTGACGTTTGGGGCATCGAACAGAGTACGTATGGGAAGTTTGACCTGATAAGCGCTGTTCACCCGGTTGACTACTTGCGTCACCAGAAGTGAATGACCGCCAAGGGCGAAAAAGTCGTCATATATGCCAATATCCTCAATTCCCAGTACCTCACGAAAGATTCGGGCCACATCATTCTCGATAGGAGTGCTTGGAGCCACGTATATCCCCCCAAGCTCAACCTCGTGTTTGCTTGGCGCTGGCAATGCCTGGCGATCGATTTTGCCGTTGGATGAAAGCGGAATAGAGTCTAGGATCGCGAATGACGAAGGCACTAAGAACGCCGGCAGTCTCTGCCTCAGAAACCTCCGCAGTTCAAGTGTGGTCGAGGTGTAACCCTCTTTTAAAGTGATATACGCCGCCAGCCGTTTGTCGCCCGGCTCATCCTCACACGCAATGACGACGCACTCTCTGACCGGTGGGGCCTGCATCAAAGCATTCTCGATTTCCGCGGGCTCGATTCGTTGCCCCCTGATCTTGATCTGGTAATCTATACGCCCAAGATATTCGATATTTCCGTCCGTAAAGAGCCGGGCCAAATCTCCGGTTTTGTACAATCTTGCGCCAGGCTTTTCTCCGAATGGATCGGGAAGAAATTTTTCCGCCGTCAAATCAGGCTGGTTCAGGTATCCCCATGCCAACCCCACGCCGCCGATATGCAATTCCCCCGCGACGCCTATCGGTACAGGTTGAAATCGTTCGTCCACAAGAAAGAGTTGATCATTGGCTATCGGTTTCCCGATAGGAACGATTCCACTCGTCGGCTCACGCTTGCAACTCCAGGACGCCGCATCGATGGCTGCCTCGGTTGGCCCATAGAGATTATGCAGATCCGCCTTCATCATCGCCAGAAAGCGGTCCTTTAAGCTCGCCGCAAGCGCTTCGCCGCCGCAAAAGACGTTACGTAAACTAACGCAGGTCGCCGCGCTCGGTTCATTCAGAAAAACCTGCAACATGGATGGAACCAGTTGTAGCGTAGAGACTCCCTCTCGAGCGATGACAGCAGCCAGATACGCGGGGTCACTGTGCCCATCCGGTTTTGCAAACACCAATTGAGCTCCGGAAAACAGGGGTAGAAAAAACTCCCAGATCGAAGCGTCGAACGTGTAGACCGTCTTTTGTAGAACCTTGTCCGTTTCGCTCAGCGGGTGCGCCGCCTGCATCCACAAAATGCGGTTACATATCGCCTGGTGAGGGATCATCACCCCTTTTGGCCTGCCGGTCGAACCGGACGTATATATGATATATGCAAGATTCTCCGGCGCTGTTGTAGTGAAAGGAGCCGCCTTACTCTCGCTTGAAATCTCTTCCCATTGCCGGTCTATCACGATCATCCGCTGGCCGAGATCGGCTAGCTCCCCGGCAAGGTGATCCTGGGTAAGTAGGACGATCGCTTGCGCGTCATCCAAGATCAAAGCGAGCCGTTCTTTCGGGTACTCAGGGTCGAGGGGTATATAGGCGCCGCCGGCTTTTAATATTCCAAGCAGCCCGATGATCATAGAGAGCGACCGATCCATACAAATAGCAACCGGCGCGTCAGGGCCGACCCCCATTCGCTTAAATCGATTTGCAAGCCGGTTGGATGAGGCGTCCAACTCCGCATAAGTCAGATGTTGATCTTCAAAGACTGCGGCCAGATTGTCCGGAGTGCGCTCCGCCTGCGATGTAAATATCGAGTGAAGGCATTTCTCGGCTGCATACTCCACAGTCGTTCGGTTCCACGTTAAGATCTGCTCCCACTCCGGCTCGGTCAACAGCGGAATATCCAAGACTCGGCGTTCCCGGTTGGCGGTCACTGTTTCGAGTAATCGCTTGAGATGCCCCAATAACCGTACTATGCTCTCCCGCTCGTAGAGATCGCTCGCATACTCCATCATCCCGAGCATTCGAGTTTCCTCTTCCACGATCGTCAGCGTCAGTTCAAATTTTGCGTTTTCTACCTCGATGCGCTCGTTTCTGCCTCCCAGATTCGAGAGCGCCGACGAGTCTTCCAGCAGATTCTGGAAGGCAAACATTACCTGGAAGAGCGGTTGCCGGCTGAGGTTCCGTTCCGGTTGAACTTCTTCGACCAGCTTCTCAAACGGCAAATCCTGATGCATAAATGCGCCGATCGCGGTCTCTCTCACCTGCCGCAGTAACTCACTGACCGTCGGATTAGCGGACAAATCCGCCACCATAACCAGCGTGTTGACGAAGAACCCGATCAGCCCTTCCGTCTCTTTCCGGTTTCGCCCGGCGACGGGGGTCCCCACGACGACCCGGTCTTCTCTGCTATAACGCGCCAGTAACAGCTGAAACGAGGCGAGCAGAATCATGAATGACGTCACGTCCTCGTCCCGGCTGAGCCGCTTCAATCGATCGCTCAACTCCGGACTCAGAACGAAACTCTCATAAGATCCACGGTACAATGGAACGACCGGTCGCGGCCGATCCGTGGGCAACTGCAGCAGTGAAGGGGCTCCGGCGAGCTGTCGCTTCCAATAGGCCGACTGTTTTTCAAGAATCTCGCCCTGCAGCCACTGTCTCTGCCACACGGTATAGTCGCCATACTGGATATCGAGTTCCGGCAGCGGGGAGGCCTCTCCAGCATCGTAAGCCTTGTAGAGCGCTCCGACCTCTTTGATCAAGATTCCCATCGACCACCCGTCGCTTACGATGTGATGTATTGTGAAGAGCGCCAGGCGCTGCTCTTCTTCAAGTATGAGCGCCTTCACTCTGAACAACGGCCCTCTGCTCAGATCGAATCCAGTTCCCGCCTCTTCTCTTATTCTTCTACGGACTTCCGCTTCTCTCTCTTCCGGAGGAAGGCTCGTCAGGTCCACGACCTCCAACTTGCGTGGTTGCCATTCGGCGATTACCTGTACCGGCGCGCCCTCTATTTCTTCGAATCTCGTCCTGAGCGTTTCGTGTCTTCTGACGATCTCGTTGATCACCCTCTCCAGCAATTCGAGGTCGAGCTTCCCCTCCAGCCTCACTGCGCCTGGAACGTTATATGCGGAGCTACCGGGTTCCAACCGGTCGATGAACCATAACCTCTGCTGCGCAAACGACAGCGGCAGCCTCACATCGCCTTGGGCTTCTCGTTTGACTCTGACCAGCGGTGGCGCCTCATCCTTCTCTCTGGCCCTCATCGCCCTCTCTATCCTGCCGGCCAACCCTTCCACCGTCGGCTCCTCGAAGACACTCCTCACCCCGATCTCCACTCCGAACGCATTCCTGACCCGCGAGACGACCTTCATCGCCAGTAATGAATGGCCTCCGAGCTCGAAAAAGTTGTCGCGGACTCCTACCCTGTCCGGCTTCAATAATTCTTCAAAGATCCCGGCTCCTATCTCCTCGACCAGCGTACGCGGGGCAATGTAACCATCTCTTTCTCCCGTCCTATTAACATCCGGAGCAGGCAATGCGCGGCGATCCACTTTCCCGTTCGGCGTTAACGGCAGTTCCCCAAGCCGGACAAACCACCACGGCGCCATATACTCCGGCAGTCTTTCCTTCAGATAGCTCCGCAACTCTCCGACACTCGGTTCGCTCTCCCCTTCATAGACCACATAGGCCACCAGCCGCTTCTCTCCTGTCTCATCCTCATGCGCCATCACCACGCACTGGCGCACACCCGGATGGGCTCCAAGTTCGATTTCAATCTCTCCCAATTCGATCCGATACCCTCGGATCTTCACTTGATGATCAATCCGCCCTAAAAACTCGATCCGGCCATCATCACGGTAGCGCGCCAAGTCTCCGGTTCTGTAAATTCGGCCTCCACCTTCCCGGTTGAATTCGTCAGGCAGGAATCGATCCCCTGTTAATTCCGCTTGCTTCAGATATCCACGAACTACTCCCTCTCCGCCAATATACAATTCTCCGGCGACGCCTACCGGAACAATTTCCAAGGCTCGATCCAGAATATAGATCTGAGTATTGGCCACCGGCCGCCCAATCGGGATGTTTCTCTCCTCACCGCATAATCTGTAGGTTGCAGACCAGATGGTCGTCTCTGTCGGTCCATACATATTGCGGATCTCCGCCCCGGCCATTTGCTTCAGACGTTCAGCCAGCTCGATGGGAAACGGTTCTCCTCCAACCATTAATTTGCGTAACCCGCCTAAAGTATCGAAGGTATCTCCATCCATGCTCAGCATCTTCGCCATCGAGGGAGTGCACTGAAGGTGGGAGACTTGGCTCCTGGTAATTTGCGCAGACACTGACAGGCCTTCCCGGTCCCCGGCTCTGTTTCGCTCTCCCCGGATCACGACCTGGAAGCCGCGGGCCAATGTCCAGAGCATTTCCAAAACGGAGATGTCGAAAGAGATGCTGGTCACTGCCAGCCAGACCGAATCGAGGTCAGGCTCGATCTCGGCATCCATGGCTGTGAAGAAGTTGACCACCTGACGATGGGAAACCAAAACTCCCTTCGGACGCCCGGTGGAGCCGGAGGTGTAGATGGCATAAACCAAATTCTCCGCAGTCGCGCTGTCTGGCGGATTCTCAACGCTCTCAGCCACAACCATCCCCCACTCCACATCCGGAGTGACGACCCGCACACCGTTTGCCGGCAGCGTCTCTAACAAATGTTGCTGAGTGAGTAACGCCTTGACCTCCGCCTCCTCCATCATGAATGCCATCCGCTGCGCCGGGTATGCCGGGTCCAAGGGCAGATAGGCCCCGCCGGCTTTGAGAGTGGCCACTAACCCAATTACCATCTCCGGACCCCGCTCCATACAAATGCCTACCAGTCTCTCCGGTCCGACTCCCAACCGCCGCAGGTAGTGAGCCAACTGATTGGCTCTCGCATTGAGCTCGGCATAACTGAGTTGCCGATCCTCATAGATCAGCGCTACCGCTTCCGGGGCGCTCTCGACCTGTTGTTCGAACATCTCGTGGATGCGCCGGTCTTCAGGATAGGGCCTTCCGGTCTCGTTCCATTCCACAATGATCTGTTCTCTCTCTTGATCGCTCAGCAAGTTCAGCGAACAAATCGGCTGCTCGCTATCCTTCACGATTCCATACAAGACATTGGTGTAATGGTTCATGAGCCGTTCGATCGTTCTTTCCTCAAACAAGTCCCGGCTGTAGTTCACGACTCCCGCCAGTTCATGCCCCAGATCCGTGATCGACACCGTCAGATCGAACCTCGCTATTTCGACATCACTCGCCGTCTCTGCCTCACTACCGCCGCCACGCAGCTTCACTCCTTTCAACTCCAACACTTCTCGCCCCGCGTTCTGCAGCGCCAGCATGACCTGAAACAACGGACTCCGGCTCAGGTCCCGATCCGGATTGATCTCCTCCACCAGCTTCTCGAACGGCGCCTCCTGGCGCGCATAGGCTCCCAACGCCACCTCTCTCTCTCTCTTAACCGACTCCCTGAAACTCGGATTCCCTGAGAGGTCAGTTCTCAACACCAGCGTATTGGCAAAGAATCCGATCAGTCCTTCCACCTCTTTCCGGGTTCGGTTGGCAATCACCGTTCCGATACTGACATCCTCCACCCCGCCGTATCTCATCAAGACCACCTTGAAGGCCGCCATGAGAGCCATAAACAGGGTCACTCCCTCTCGCTGGCAGAGCTCTCTCAGCTTCTCTGACACCTCTCTCTCCACCACGAAACGCCTGCTCGCCCCTCGATAAGTCAGTATTGCCGGTCGCGGGTGATCGGTCGGCAACTTCAGGTTTTCTATGCCCGCCAACTGCTTCCGCCAATACTCAAGTTCCTCCTGCAGCGCCTCTCCTTGCAACCACTCTCTCTGCCAGACCGAGAAATCAGCATACTGGAACGTCAACTCAGCCAGCGGCGAAGGTTCTCCCGCGCTGTATGCCTGATAGAGCGCTCCCACTTCTCTGATCAGGATTCCCGTCGACCATCCATCGCTCACGATGTGGTGCATGGTGCAGAACAACACGTGCTCGTCCTCTCCCAGCTTTAGGACCTTCACCCTCAGCAACGGTCCTCTGCTTAAATCGAATCCGGTCCTCGCCTCTTCTCTCGTTATCCGGCGAACCTCTTCCTCTCTCTCCTCTCCGGGCAAGCTCGTCAGGTCTTCCACCTCCAATCCTCGCGGCTCCCACTCGTCTATTACCTGCACTGGCTCGCCTTCTTCGACTTCGAACCTGGTCCTCAGCGCCTCGTGCCTTCTGACGATCTCGTTGATCACACGCTCCAGCGCCCGGATGTCCAATCGCCCTTCCAGTCTCACCGCGCGCGGAAGGTTGTATAACAGATTGTTCGGCAGGAGTTGATCCAGGAACCACAACCTCTCCTGCGCGAACGACAATGGGAGCGCCTCATCTCGTTCGGCTCTGACCAACGGGGGGGCCTTATCCTTCACTCCTCTGCTCATCGCATCCTCGATCCTGCCGGCTAAGCCTCGGATCGTCGGTTCATCGAAGATGCTCATGACCCCGATCTCTATCCCGAATGTGGCCCTCACCCGTGAGGCGACCTGTGTGGCCAACAGTGAATGCCCGCCGAGTTCGAAAAAATTGTCTCCCGGCCGCACCTTCTCTATTTTCAGCACTTCCTTCCAGATCCCGCCGAGTAGTTCTTCATATGCGTTCCAGTGTTCGCTCCCATCCGCCTCAGCGCGTTTCTTTACCTCTTCCGGTTCGGGTAGAGCCCCCCGATCCAGCTTCCCATTCCTAGTCAGCGGCAGATCTTCCAAAACCACGACCGCCGCCGGCGTCATATATTCAGGCAATTTCTCTCTTAAAAATCTCTTCAGCTCCTCTTCCGTAAGTTCCTGCACTGTGTCATTTACATTAACCTCTCTCCATTCCAGTTCACCTACCGGCTTAACTCCGCCATTTCTTTTCGCGTAGAGGTTATAACGATCAGTTCCGTTCAGCGCTTCATCTTGCTCCACCGCTACTTCGTACCCTTTTCCCGTCAACAATTCTTTGATCCGTCCCAGCCTTCCTTCGGTTTCGCCGCCTTCTTTATCGTGCACTTCCATCACGAGCTGGTCGATTTTCTTCCAATCCTCTTCCTCCAACCCCTTGAGCACATCCATCTCAGCGCGCTGCACATCCACTTTCAACAGGTCTACTCTCTCAATTTTTTCTTCCCTCATGACGTCGGTCAGCCTCCTGACCTCGCAGCGGTATCTCTCCTCCTCAAACCTGCGCCTCAATACTTCATCCGCTTCTCTGAGTAACTCCTCCGGGGCTTGATCATTGACCATGCATCGCTTTATCACTTCAATGTCGTCAGAAACAGTCGCATACCGGCTTTCTCCCGACATCATCGAATAGCCTCGATAGTACGTGAACCATTCCTTCCTCGCTTCTTCTCCTACTCCCAACTGAAACAGTTTTACGCCTGTCCCGCCATACAACTGCGCGTTTATCTGCAACGTCTCATAGATCGGTTTTAACGGTTCGAAGGCATACACTCGTAATCCTTTGCGATTCTGGGAGACAAACAGAGTGAATAAGCCGATATTCGCTCCGACATCAAACACACAACCTCCTTCCGGGAGGCTTATACCGTGCTTGAAGTACCTCTTTCTCTTGAATATTTCCTCATAGAGGTACTCCGTTTCATTTCTGTTCTGTTCCACGATCGCCATCCCGTTAGGCAAGCGGCGTCTGGGTTTGCCTTTTATCGTTTTCTCGTGTCGTCCAACTACATAGCCAACCAACCGCTTCTGCCCAAACTCATCCCCCCTCAACATGACCACCGCTTCTCTCACACCCGGATGACTCTTCAGCGCCGCTTCTATCTCTCCCAGCTCCACGCGATATCCTCGCACCTTCACTTGATTATCCGCGCGGCCCACGAACTCAACCCTCCCGTCCGATAGCTGCCTGACCACATCTCCCGTCCGATATAACCTCTCCCCTCCCTTACGGCCGAACAGGTTCGGGATAAACCTCTCTGCGGTAAAGTCCGGCCTTCTCCAGTAACCTCTGGCAACACCTTCTCCTCCAAGGTACAACTCCCCTTTTACTCCTACCGGCGCCGGATTCAATTCTCGATCCAGAACGTAGCTCTCCGTATTTGCGATCGGCCGCCCGATCGGAACGCTCCCACCACTCCTTCCATTTCCTTCCTCCACTTTTACCCTGGTCGTCAGCGACCCGATCGTCGTCTCCGTCGGCCCGTAATGATTGATCACTTCGCAGCCTTCGCCCCGCTCCTTGATTTGCTCCGCCAACTCAAAGGACAAAGCTTCTCCTCCCAGGATCAGATACCTGGACGGCAGCATCTTCACTCCTTTGGGCTGCGATCCCAGCAGCGCGCTCAAGTGCGACGGCACGATCTTCAACACCTCTATCGGTTCACGCCTCAGATACTCTTCAAACCGCATCCCATCAGTCGCCGCCTCATAACTCAAGATATGCAAGCATCCGCCGCTCAGGAGCGACGGATAGATACAGGTGTTGCCTAAATCCGCCGTGATCGTCGAGACCGTCGCAAACTGCAGCCTTTTGCCTTCTCCTTCCAGCAATCCCAACTGCCGGCAGATATCAAGCGTGTAATTGACCAGGCCTCGATGCCGAACCATGACTCCTTTCGGCCGCCCCGTAGATCCGGATGTATAGATCATATAAGCCGGGTTCTCCGGCTCCACCTCACTCTCCGGCTCACACTCGCTCTCCTCATCGATCCTCGCCCATTCCTCATCCAAACAGATCGTTTGTCCCCAAAACACCGGCAGACGTTTCTCTGACTCTCGCTGTGTCAGCACGACTCCAACGCAGGCGTCCTCGAGCATGAACCCCAACCGATCCGGAGGGGATTCCGGATCCAGCGGCAAATAGGCGCCTCCTGCTTTGAGTACTCCCATTAAAGCTACGATCATCTCGACTGAGCGCCCCAGACAGACTCCGACCACCGTTTCCGGCCCTACGCCCAGACCTTGCAAGTAGTGTCCAATCCGGTTCGCTCTCCTGTTCAGTTCCCGATAGCTTAACCGCTTCCGATCATCGATTAACGCCGGCGATTCCGGGGTTCGCTCCGCCTGCCTTGCAAACAGATCGTGAATACACTCGTTTGCCGGGACGTCTTTTTCAGTCCTATTCCATCCTATTAACAGCCTATCCAACTCTTTTCGCCCGAGAACCTCAAAATCGCCGATCAAGGCCTTCTCGTCGGCGACGGCGCTCTCGACCAATCTCAGGTATCGCTCCTGGATCAATTCAATGCTCTCCCGCGAGAAGACCGCAGGGTCGTATTGAACTTCGATCGTCAGGCCATCCGTTTTCCGGTGTCCACAAAGCTTCAGTTTGAATCGGTCGATGTAACAGCGCTGTTTCCAATAGGAGAACTTCATTGCTCCGACAGACTCCACGTGCGGCCACTCCTCGTACTCAAAACCTATGGCGTTGGTTCGATCCATCGGTTGTCCGTTTGCCATTTCACACAGAAAGTACTCCTGCGAATCGTACGCCGCTCGCAGAGCTTTCATCGTTCTTTCCACTACCTCATCGAACTGGAGACCGCGCACGAGGGTTCCTTGCGCCGGTGTATATCGAGCGAACAGCCCGAGCGCATCATGAAGTTCGTCGAACTGCCTTCCATCGAACAGGCACTCTGTAACAATTTCTTCCTCGCCCGTATGCCACCAGAGCAAGATCTGCCAGCAAGCCAATAGGAAGCCGGAGACAGAACAGTTGCAGGCGTTGGCAACCGCTTCAATCCGATCGGTAATCCGTGAATCCAAACTTGAGGCGCATGATTCCGGAGAAAATCGCCGGCGCGCAGCCTCTACACTCCCGTTAAGCCTGAATTCAAGCGGTAATACAAGATCAGGAACAGGAGACCTTCTTTCCTGATGTCGCTTTCCAGCCTCCTCGGACTTCTCCTGCAGCAATTCATTCTGCCATTCCGAGAATTGTAAATACTGGACCGCATCATCCGGCAATTCTTTCCCCTCAAGTTCCGCCGCATAGAAACGGCTGATCTCTCTGAACAAATTCCTAAGCGTCCAGCTATCGGCGCATAACGAGTGCAGACTAAGGAGCAATACCCGGGTTGACGCTGAGAATCGGCTCAGGCAAAAGCGGACTAACAGACTGTGATTGAGATCAAAAGGACGAGCTTCCTCCGTGAAAAGCTGAGAGAGGGCGCCCTCGAGATCCTCTGACGGCTTATAACTTAAATCCACACTTCGGTAGGGTAGAGGCGGATTCTCAAGAATGACCTGTATCGGCGAATCAACGCCCGAAGTCCAGCCGAGGCTTGTGCGCAGAATCTCATGCTTCCGCATGATCTTCCGCAGCGCAGCTTCGAGGGCCTCTGATTCAATGTCTCCTTCAATCAGAATGGCGCATTGAGCAGTGTACGCCTGACTATCCTGCTGCAGCCGCCAAACCTGATTCTGCTGCGGTGACAGCCGATACCCTTTAGTTACTCGTCCTCTCTCTTGCATGCTGTTGTCCTTTATTGCAAAAGTGATGAATCAGTGGAGGGGTTTCGAATTCGTTGCGCTTAAGAGAAAGGTATGTAAGTGCGGAATCAATAAAATACAGCGGGGCCGGATTTCGCGTTCAGGCCGGCGGCGAGCGGCGTTCATGACTTTCGCATGCTGTTCAATCTTCTGTTATAGGAATCGCCCTTGGTTTCACACTTCTGAACCTGCTGTAGTTGAATTTTTCGCGAGCGGTTCGGCTGGTAGCTTGTTGCGCTCTTTCGGCTTCACTGAGAATTTCCAATTCATCCAACGGCGCATCCGGCCGGGCCACAATACTGGAGAGTAAAGTTTCGAAATGGCCATGCATACGAAGAATGGTCGCTTCCTCGAAGAGATCGGTGCTGTAGACCCACCTGGCGCCCATCGTTTCCCGCTCTTCGGTCATCCACAGCATCAAATCGACCTTTGCCGACTCCCGCTCGGGGCCCAGCCCGCTGATCTTGAGCCCATCCAGCCGGGCCTCTTCTTTGCGCGCGTTCTGCAATCCAAACACCACGTTATACAACGGCGTCTGCTTCAATTTTCGTTCCGGTTGGATTTCTTCGACCAACCGCTCGAACGGCAACTCCTGGTGAGTGTACGCGCCCAACGCCACATCCTTCACCCGTATCAACAGCTCTTTGAACCTCGGATTACCGCTAAGGTCCGTCCTGATCGGCAGCATGTTTACAAAAAAACCGATGAGAGGCTCTATCTCGGCCCGATCTCTATTCAACCACGATATGCCCACAATAACGTCTTCTTGAGAAGTGTACTTGTACAGCAGCGTCTTAAATGCCGTCAGTAAAACCATAGACAGTGTGACGCCCCCTCGCCGGCTCAAGACCTTCAGGGATTCGATCATCTTTGCCGGCAACAGGACCGATTTTACCGCCCCACGGTAACTGGGAACCGGCGGACGAGGATAATCGCCGGGCAATTCCATGACTGGCAACTTACCGTCGAGTTGCTTCCTCCAGTACTGCAAGTGCCTCTCCAGCACCTCGCCCCTTAGATAACTTCTCTGCCAACAAGCATAATCGGCGTACTGAATCTTCAGCTCCGGCAGCGGTGACTTCTTCCCCTCATTTATCGCCTCATAAAGCGCGCTCACCTCGCGCATCAGCACCACCATCGACCAGGCATCGCTCACGATGTGGTGCATGGTGTAGAGCAGGATGTGCTCTTCTTCTTCCAACTTCAACGCTTTCACCCTCAGCAACGGTCCTCTGCTCAGATCGAATCCCGTTCTCGCTTCCTCTTTTATGAGCTTCCGGACCTCAGCTTCTCTCTCTTCCCTGGGCAGATGTGTCAGGTATATGACTTCCAATCTCCGTGGCTTCCACCCGTCTATTACTTGTATGGGCTCACCTTCTTCAACCTCGATCCTCGTCCTCAGTACTTCATGTCTTCTGACGATCTCATTGATCACGGATTCCAATACCTGAAGGTTCAGCTTCCCTTCCAACCTCACTGCGCCCGGCATGTTGTAAGCTGTGTTACCGGGTTCCAACTGATCGACAAACCACAGCCTCTGCTGCGCGAACGACAGCGGCAGCTTCACACCCTCTCGGCCCCCTCGTTCGACTCTGACCAACGGTGGCGCCTCATACTTCTCTCCCGCCCGCATGGCCTCTTCTATCCGGCTGGCCAGACCTTCCGCCGTCGCGTTCTCAAAGATACTTCTCACTTCGATCTCTACTCCGAGGATCTTTCTCACTCGCGAGATGACCAGCATCGCCAGTAACGAATGTCCTCCGATCTCGAAAAAGTTCTCGGATATCCCTATTCGATCGAGCCTCAGCACTTCCTCGAAGATCCCAACCACTATCTCCTCGACCGTCGTCCGGGGAGCAAGGTATGCCTGCTCCAGTTCGGAGCGTCTTTCTTCCGGCGCGGGCAGAGCGAGGCGATCAATCTTCCCGCCGGGCGTCAGCGGCAGCTCCTCCATGACCACGAAGATAGATGGCGTCATATACTCCGGCAAATATTCGTCGAGGTGATTCCTGAGGCTCCTGGCTAATGCCCCAGTATGGTTTTCCCGCTCAACGCCCGCCGTGTCGTTCCACCAGTTTGCGCCGTCAATGGCGATTTCCGACTTTTGCCGGGTAACTATATATGCCACCAACCGCTTGTCGCCAAGGTGGTCTTCACGCGCCAGCACCACCGCTTCTCTGACCACCGAGTGCTCGGCCAATCGCGCCTCGATCTCGCCCAGCTCGATCCGGTGGCCTCGAATCTTGACCTGCCGATCACCTCTTCCCAGGTACTCGAGATGGCCGTTCGGCAAGCGCCGCCCCAGGTCTCCTGTCCGGTACATCCTTGCTCCGGACTCCTGGCTGTAAAGATCAGGGATAAATCTCTCCGCCGCTAACTCCGGTCTATTTAAGTAGCCTCTTGCTACTCCATCCCCGCCTATGCACAGCTCGCCGGGGACTCCAATAGGCGTTAGGTAGCTATTATCGTCACATATTTTTATTTCCGCATTGTCGAGCGAGCCGCCTATTATATTCTTCCCGGTTACTACCTTTGGCTCCACGGTATAACTCGTGCAAATAACCGTACCTTCCGTGGGACCATATAACACCTCAATTCGCGCCTTTTTAAATATTGCGCTCATCTCTCCCAGCAAGTCCAACGACACCAACTCTCCTCCGACAAACACCTTCTCTATATTCTCATAGTCCCGCCTGTTCACCGGCTCTTTCTTTATCCCTTCTACAATCCGCTTCATTAGCGTTGGCACGGCATGAATGATACTTACTTTCCTGATCTCGCTCAGTAATTGGCTTATATTCAGAATCTCCTCTCGACCGAGTATATTGACCTTTCCACCGGTAACCATCGGATTCAACAGTTCAAACAACGATATATCAAAAGAGAAACTTGCCAGACACAGCATCTCTTCTCCCGCCGCAAAGCAGAAATTCCGCCGGCTGGCTATAAGCAGGCTGGTCAGGTTTCCGTGTGTAACCATTACGCCTTTAGGTAGCCCAGTAGAACCTGAGGTATAAATTACATAGGCCGGATTGTCTCGCTCAACGCCGCTCCTTTGATTACCGTCCCAGCGCTTCTCCACCTCTATCCACTCTTTTCTCAGATCTATCACGCTTACCTTATCCGTCCGGAGTTTCAGACTCTCTTCTTCTCCCGTCAGCACTATATCGACACCCGCATCCGCCATCAGCAATTGCAATCTTTGCTCCGGATAGCTCGGATCCATCGGCACATATACCCCTCCGGCTTTCCAGACTCCCATCAACGCGACGACTATCTCTATCGATCTCTCCAGACACACTCCCACCAACACCTCAGGTCCCACTCCCATACTCCTCAAGTAGCGCCCTAGTTGATTGGCCCTTCGGTTGAGCTCTCGATAACTGATCTGCTCTCCTTTATGGATCACCGCCACGGTGTCAGGACTCTTCGCCACTTGCTCTTCGAAGAGCTGATGGACGCGCCAATCACCCTCATAGCCAACTTTCGCCCGGCTCCCCTCTCCGACAATCTGCCTCCTCTCCTCCTCTCCCATCAGCTCAACTTCCCGGATCCGGCGCTCCGCATCTCTGACTGCTTCCGCCACAACCCGTTCATAGTGCCTGGCCATTCTTCTGATCGTCTCTCCCTCGTACAGATCACGGCTATAGCACAGATTGCCCGAGAGACTTTCTCTGCTCTCCGTCAGATGCAGGCTCAAATCAAATTTAGTCGTCCCGCCCTCGTTACCTATCCCGCTTAGCTTCAGCCCTTGGATCTCCAACGTTTCTCGCCCAGCGATCTCCAGTGTCATCGTTACCTGAAACAACGGACTCCGGTTCAGGTTCCGCTCAGGTTTGATCTCCTCCACCAGTTTCTCGAACGGCGCTTCCTGGTGCGCATATGCTCCCAATGCCGTCATTCTCTCTCTCTTGACCAACTCCCTGAAACTCGGATTCCCCGAGAGGTCTGTCCTCATCACCAGCGTGTTAATGAAGAATCCGATCAATCCTTCCACTTCCCTCCGCGTGCGGTTCGCGATTGCCGTTCCGACACTGACATCCTCTTCACCGCTGTATCTCATCAAGACCACTTTGAAAGCCGCCATCAGCGCCATAAACATCGTCGCCCCTTCTCGCCGGCCGAGCCTCTTCAGACCTTCGTGGACCTCCTTCCCTATCTCTAACCTCTCTATACCTCCTCGATAGCTGGGCGCTACCGGTCGCGCGTGATCGGTCGGCAGTTCCATGACCGCCGCGCTCTTGAGTTGCTCCTTCCAAAATCCAACCTCATTTTCCAACACCTCTCCGGTCAGATACTTTCTCTGCCAAACAGCATAGTCGGCATACTGGATTTCCAATTCCGGCAGCGGTGACTCCTCCTCCGCAAGATAGGCTTGATAGAGCGTTCCAAGTTCTTTGATCAGGATTCCCATCGACCATCCGTCGCTCACGATGTGATGCATGGTGTAGAGCAATACGTGTTCTTCCTCGTCCAGCTTCAAGACCCTCACTCTCAACAGCGGCCCCCGCTTCAGATTGAATCCCGTCCTCACCTCATCTCTCGCTCTTCTACCGACCTCCGCTTCCCGCTCCTCCCGCGGCAAGCCCGTCAGGTCTATAACCTCCAATCTTCGCGGTTCCCATTTGTCTATTACCTGCGCCGGCTCGCCTGCATTCACTTCGATCCTGGTTCTCAGCGCCTCGTGTCTTCTGACGATCTCGTTAATTACGGATTCCAATACCTGAAGGTCCAGCCTTCCCTCCAGCCTCACGGCGCCCGGGATGTTGTAAGCCGCGTTACCGGGCTCCAACTCCTCAATGAACCACAGCCTCTGCTGCGCGAACGACAGCGGCAGCCTCCCATCTCTCAGGACTCTGATCGGCGGCGGCGTCTCCGCCTTATTTCCACCCCTTAGTGACTCTTCAATCCTTCGCGTCAAGCCTTCTACGGTTGGCTCCTCGAAAATGCTTCTGATACTGATCTCTACTCCGAAGACGTCTTTTACTCGCGAGATGACCTGCGTGGCTAATAATGAATGTCCTCCGATCTCGAAAAAGTCGTCCTGTATTCCGATTCGATCGAACTTCAGCACCTCTTCAAAGATCCTGGCCACCAGCTCTTCCGGCGGCGTGCGTGGCGCCAGGTAATCGCTCTCCAGCTCGGCCCGTTCTCCCTCCGGCTCCGGCAAGGCCTTGCGATCCAGCTTTCCGTTCAGCGTCAGCGGCAATGACTCCAGGATCACATACGCCGATGGCGCCATATAGTCCGGCAGTAGAATCTGTATCGAGCTCCGCAATCGCCTCACCAGCTCACCTTCCATAACTCTACGTAGCGGATTGCTCGCGTAATGCCTAAACGACCCCGTCTCCTTCACTTCATTTTCACAAACCCAATCTTCCGCTCCCGACGCGTCCTCCCTGCTCAGGATCATCTCGAGCTCTCGATTACCTCTACTGCTCACTCTCAATAACACTCGATATGATTCTTCATCCCCCAACTCCCACAACTCTTCGGGGTTCACTCCCAGAGTAACCTTTGCTAATAAGCCCCTCACCTCCGCCGCCGTCTTCGCACTTGCCGAGCTCACCAGCTCAACCGCCTTTATCTCCCTCGACAATCGCCCATTTGGGATTCCCCTCACCGCCAAAACTTCCGGTTGCTTCTCTCTAAGCGTCCTCCTCAGCTTCTCGACTGTCAGCCCTGCTTCGCCCCACTCCTCCCAGGTTGCGCTCTCGACTGCTCTGCCTCCAGCTTCTTCAAGATGCACTATGACGTCATAGCGGAACTTAGCCAGCTCGTTTTGATATTTCCCTCTCTTTGGCAAAACCTCCACTCTCGTTACCCGAGGTAGATGTCTTTTAAGCTTAGAGAACAACCTAGAGTCGATCACTAACTCCTCCTCACGACTCATTCGCATCCACACACGCTGCCTAAGCTTCTCTACGAGCGTTGATTCAGTCGCCCGCTCAAGCTCAATCGCCGTGTAGTAGGCCTGCTGCAAGCTGAGGTCCCGAACGTCTCCAATAAAAATCTTCCCCCCGGACTTCAGCGCCGCCGCTGCGCCTCTCAACACTTCTAGCAAGTAATCGACCCCGGCAAAGTACTGCACCACTGAGTTCAGCACTACCAGGTCATAACTGTTAGGCTCGACCCCATCGAAGTCAGCCGCGCTTCTGCGCGAGAGACTTAACTGCGGCAGCTTCTGCCCAGCCGCGTCTATCTGTTCCTGAATGCGTTTCAGCGCCGCTTCTGAAAAGTCCGTCCCCCAATAGCGTCCACAATGCGGCGCCAACCTCATCAGCAGTAAGCCCGTCCCACACCCAATTTCCCAGATCCGGGTCGGCTTTAGGGATTCGATTCGATTCACTGTCGCTTCCACCCACTCGCGCATCTCCTCTTCGGCGATCGGCTGATTATTGAAAGCGCTGATCCAGCCCGTGATGTTAAAGGTCGGGGCGACCGTAGGCGCGAGTTCCCGGTAGGACCCGTCAAAGACCGACTTCCAGCTTTCGACCTGCTCCTGTGAGCGATGGACCTCGCTCTCACGCAGCAGAGGGTCCCAATCCGGCGCCACGTATGCAATCAAGCGCTTGTCTCCAAGCGTCTGCTCGCGTGCGATGACCGCAGCTTCTTTCACTGCCTCTTGCTGCTTGAGCACTGCCTCGATCTCTCCCAACTCGATCCGATAGCCGCGCAGTTTTACCTGATCATCTGTCCGCCCGAGGAACTCGATGCTGCCATCCGGCAGATAGCGCACCAGGTCTCCAGTCTTGTATATCCGCGCCCCTGCTTCCTGGCTGAAGGGGTTAGGAATGAAGCGCTCAGCAGACATCTCAGGACGGTTCAGGTAACCCAGCGCCAGACCATCACCGCCAATATGCAACTCACCCGGGACGCCGATGGGAACTGGTTGTAAGCTGGAGCTCAACAGATAGACTTTCGTGTTAGGCAGGGGGCGGCCGATGGGCGGCGCGACACCGGCGTCGGATCCAGCGGCGACCGGCGCCCAGGTCGCGACCACGGTGTACTCCGTTGGTCCGTAATGGTTGACCAGAGTAAAAGGCAGATTGTTCCGAGGCCCCCGATGCAGTTTATCTCCCCCTGTCAAAAGGGATCTCAAAGCTAGATCGTGAGGCCAGACCTCTTCTAACGCAGCCTCCGCCAACGGTGTTGGGAGAAAACAGAGAGTGATAGCCTCGGTAGCCAGCCATTCTATGAGTTGTGAGATAGACGAGCGGGTCTCCTCATTCGGTATGTGAATGCTCGCACCGGCAGTCAGGTACGGCCACAACTCCCAAACTGAGGCGTCAAATGCCACACTCGCTAACTGGGTCGCTCGGTCAGCCGGCTTTACGCTGTAAGCCTGCTGGTGCCAAGTGACCAGATTAACCAACCCGGCATGTTGAATCATTACTCCCTTGGGTCTGCCCGTAGATCCCGACGTATAGATCATATAAGCCAGGTTCTCGGCTGTAACCTTGGACGGCGGGTTCTCGCTACTCTGATCAGAAATCACTTCCCGGTCTCTGTCCAGGCAAATCACTTTAGCATCGTGCTGAGGCAGTCTCTCCAATAGCGACTGCTGGGAGAGTAGGATCGGTACCCGGGCGTCTTCTAACATAAACGCCAACCGTTCCTGCGGATAGGTGGGGTCCATCGGTACATAAGCCCCGCCGGCCTTGAGTATCGCGAGCAACCCAACCACTCCCTCCAAACTCCGCTCTAAACACACTCCCACTCGCACATCGGGTCCGACACCCAGCCTCTGGAGGTAATGTCCTAGCTGGTTACTGCAATGGCTCAATTCCCTATAGCTGATCTGCTTCTCCCTACAGACTATCGCCACAGTATCAGGAGTACACTCCACCTGCGCCTCGAATAGCTCGTGGATGCGCTGATCGGGGTAACACGCTTCGGTCTGGTTCCATTCAATAAGAATCTGCGCCTGCTCCCGCTCGCTCAGCAACTGCAAGTCTGACACTCTTTGGTCGCGGTCAGCGACCACACCTTCCAATAGCCTCTGATAGTGAGACACCAGCCTTGAGATCGTCTCCCGGTCGAATAGATCGGTGCTGTAGCAAGAGGTGAGTTGGATATTTTCACCCAGATCCCATACGTGTAATTCCAAATCGAATCGAGTCCAGTTAGTCTCTTCGTCCACTTGGCGGAAAGTCAACTCCTGCAGTTTAAGGCTACTCGCTGGCGCGTTTTGAAAAGCGAAGGTTATCTGGAACAGCGCCGATCGGTTGAGATCTCGCTCCGGCTGCAATTCCTCAACCAGTTTCTCGAATGGCAGATCCTGATGCGCATAAGCCCCGAGCGACATCTCCCTCACCTGCTTGAGCAGTTCTCTGTAACTCAGCTCTCCGCTCACCTTTCCTCTCATTACCAGTGTGTTGACAAAGAATCCAATCAGGTCTTCGATCTCCGCACGGTTCCGGTTCGCTATCGGCGTCCCAACCACGATATCGCTCCGGCCCGTGTACTTGTAGAGCAGCGCCTGGAACCCGGCGAGCAGCGTCATAAACAGCGTCGCGCCTTCACCCCTGCTCAGTTCCTTTAGCCCCTGGCTTAACTCCTGCGATAGCTGGCAAGCGTAATTCGCTCCACGAAAGCTCTGCGCCACGGGCCTCGGCCGATCAGCGGGCAATTCCAGCACTCCTGTCGATCCCTCCAGCTTTTCCCTCCAATAGGCAAGTTGCCTCTCGAGCACTTCACCGCTGAGCCACTGCCTTTGCCATATGGCGAAGTCGACATACTGAACCGTCAGTTCCGGCAGTCGATGCGGACGACATTCGATCCGCGCTTGATAGTGTTCCCCGATCTCCCTTACCAGCACTCCCATACTCCAGCCGTCCGAGACGATGTGATGCATCGTTAAGAGCGCTATGTGCTGCTCTTCTTCCAGCTTGAGTACCTTCAATCTGAGCAGCGGCCCTCGCCTCAGATCGAACCCTGTACTCGCCTCTTCTCTCGCTATCCGTCTGGCTGCTTCCTCTCTCTCTGTCCGGGGCAAGCTCGTTAGGTCTTCGACCTCCAATTTCCGTTCCTCCCACTCATCAATCACCTGCACCGGCTTGCCTTCCTCTACTTCGAATCTAGTCCTCAGGGCCTCGTGTCTCCTAGCGATCTCATTAATCACTCCTTCCAACACCTTAAGATCCAATCTCCCTTCCAACCTCACTGCGCGTGGACAGTTGTAAAACGGATTGTTCGGCGCAAGCTGAGCTAAAAACCACAGCCTCTGTTGCGCGAACGACAGCGGGAATGGCCCGCATGTCTCCCTCTTAGAGATTCTTTGTGAAAGCTCTATGCCTTCTTCTGCAAGTATGGAAGCCAGCAGTTCGCGCTTGATCGATGAAGAGTCTCTCTCATCTTGCCGATTGTTAAGGCCTATCATTAACCGCCTCCTTTTGTTGTCAAAGAACTTTTTGCGCCTTACTTAGTTCGCGGCCTACCGCCTCCAATAGCGGCCAGTTCTGCGCTCAATTCTTCGTCAGTCATGCTGTTGAGTTTCTTCAGAATTAGGCCAATCTTTTCCGTCTGTCCTGGCTTCGGCTCCTGCGTTTTGAGCGCCTCGGCCAACTTCGCCGCCGTCGTCGCTTCGAACATACTCCTGACCCCGATCTCCATTTCGAACGTACTCCTCACTCGCGAGATCACTCGGGTGGCTGATAATGAATGGCCTCCGATCTCGAAGAAGTCGTCGTGGATCCCCACTCGCTCCAGATGCAATACCTCTTCAAAGATCTCAACCACAATCTCCTCGACGGCCGTCCGCGGGCCCACATACTCCTGCTCCAATCGTCTACCCGCATTTTCCACCGCCGGCAGTCTCTTCCGGTCGATCTTCCCGTTCGCCGTGACAGGCATCTCTTCCAGCGTCAGGATCGGTTCCGGAACCATGTACTCAGGTAATCTCTCTCGAAGGTACCTCTTTAGCTCCGCGGGGGTCGCATCATCTTCTCCCACCACATACCCGACCAGCCGCTTATCTCCTCTCTCATCTTCTCTCGCCAACACCGCGCTCTGCCTAACGCCTCGATGCTCATTCAGCGCCGCTTCGATCTCTCCCAACTCGACGCGGTATCCGCGGACCTTCACCTGATCATCCGCTCGCCCCACGAACTCGATCTTCCCATCCGATAAACGCTTGGCTACGTCCCCTGTCCGATAGAGCCTCTCCCCTCCCTCGCGGCTGAACGGGTTCGGGATGAATCGCTCCGCCGTCAGCTCCGGCCTTCCCCAATACCCCCTCGCCACTCCTTCTCCTCCGATGTGCAATTCTCCTCGCGCCCCCACAGGCGCCGGATTCAAATCCCGATCCAGGACGTAACTCTCCGTATTCCGTATCGGCTGACCAATCGGTACGGTCGCGCCTCTCCTCGTCTCTCCTTCCATCCCGCTCACCCTCGCCGTCAGCGACCCGATTGTCGTCTCCGTCGGTCCATAATGATTGATCACCTCACAACCCCCGTCTCGCTCCCTGATCCGCTCCACCAACTCATTGGACAAGGCCTCTCCTCCCAGGATCAGATACCGATAGGGCAGCATCCTCACTCCTCGGGGCTGCGATCCCAGCAACGCGCTCAGGTGCGACGGCACGATCTTCAGTACATCTATCGGCTCTCTCCTCAGATACTCCTCAAACCGCATCCCATCGGTCGCCACCTCGTAACTCAAGACCTGCAAACTTCCCCCGCTCAGGAGCGCCGGGTAGATACAGGTGTTGCCCAAATCCGCCGTGATTGTCGAGACCGTCGCAAACTGCAACCCGTCGCCCTCTCCCGCTTCCGGCAGCCCCAGCCGCAGGCAGATATCATGTGTGTAATTGACCAGGCTCCGATGCCGAACCATGACACCTTTCGGCCGGCCCGTAGATCCCGACGTATAGATCACATAAGCCAGGTTCTCGGCCTCAACCCCGCTCTTCGGCTCGCTCTCGATCTCGGCGCCGATCCGCTCCCACTCCTCATCCAAACGGACCGTCTGTCCCCAAAACGCCGATAGACGCTCCTCCAACTTTTGCTGGGTCACCACCACGCTCGCTCCAGCGTCCTCCAGCATAAGCGCGAGCCTCTCCGGCGGGGATTCCGGATCCAGCGGCAGATAGGCGCCTCCGGCCTTGAGCGCTCCCATCAAGGCCACCACCATCTCCACCGATCGCTCCAGACAAACTCCGACCACCATTTCAGGTCCCACCCCAAGCCTTTGCAGGTAGCTCCCCAGTTGATTCGCCCGCAGGTTGAGCTCTTCGTAACTCACCCAGCGCCCCTCGCACATCAACGCAATCCGTTCAGGAGCCCGCTCCGCCCGCTCCGCGATTAGTTCATGGATGCATCGGCCTCGCGGGTATTCGGCCTCGGTGGCATTCCATTCCACCAACAATTGATGGCGTTCCGGCGCAGGCAGCGCATCCAGGTTGCGCGCCGGAGTCCCGGGATCGCGCTCCAACGCCGCCACCAGTTGTTCGAGCGCCGTGTGCATGTATGCGCAGATGCGATCCGGGTCAATCGGCGATTGCACTTTTGCGCCCAGTGCGAAACCCTCGCCCAAATCGTCAACACTCAAACTGAACGGGTAGTTGGTTCGCTGTTCGGTACCGAGAATCTCGATCCCTTCCCACGCCTGAAGCGTCTCTCCGGCCATACCGGCCAGGGTATCGGCCGCCTTACTGTGGCGATAGTTGAGGAATGCGCTAAAGAGCGGCGCCGGCGCCGCGACCGCGCTGCAGCGTTGCGCCAGGGCCAGCGGGGCGTGCTCATGCCTGATCAACTGTGTCAGTAGCGCATGGGTTTGCCGGACGCTGTCCCGCACACTCTCCTCGCCGACCCGGATCCGCACCGGCAAGGTGTTGATGAATATACCCGGGGCCCAATCGGCTCCTTCGCCGCCCTGCATACGGCCAAGCAAGACCGTGCCGAACACGACATCATCCCGCCCTGACGTTCGAGACAAGACCCGCGCCCATGCCAGATGACACAGACTCGCCGCGCCTACACCGAGCGCTCGCGCCGTCAGGCGCAGGCGGCTGGCCAGCTCCGCATTGACTTCGCGCCATGCTTCTCTGATGCCCGATCCGTCGCCTTGCACATTGATCAGCCCATACGGCGCCGTCGGCTCATCCACATCCCCCACCATAGCCCGAAAGAAACTTTCGTGCTCTTCCCGGCTCACACCCTGCCGGGCCTGGGCGACAAAATTGCGGAACGGCAGCGGCGCCGGCAACAGCTCCGTTCGACCCATCAGATGCGCCTGGATCTCTCGCAGCAAAATCTCCGTTGTGACGTGATCGATCGCCAGGTGTTGAAACAGCAACAGCATCAACCAACAACTCGCGCGCGCATCGTGAGCGATGAATACGCGCATCATCGGCGCCTGACCGATGTCAAGCCGGTAACGCCGCGGATCGAAGCGCGCATACAATTGTTCGGCGACATCGCCCGCCGCGGGATCGAAGATGATCTCCTCCGTAATCAACGGCGCCTGACGCCACACCACTTGCATCGGCTCTGACAGACCTTCCCATTGCACCGCGGTACGCAGAATGTCATGCCGGTCGGTCACGGTCTGCAGGGCCCGCAGAAAACCCTCCACCCGGCCGCGGGTATCGAAGCGGTACAGGCCGCGCCCCAGGTATGGATCACCCTCGGTTTCCAGCAGGTAGTGAAACAGAATGCCTTCCTGCAGCGGCGCCAAAGGATAGATGTCCTGCACATTGGCCGCGCCACCGGGTACATTACTCACGATGCGCTCTATCTCAGCGGCGCTCAGTTGCGCCAGCGGCAGCATCTCCGGGGTAACGGCCTGGCACAGGGGCGGAATGCGATTCGGCGGGACTTCAACCATGCCGCTCTCGCCGCCCACACTGGCGGCCAATGCGGCCAGTGTGGGGTTGGCAAAAAACATCCGCACATCGGCGTGCAGCCCTTCCTGGCGCATGCGCTCGATCAAAATCACCGTCAACAGTGAGTGGCCCCCCTGAGCGAAGAAGTTGTCGTGACGACCCACCCGCTCCACCTGAAGCAAGCCGGCCCAGATTCGCGCCACCGCGGTTTCAATCTCGCCCGCCGGGGCTTCATATTCGAGGGCTGTATAAGCATTCCGGTCGGGCGCCGGCAGCGCCCGGCGGTCCAGTTTGCCGTTTGGCGTCAATGGCAACGCCTCCAACATTACAAATGCCGCTGGGATCATGTATTCCGGCAGTAACGCCGCCAGATACTCGCGCAACACTTCAGCGCTAACCAAGACTTCAGTGTCCGCGGCTTTTGCCACGGTGTAGTAGGCAATCAGACTCTTTTCGCCCAGGTTGTTTTCGCGCGCCACTACCACAGCCTCGCGGACGGCCGGGTGTTCCGCCAGCCGCGCCACGATCTCGCCCAACTCGACCCGGTACCCCCGTATCTTTACCTGCTCGTCCACGCGGCCCAGACACTCGATCTGCCCGTCGCGGAGGTAACGCGCCAGATCGCCTGTCCTGTATATACGCGCCCCTATTTCTCCGGAGTATGGAGACGGCACAAAGCTTTCAGCCGTAAGGCCGGGATAATTGAGATAACCACGCGCCAGCCCTTCCCCGCCGATGTATAGTTCGCCAACTACGCCCTTTGGGGTGGGCTGCAGTCGCTTGTCGAGAATATAGAGACTGGCATTGGAAATTGGTCGTCCAATGGGAATGGTATCCCGCTCTTCTTCCACTTCCACTCTTGCGCGGACTTCGTAGACACAGCAACCAACCACACTTTCTGTCGGCCCATACTCGTTAAAAAGTCTGGTTTTAGCCGATCGCTCCCGCCACCATTTGACTGCTTTCGCCGACAGATTTTCCCCGCCGATCACAAGCGAGCGCGCCGCGCCATCCAGTTCGACATCTTTTAACAGTTCGGCAAGTAATGGCAGATGCGCCGGAGTGAGTTTGACTAAACTATACCCGGAGCGTTCGCCCAATGCGGCGCCGAGGGCCTCGATTTCTCTTTCGTTTGATAACAGATGCGCGTAACCGCCAACCAGCAAAGGTGTGAAGAGCGAAGTGATTGTCAGGTCGAAGCTGAGCGGCGAGTGAACTGGCGCGCCACAGCCCGCATCCAGCGGGTAATGACTCCTCGCCCACAGCAGGTAGTTCGACAACGACCCATGTCGCAACATCACACCCTTCGGCCTGCCGGTCGAACCCGACGTATAGATGACGTAGGCGAGATTGTCCGGAAACAGCTTCGTTTCGAAATCCTCCGATGGTGTTTGAGAGGAGAAATTCCATAACGCGTCAATATCCAGCGCCCGTAGATCCTCAATCAGAGGCAACCTTGAGCGCAGATCAGCCTGTGTCAGAAGCACCTTGACCGCCGCGTCTTCGAGCATGAATGAGAGACGCGCTTGCGGATATGATGGGTCGAGAGGGAGGTATGCCCCTCCGGCCTTGAGGATGGCCAGCAAGCCGACGACGAGGTCGAGCGAACGTTCCAGGCATAGTCCAACGATCACCTCGGGACCGACTCCCAGCTCGCGCAGACAGTATGCAAGTCCGGCGGCCCGCTCATTCAATTCGTAATAAGTCAACCGCTCTTCCTGATAGACAACGGCTATCGCTTCCGGCGTACGCTTCATCTGCTCCAAAAACAATTCGTGGACGAATGTCTCTCGTGGCCATTCGGTCTTGGTCGAATTGTAATCAACGAAAAGCTGCTGGCGTTCGCCCTCGCTGACCATTTCCAGCTCCCCAAGCTTCGTGGCGGGGTTGGCCATGGCGTTCTCCAGCAGTGTGTGAAAGTGTCCGATAAGACATCGAATGTCGGCCGAACGAAACAATTGAGAGTCGTAGTGGAACGCCACGATAAGCCCGCTCGACCTATGCGCATAAGAGAGCTTGACGTTGAAGCGGTCTATGCAAGCATACTGTTCGGAGATCGTAAACGAGACGCTTCCTGCCAGGAAGCTTGCTGGCGATGTCTCGGATTCGAAACAGAATGGGAAGAAGGGCTCTCGCAGCGCAACTGTTGACGATTCGGCGAACTGCTCCCAGGAAAAATATTCCTGCCAGTCTCGCGCCGTCATAAAACACTGATCGAGCTGTTCGATGAGTTCGCTAAATTGCAATTCTTCCCCGAGATGACTGTTAACGGGCAGGTACTTCGCAAATAACCCCAGCGCGGACTCAATTTCCTCGGCGCCACGACCGTCAAAGGCGGTTCCCACCACGATCTTGGACTGGCCTGTGTGCCGCCAGAGCAGAACGTGCCAACAGGCCAGCAAAATTTGTTCGAGCGACGTTTCAGCATTACGCGCCAGGCGCTCGATCTGAGTCATGAGCGGCGGCGCAATTACCAATTCCTCAAGGCAAGGCTCGAAGGCCGATTCGCTTGTCGAGGCTCCCTCGAATGCAAGTTGCAGCGTGGACGGACGCAAATGATTTTGGTTGCGCCAGTACTGTCTCCCCGGGCATGTCTCTTCGGCCTCGATCAATTCATTCTGCCACTCAGCGAGATCCGCGTACTGCATCACATCGCCATCCAATTTCTCCCCACAGACTACCGCCGCATAACTACGGCTGAGTTCGCCGACCAGGTTCCAGACACTGACGGAATCAGCGCAGATCGCGGGTAGGCGCACAACCATTACATACTCATCCTTCGCCTTCTTGATCAGATGGATAAATAGAAAAGGGCCCCGCTCAAAATCGAAGGGATAAGGAGGAGCGTTAAAAACCGCATTGATCAACGATGCTTGCTCATCCAATCCGCTCAGATCATCTTCCTGCCACAAGAGATCACCAGTCTGCCTGACAATCTGCACCGGGATAGTCATACCGGGCAAAGACTGAAAGGTTGTGCGCAGAATTTCCTGGCGCGCTATTAGGTCTTGGGCCGCGGCCTTGAGATGACGGCTCTCGAGCTCTCCTTTTATCGTCACGACGCATCTCGTTTGATACGTCATAGCCCGGCCGCGACGCAGCAATCCCCACAGATGCCTCTGCTGAGGTGAAAGCCTATAACCCGTCAAAACTTCCTTTTGCATCTATTTTTCCGTCTCCACCATGGTTTCAACGATGGCTCTCCGCTTGATGAGTTTGAGCTTTCTCAGGCTAAGGCTCTTAAGCTCACTTTTTTTCTCGATCTGCTCGCGCTTATCCTCTTCGATGAGCGATTCAACCAAATCCTGTAACTTTGTATCCGGCCGTTCCACAATTCGATCGAGTAATGTGTGGAATCGGTTGAGCATGCGTGTGGCTGTGATCCCTTCAAACAGGTCGGTGTTGTATTGCAGCGACATGCTAAGGCCCTGCTCGGTGTCAAGTAGATTGAATAACAGATCGAATTTTGCGGTCTCAATGATGGCTCCGACCGGGCGGAGCGTTAAGCCTGAGAGGCTCAGCGTTTCAACCGGAACATTCTGAAGCGCCATCTTTACCTGAAACAGGGGAGTGCGACTCGCATCGCGATCCGGATTCAGCGCCTCTACAAGTTTTTCAAAAGGCAGATCCTGGTGCGCATACGCCTCCAGTGTGATCTCCTTCACTTTCCTCAACAGTTTATTAAAAGTCGAGTTAGGCGATAGTTCCGTACGCAGCGCCAGTTGATTGACAAAGAACCCGATCAGTTTTTCCGTCTCCGCACGATTGCGATTAGCGATATCCGTGCCGACACAAATCTCCGTCTGTCCTGTCAGGTAATACAAAAGGGTATTGAACGCGGCCAGCAATGTCATAAATAGTGTGCCCCCCTGCTCCAGGCTGAGCGCCTTCAATGAATCTGATAGCGTAATTGGCAGCAGGTGGAATTGTCGCGCCCCATGGTACGTTTGCATGGCCGCACGCGGTCTATCCGTCGGCAATTCCAGAACGGGCAGTACTCCGGCAAGTTGTCGCCTCCAGTAACCGAGATGCTTCTCCAGCGCTTCGCCCTGAAGCCACGATCTTTGCCAGACCGCGAAATCCGCATACTGGATATCGAGCTCCTCCAGCGGCGACTCTTCTCCACGGCTGTAGGCCAGGTAGAGCGTTCCGACCTCCCTGATCAGGATTCCCATCGACCACCCATCGCTCGCAATGTGGTGTATCGTATAGAGCAAGAGGTGCTCCTCCTCTTTCAGCTTCAAGAGCTTCACTCTCAATAGCGGACCTTTTGTCAGATCGAATCCAATTTCCGCTTCCTCGCCCGCTATGCGCCTCGTCTCTTCTTCTCTCTCCTCCGGGATCAAGCCAGTCAGGTCTTTTATCTCCAATCTCCTCGGCTGCCACTCATCAATCACCTGCGCCGGCTCCCCTACTGCTACTTCGATCCTGGTCCTGAGCGCCTCATGTCTTCTGAATATCTCATTGACACTTCGCTCAAGCGCATCAATGTCCAACCTCCCTTCCAGCATCACGGCGCCTGGGATGTTGTAGATGGGATTCTTCGGCGCGAGACGATCTAAGAACCACAGTCTCTGCTGCGCAAACGACAATGGGAACCTCGCGCCGCTTTGGCGCTCTCTTGAGGCTTTGATCAAAGGCGGCGCCTCCTCCTTCTCTCCAGCCTTGATCGCCTCTTCTATTCTTCTTGCCAAACCTTCCACCGCCGGTTCTTCAAAGATGCTCCTGACTCCGATCTCCACTCCGAACTTACTCCTCGCCCGCAAGATGACCTGCGCGGCCAGTAATGAATGTCCTCCGATTTCGAAAAAGTTATCGTAGATCCCCACTCGATCCAGCTTCAGCACCTCCTCGAAGATCCCTGCCAAAATCTCCTCGACTTCCGTCCGCGGCGTAATATGGCCCGATCGCTCTACTGACCCATTCACTTCGGGAACCGGCAATGATCGCCGATCCACCTTCCCGTTCGGCGTCAATGGCATCCGTTCCAGCGTCATATAAGCCGACGGTAGCATGTAGTCAGGCAGGCGCTCTCTCAGATAAGCTTTGATTTCATCTATGCGGGGTTCTTCATCTTGATTTACCAGCAGATATGCGACAAGCAGCAGGCGGCCAGGCTTATCTTCCGGAACTGTAACCACGGCTTTTTGCACTGAGCTGTGTTCCGCCAATGCCGCCTCAATCTCGCCGAGTTCGATACGATAACCTCTGATCTTAACTTGAAAATCTTTCCGCTCCACGAACTCGATGCTTCCATCGGGAAGTAACCGGCCTATATCGCCGGTGCGATATAGGCTCTTATTACTTATGTCTTCCGTGTCGGGAAGAAATGCGTTGCTCGTTAATTCCGGCTGTTGCCAATAGCCAAGCGCCGCATAGCTGGATCGAATAATAATCTCACCAGTTCCATAAGCCGCCTCCTGTCTCCCGGCTGAGTTGAGCAAAAAGACATCCGTATCCTCAACCGGGTACCCAATCGGGACAGAATTCCGCGCAGTCTCCACTTGTTTGTTGATCAAATAATGTAGCGTTAGACTGGATTCAGTCGCGCCAAAAAGGTTAATCAGGACACATTCGGGCGAAAAGCGCTTTTTATAAAGCTCAACCTCCGTTTTGTAGACCGCTTCTCCACCGAGCGCTACAAGGCGCAGATCGGGGAATTGCTCTTCTTCCGTTAGCGACTCGACGAAATGTTTATAGACCGTGGGTGTTGAATGGTAGATACTAATTCCGCGCTCGATTAACAACTGAGATAAATCAGCCAATCCTCTTGTTTTGATGTCATACGGATACAGTGTTGCGCCGTTCAGGAGGGCGCCGTAAACATCCATTACCGCCGCGTCAAAGTTGTATGTTGATAAAAGAGTCAGTTTGTCAGCTGAATTAATATGCAGCGCGTTCGCGTAGGCTCGTATGAAGTGAAGAACATTGCGGTTATTCTGCAAGACTCCTTTTGGCCTCCCGGTCGATCCGGAAGTGTAAAGTATATAAGCGGGTTTATCCGGCGAGCGCTCGCCTCTGATATCTGATACCTGTTCGCCTTTGCTGATGCTATCAATGCTGATTACCCTGATCCCGTCCTTGGCCAGGTCTCCGGCAAGAGCGGAGTTTCTGTCATTAGTTAGAATAACCCCGGCTCGTGAGTCATTTAATATATGAGCTAAACGCTGAACAGGATGAGAAAGGTCAAGCGGCACATATGCTTTACCTGCCTTTAGTGCGCCAAGCATCCCCACCAGCATCGGGGCGTCGTGTTCGAATAAGATCGCTACCTTATCTTCTCCAGGGACGCATGTTTGAAGAAGCGTTATAGCGGCGAGATTGGCCCAGGAGTTCAATTCCCTATATGTCAGTTCGTGCGATTCGGTCTTGACAGCTATATTTTCCGGATAATTTCCGGCCTGCTCCTCGAAGCGGTCTGCGATTGATTGCTCTATATCCTGTTTCTGGAATGCGGCGAACGGCTTGGTTATCTTAATGGCATTACGAGAGGTCCGGATTTGATGGCGCTCGGCCATTGTCAATAATGATATGGCTGATAGCGGTATACCAGGATTCGATACCAGCTCACCGATTAAATTGCGGAGATGACCAAGCATCTCCACCATCTGTACCTTATTATAAATATCAGCGTTATAAACCAGGTCGAACTTAATCAGTCCGTCCTTTTCCACGCTATATAGGGTCAGATCGAATTTGGATCCCGGCGTTTCGGTGGTTGTAACACCTTCTATCTGAAGCCCTGGCATTTTGATATCAACTTTTTCATCCCTGAAGTTGACCAGGTTAAACATTACCTGGAACAGCGGCGAGCGGCTAAGGCTTCGCTCCGGTTTTAATTCCTCAACCAGTTTTTCAAACGGAACGTCCTGATGCGTATATGCGCCCAAGGCCACCTCTCTTACCCGCCCGATCATCTGCCTGAAGCCCTGCTCTACGACCACCTTCGTCCTCAGCGCCAGGGTGTTGACAAAGAATCCGATCACTGCTTCCGTCTCCACCCGGTTTCTTCCCGCGATCGGCGTCCCGACGACCACATCCTCCTGTCCGCTGTACTTCACCAGCAACACCTTGAAAGCCGCCAACAGCGCCATAAACAGGGTCGCATTCTCTTGCCGGCTCAAGCGCTTGACCTCTCCTGTCAACTCCTCTCCGATCCAGGTCTTCTCAACCGCCCCCCGGTAGGTCTGCACCGCGGGTCTGGGCTTATCCGCCGGCAACTCCAGGACCGGCAGTTCCCCTCCCAGTTGGTTCTTCCAATACTCCAACTCCTCTTCCAGGACTTCTCCTTGCAGCCACCCTCTCTGCCACACGGCGTAGTCCGCGTACTGAATCTCGAGTTCCTTGAGAGGCGTCCCTTCGCCCCGGCTGTAAGCCTCATAGAGTTTGGACACCTCTCTGACCAGGATTCCAATGCTCCACCCATCACTGATGATGTGGTGCATCGTGAAGAGCATCAGGTGCCGCTCGTCTCCCAACTTCAGCAGCCTCACCCTCAACAAGGGGCCCCATGACAAATCGAATGGCGTCTGCGCCTCTTCCGCCGCCAGGCTCCTCGCTTTCAGCTCAGCCTGCTCCTCTCCCGACTCGCTCAAATCCATCAGCGGCAGACTTACCTCTCCGGCCTCCTCGATCACCTGGACCGGCGCGCCCTCTTCCACTTCGAACCTCGTCCTCAGCGCCTCGTGTCTTGTGACGATCTCGTTGATCGCCCGCTCCAGCGCATGGAGATCCAACCTCCCCTCCAGCCTCACCGCGCCCGGCATGTTGTATACCACGTTACCGGTCTCCAACTGGTCAATGAACCACAGCCTCTGCTGCGCGAACGAGAGCGGCAGCCCTTTACCTCGTTGGCCCCCTCGCTCGCCTCTGACCAACGGCGGCGCCTTCTCCTTCTCTCCCGTCCTCATCGTCTCCTCGATTCTCCGCGCCAAACCTTCCGCTGTCGCCTCTTCGAAGACGCTCCTCACCCCGATCCCGACTCCGAAGACTCCTCTGACTCGCGAGACGACCTGCGTCGCCAACAATGAATGTCCTCCGATCTCGAAGAAGTTGTCCTCTCTCCCTATTCGATCCAGCCCCAGCACCTCCTCGAAGATCCCGACCACTATCTCCTCGACCGGCGTCCGCGCCGCAACGTATCCCGCGCTCTCTTCTCTCCCATTCACTTCGGCTGCGGCCAATGCTTGCCGATCGATTTTGCCGTTCGGTGTCAACGGCATTTGCTCCAGCCGGGCAAACCACGCGGGCAGCATGTACTCCGGCAGTCTCTCCTTCAGATAGCTCCGCAGTTCATTGGCGCCTGGCGCGTTCTCATCTTCGCAGACCATATAGGCCCCCAGCCGCTTCTCTCCCTTCTCATTTTCATATGCGACCGCCACGCACTGGCGCACCGCGGGATGAACTCCCAGTTGGGCTTCGATCTCTCCCAATTCGATTCGAAAGCCCCGGATCTTCACCTGATGATCAATCCGCCCTAAGAACTCAATCTTCCCGTCCGCCAGGTAGCGCGCCACGTCTCCGGTTCGGTAGATTCGGGCTCCAAGCTCGGCGCTCATCACATCGGGCAAGAATTTCTCCGCTGTCAATTCCTCTTGATTCAGATATCCATAAACGACTCCCTTTCCCCCTATATACAACTCACCCTCCACACCGACCGGAACAACTTGCAGCGCCCTATCCAGAATATAGATCTGCGTATTGCCTATTGGCCGGCCGATCGGGATGCTCCTGGCCCCCTCCGGAACCTCTATCACTTCGTGGGTCGTGGCGAAGGTGGTGCTCTCCGAGGGTCCATAGCAGTGAATCAGATGTTGTGGAGGGCTGTCGCGCAAGATCTTGGCCACCGCGCGCGGATCGACCAGATCACCGCCCGTCATCAGATATCGCAGGCTTGGAAAGATGGGGGCCAGAAGCTCGGCATAGGCTCCGAGCAGACCTGCCACCAGGTGCAGAATGCTCACCTCTTCCCGGCGCAGCAGATCCGCCAGCGTGTTCGGGTCCAGCAACACCTCCTCCGGAACCACCACCACGCATCCGCCGTGAAGCAGCGGCGCCCACACTTCCATGGTGCTCGCATCGAAGGCCGGATTGGACGTAAACGCGACCCGGTCGCCGGCCTCAAAAACCGCATAGCGATTGTTGAGCGCCAACCGTCCGATGGCCCGATGGGGGACGACCACACCCTTGGGCCGACCGGTAGAACCCGAAGTGTAAATGACGTAAGCAGGCGCTTCGCTCTCCAGCAGGATCGCCGGATTGCGCGCCGGGCGCCCCTCCGGCATCCACGCATCGAGGTCGACGCGTTTCACCCCGGCGCTTTCCGGCAGTTCCAGGTCTTTAACGGTCAGCGCCAGCCCGGCCCCGCAGTCTTGGATCATGAACGACTGGCGTTCGGCCGGCGCGTTCCGGTCGAGCGGCACGTAGGCCGCGCCGCATTTGAGAACCGCCAGTTCGGCCAGCGCCAGTTCTATTGATCGTTCGAGTAGAATCACCACCCGCACACCGGGCTGCGCGCCCAAGGCGCGCAGATAGTGCGCGAGCCGGTTTGCGCAATCATTGAGCTCGCCGTAACTCAGATGACAACCCCCATCCACTACTGCGACTGCATGAGGCGCCCCGGCCGCCTGCGCCTCGAACAGTGTATGGATGCACTGTTCGTGCGGATACTCGGTCGTGGTGGCATTCCATTCCACCAGCAGTTGACGGCGTTCCGAGGCGGGCAACACTTCCAGACTGCGTACCGGCGTCGCGGGCGCGCGCTCCAATGACTCCACCAACTCCTCCACCGCGGTGTGCAGATAAGCGCAGATTCGATCCGGATCGACCGGCGATTCCACTTGCGCGTTCAGCGCGAACCCCTCACCCAGATCATCCACACTCAGGCTGATCGGATAATTGGTCCGCTCTTCGCCACCCAGTATCTCGATCCCTTCCCATGCCGGGAGCGCGTCCCAAGCGTCAGCGGCCACGGCATCGGCCGCCTTGCTGTGGCGATAGTTGAGGAATGAGCTAAAGAGCGGCGCCGGCGCCGCGACACCACTACAACGCTGCGCCAGAGCCAGAGGAGCATGCTCGTGCCTCAGCAACCGCGCCAGCAGCGTATGGGTCCGCCGGATGCCGTCGCGCACACTCTCCTCACCGATCCGGATCCGCACCGGTAAGGTGTTGATGAACATGCCCGGCGCCCGGTCGGCGCCTTCGCCGCCTTGCATGCGGCCGAGCAACACCGTACCGAATACCACGTCGTCCCTCCCTGACACTCGCCCCAGTACTCGCGCCCACGCCAGGTGATACAGACTGGCGGGGCTTACGCCGAGCGCTCGCGCTATTTGACGCAGGCGGCTGGCCAGTTCCGCCTCGACTTCGCGCCGAGCTTCTTTGACGCCCGATCCGTCGCCCTGCACATTGATCAACCCATACGGCGCCGTCGGCTCATCCACATCGCCCAGCATCTTCCGGAAAAAGGCCTCGTGCTCTTGCTGGCTCACGCCCAGCCGCGCCTGCGCCACGAAATTGCGGAACGGCAGCGGCGCCGGCAACCGCTCCACTCGACCAAGGAGATGCGCCTGAACTTCCTGCAGCAAGACCTCGAAGGTGGTGTGATCGACCGAGAGGTGGTGAAATAGGTGCAGCATCACCCAGCGACACTCGCGTTCATCCCCATTAAGCCCAGCGGGGGCGATATACACACGCATGAGGGGCGCCTGGCGGACGTCAATCCGGTAGCTCCGCGGATTGAACCGCGCAAGGAGTTGTTCGGCGATGGCGCCCTTCTCAGTGTCGAGGCTGACCTCTTCCGTAATCAGCGGCGCCTGACGCCATACGACCTGGACCGGTTCCGGCAATCCTTCCCACAAGACCGCCGTCCTCAGAATGTCGTGCCGATCAATCACTCCCTGCAGGGCCCGCAGAAACCTCTCCAGTCGCGCCCGGCTATCGAAACTCAATAACGAAGGACTCAGATACACATCGCCTTCAGTCATCATCAGATGGTGAAACAGAATGCCTTCTTGCAAGGGGGCCAGCGGATAGATGTCTTGCACATTGGCCGCGCCACCCGGCACGGCGCTGACGATGCGCTCAATCTCGGCGGCGCTCAACTTCACCAGCGGCAGCATCTCGGGCGTGATGGCGCTACACGCAACCGGAATGAGGTTCCGAGGAACGGCGACGAGGCCGTCATCGCCCCCCACAGTCGCGGCCAGAGCGGCCACCGTGGGATTTGTAAAAAGCTCGCGCACATCGCCATGCAGCCCTTCCCGGCGCATGCGCTCGATCAGGGTCACCGTCAGCAACGAATGCCCCCCCAGCGCGAAGAAGTTGTCGTGACGGCCTACCTCTTCCACCTGCAGCAGGTCGGCCCAGATTCGCGCCAACGCGGTTTCGATCTCGCCCACCGGGGCCTCATACTCGCGGGTCGCATAGGATTGCCGGTCAGGCGACGGCAGCGCCCGGCGGTCCAGTTTGCCGTTGGGCGTCAGGGGCAGCTTCTCCAGCGCCACATACGCCGCTGGTATCATATGTTCCGGCAGTACCGCCGAAAGATGCTCACGCAACGCTTCAGCGCCAACCGGGGCGTCTGTGTCCGTGGCCTTGGCGAGGGTGTAGAACGCCACCAGTTGTTTGTCGCCCGAATTGTTTTCACGCGCCGCTACTACTGCTTCGTGGACGGCCGGATGGTCCGCCAGCCGGGCTTCGATCTCGCCCAACTCGACCCGGTAACCCCGAATCTTTACCTGCTCATCCATGCGGCCGAGACACTCGATCTGGCCGTCGCGAAGATAGCGCGCCAGATCCCCCGTCCGATACAGACGCGTCCCCGTTTCTTCAGAGTAGGGCGCCGGTACAAAGCTTTCGGCCGTCAATTCAGGATGGTTGAGATAACCACGCGCCAGTCCTTCGCCGCCGATGCATAGTTCGCCGACGACTCCCTTTGGGCTGGGCCGCTGCCGTTTGTCGAAAATGTAGAGACTGGTATTGGCAATTGGTCGTCCGATGGGAACGACAGCCCGTCCTTCTTCCACTTCCACCTGTGAGCCGACTTCATAGACGCAGCAACCCACCACACTCTCTGTCGGACCATACTCGTTGAAGAGTCTGGTCGTAACCGCCCGCTCTCGCCACCATCCGACGGTCTGCGCCGGCAGATTTTCCCCACCGATCACCAGCGAGCGCGCCGCCCCGTCGAGATCGTCGTCTTTCAACAGTTCGGCGAGTAATTGCAGGCGCCCCGGAGTGAGTTTGACTAAACCGTATCCGGGGCGCTCACTCAATGCGGCGCCGAGGGCCTCAATTTCACTTTCGGTTGACAGCAGATGAAGGTAACCGCCGGCCAGCAACGGGGTGAAGAGCGAAGTAATCGTTAGGTCGAAGCTGAGCGACGAGTGAACCGGCGCGCCGCAACCGGCTCCCGGAGTGTAATGACCGATAGCCCACAGCAGGTAATTCGTCAACGATTTGTGTCGCAGCATGACCCCCTTCGGTCTGCCGGTCGAACCTGAGGTATAGATGACGTAGGCGAGATTGTCCGGCGATAACAGCGTTTCGCATTCGCGCGCCGGAGTCTGAGAGATGAAATCCCATAGAGCGTCAACATCTATGACCTGCATCTGTTCCACCCGGAGCAACCTCGATCGCAAATGAGTCTGTGTCAGCAGCGTCTTGACCCCGGCGTCTTCGAGCATAAAAGAGAGACGCGCCGGCGGATATGAAGCGTCGAGCGGCAGGTACGCCCCTCCGGCCTTGAGGATGGCCAGCAAACCGACAATGAGATCCGGCGAGCGTTCCATGAAAATTCCGACCACCACCTCCGGTCCGACTCCCAACCCGTGCAAATGGTTTGCGAGTCTGCCGGCCCGATCGTTCAATTCGTGATAAGTAACCCACTCCTCCTCACAGATGACGGCTATCGCTTCCGGAGCGCGATTCACCTGCTCCGAGATCAGTTCGTGGACGAATTTCTCCCGCGGCCATTCGATCTTCGTCGAATTGTATTCGACGAGCAGTTGCCGGCGTTCGGCGTTGGTGAGCATTTCCAGCTCTCCGACCTTCGCCAGGGGATAGGCTATGACGTTCTCAAGCAGGGTATGAAAGTGCCCGATGAGAGATTGAATGTCGGCTGGGCGAAACAATTCGGAGTTGTAGTGGAATTCTATTACCAGCCCATCCGCTCTACGCGCGGAAGAGAGCTTGATTTTAAAGCGATCTATACAGGCATACTCTTTGAAAAGCGTAAATGAGATATCGCCAGCCGAAAAGTCCGCGGGCGATGCCTCAGGCTCGAAACAGAACGGGAAGTAAGACGCTGCCGGCGCATTTGCCGGCGATCCGGCGATCTGTTCCCACGAAAAATATTCCTGCCGGTCTCGCACTGTGAGGAATGACTGGGCGATCTGTTGGAGGAGTTGACTAAACTGTAATCCTTCCTCCAAATGACAAGTGACAGGCAGGTACTTCGCGAACAACCCTAACGCGCCCTCGATTTCCGCGGCGCGACGGCCATCGAAAACGGTTCCGACCTCGACTTCAGACTGTCCCGTATACCGCCAGAGCAGGATTTGCCAACAGGCCAGCAGAAATTGTCCCAGCGGCGTTTCCTTGCTTCGAGCGAAGGATTCAATCCGAGCCGTCAGTGACGGCGAAACGGCCAGCTCATCGAGTCGAGGCTCAAAGGCTGCGTCAATCACCGGGCCGCCTTCGAATGCGAGTTGCGGCGTGGGCCGGCGCGGAAGAGTTCGGTTGCGCCAGTACTCTCTCCCGGCGCGCGTCTCTTCGGACTCGATCAGTTCGTTCTGCCACTCGGCGAGATCGGCGTACTGCGCCACATCGCCATCTAATTCCTCTCCGCGCCTTGCCGCGGCATAACCGCGGCTGAGTTCGCCGACCAGGTTTCGTAGGCTCGCGGAATCAGCGCAGATTGCCGGAAGGCATATGATCAGGACGTAATCACTCTTTGCCCGCTTGATTAGATGGAAGCGGAGAAGGGGGCCCTGATCGAGATCAAAAGGAGGGGGCGCCGCATGAAAAAACGCCTCGATCAACGAGACCCGATCATCCGTCCCGCTCAGATCATCCTCTTGCCAGCAGATACCACCAGTCTCCTCGATGACCTGCATCGGAATGGTCATCCCGGGCAAACACTGTAAGGTTGTGCGCAGAATTTCATGCCGGGCAATGATGTTTTGCGCCGCGATTTTGAGACGACGGCTTTCAAGACGGCCATTGACGGACACGGCGCACTTCGTGTGATACGGCTCATTCCATCCGTGTCGCAGCAACATCCACAGATGTCTCTGCTGTGGTGAGAGCCGGTAACCTTTCAGCGCTTCCTCTTGCATCTCTGTTTCCTTCTCTCAACGAAAAGTCGCCGTTATAGGATCGAACGGCTCGGCCATGGCCACCAGAATTTTTCGCGGGCCGGCGTAAGGATTGCGCCCATGGGCGACCGACATGTTGTCGAGCATGAGGATGTCGCCCTCCTGCCAGACGAAGCTGACCGCCTCTTTTCGGTATGCTTCGCGTATCTCTTCGATAACGTCCGGCTCAATCGGCGAGCCGTCGCCGTAATAGGTATTGTTGGGTAAGTCTTCTTCCTTCAACCCGGCCAGCAACGTTTCGCGCGTCGAGGGTTCAAGGGTTGAGACGTGAAAGAATGCGGCATGATTGAACCAGATCATTTCACCAGTCACGGGATGCTGCGCCACCGCTTGACGTACCTGCCTTGTGCGCAGATGTTCCCCTCGCCATTCGGTTTTTATTCCCGCTTGGCGGCAATAAGTCTCGACTGCAAACTTATCTTCTGTCTGAAACACGGATTGCCACGTGAGGGACAGGCCGGCGCCGAAGTTCCTAACCAACATCCAACCCTTTTCCATGAAACGTCGCCTGATCTTCTGATCAATATGCCCGAAAACTCTGCGGCAGTCTGCAATCGGCGTCTCTCCGCCCTGGGTTGATGGCGTCATACAAAAGAAGAATATCTTCAGCGGCCAGGTGCGCTGATACGAATTCTCGTTATGGAAAAAGATGCTCTGGCTGGCCGGGTAATCGGTGGAAGTATAGATGTTATTGTTGACCCGCGTGCGAGGCGAAGAGCGTTCCCTGTATTCCAACAACTCGGCTGAGCAAGCCACGACGAATTGCTCGAATACCTCCGCCGACGAAACGTTGAAATTCCTGAAAAGTATTCCGCCGTGTTTAAGCAGGTGAGTCTTGATGAATTCACGATTGCTCCGCGCCCAAAGCGCCAAATCCACTCCCTCGACCGAGGGGCGCATCACCAGCGGAAGTTCTCCCCCCTGTTGAGAATCAACCGTGACCAGTTCCCCTCGCGTTAGGCTGAGGGGTTTGCGTCTGACGCTGCCCGGACTTATCTTTTTTGCTCCGTGCAATTTTTGCTCCGCGCAATATGCTGTCCTTCAACGTTCCGCCTCTACGTGCGGTTCACCGCCGACCTTCCTCCTGGCGCTCTTGAGCTTTCTCAAACGAACGTTCTCAAGTTCCCTGCTATTCTCAAGCTCCTCACGTTTGTCCTCTTCATTGAGCGATTCAACCAGTTCTTGCAGCCTCGCGGAGGGTCGTTCCACAATCAGGTCGAGCAGGGTGTGGAATCGGTTGAGAATGCGCGTGGGTGTGCGCGCTTCAAACAGGTCGGTGTTGTATTGCAGCGATGCCTCGAGACCGTGTTTCGTGTCATTAAGATTGAGCAGGAGATCGAATTTTGAAGTGTCGTTAATGGCCGGAATCGGGCTGAGCGTCAGACCGGGAAGGCTCAGCTCTTCGATCGGGGCATTCTGAAGCGCCATCTTCACTTGAAACAGTGGACTACGGCTCTCATCGCGATTCGGGTTCAGCCTTTCCACCAGTTTCTCAAAAGGCAGATCCTGGTGCGCATATGCGCCCAGCGTGACCTCTCTCACTTTCCTCAACTGTTCTTCGAAGGTTGAGTTGGGCGACAGTTGCGTGCGCAGCGCCAACTGGTTGATAAAGAAACCAATCAGTTTTTCCGTCTCCGCGTGATTGCGATTGGCAATGTCCGTACCGACACAGATGTCGGTCTGTCCTGTCAGATAGTACAAGAGGGTTTTGAAGGCCGCCATTAACGTCACAAACAGCGTGCAATCCTGCTTGAGGCTGAACGCCTTCAATGAATCTGACAGCGTGGCCGGCAGCGAGCGCCGGTGTTGCGCTCCATTGTAGGTTTGCCTGGCCGGACGAAGCCTGTCAACCGGCAATTCCAACGCGGGCGGTTCTCCGGCGAGTTGTTGTCTCCAGTACGCAAGGTGTCGCTCCAACACTTCGCCCTGAAGCCATGATCTCTGCCAGACCGCGAAATCCGCATACTGGATCGGCAAATCCTCGAGCGGCGCCTCCTCTCCCGCGCTGTACGCCCGGTAGAGCGCTCCTACCTCTCTGATCAGGATTCCCATTGACCAGGCGTCGCTCACAATGTGATGCATGGTGAATAAGACTACGTGCTGCGTCTCGCCGAGCTTCAAGACCCTCACTCTCAACAACGGCCCTCGGCTGAGGTTGAATCCCGTCCCCGCTTCTTCTCTCGCTCTCCGGCGGACCTCCGCCTCTCTCTCTTCCGGGGGCAGGCTCGTCAGGTCTACAACCTCCAAGCTCCGTGGCTCCCATTCGTCAATCACCTGCGCCGGTTCATCCGCATCCACTTCGATCCTGGTCCTCAGCACCTCGTGTCTTCTGACGAGCTCATTGATTACTCGCTCCAGCGCCTTGAGGTCCAATCTCCCTTCCAGTCTCACGGCGTCCGGAATGTTGTAGAACGGATTGTTCGGCGCGAGCTGATCTAAAAACCACAACCTCTGCTGCGCGAACGACAGCGGCAGCCTTACCACTCCTTGGTCCTTTCGCGGCGCCCTGACCAGCGGTGGCGTCTTCTCTTTTTCTCCGGCCCGCATCGACTCTTCGATTCTGCTTGCCAGACCTTCCACCGTCGGCTCCTCAAAGACCCTCCCTACCCCGATCTCCACTCCCAACGTACTCCACACCCGCGAGACGACCTGCGTGGCCAATAATGAATGCCCTCCAAGCTCGAAAAAGTTATCGTGAATTCCTAATCCCTCCAGCTTCAATACATCCTCGAAGACCCCGACCAGAATCTTCTCGGCCGGCGTTCGAGGGGCCACGGATTCCTGCTCTGTCCGCCGGCCCGCTCCATTCACTGCCGGCAGTCTCTCCCGATCTATCTTCCCATGCGCGGTCAGAGGTATTTCTTCCAACAACAGAATCGCTTCCGGCGCCATGTACTCGGGCAGTCTCTCGCGAACATACCTCTTCAGTGACGACGGCGACGCGCCTTCTTCTCCCACCACATACCCCACCAATTGCTGACTCCCTCTCTCATCCTTACTCGCGATGACCACGGCTTGCTTCACCGATTCGTGCTCATTCAACACAGCCTCGATCTCACCAAGCTCTACCCGGAATCCGCGAATTTTTACCTGATGGTCAATGCGGCCAACGAATTCCATACATCCGGCGGGCGAGTACCTGGCCAGGTCCCCGCTCTTGTATAGACGGCTCCCGGGCTGCTTCCCGAATGGCGACGGCACAAACTTCTCCGCCGTCAGCTCCGGCCTATTCAGATAACCACGAGCTAGTCCTATCCCTTCAAGATACATCTCGCTCGGAATCCGGAGGGGCATTGGCTGCAGCCTGTCGTCGAGCAGATAGACTTCCGTATTGGCCATTGGCGACCCAATCGGAATCTCCGTGAAGCTCGTCCCATCACATAACTCCCGGGGAACCGGATAGGTAGTCGAGGTTACCGTAGCTTCTGTCACACCGTAGACGTGCAGCAATGAGACCTCGTGCTGTTTCCACTCTTTCAGGATCTCCGGCGAGATTCTTTCACCCGCCATGATCACCAGATCCAAAGAGCGCGGCGCTCTTCTCCGCGTCCTTGACATCTCACGCGCCCATTCGCCCCAATATACTGTCGGTAGCTCTATCGTGGTTACCTCATGCCGATCTATTGTCTTCGCCAGGTCCGAATAGGAGTACGAGAAGTTATCGGATTGCATAACTACGGCGCCGCCGATTGACCACGCGGGGTAAATCTCTTCCACGGCGACATCGAAACTGAGGGACGCAAACTGCAGGAACCTGCTGTCTTGCTCCAGCCGGAACTTCCTGACCGCATCAGACGCAAGATTGACAACCGATCGGTGCGTGATCATGACGCCTTTGGGACGTCCGGTGGAGCCGGAGGTATAAATAACATACGCCAGGTTCTCGCCGTTGACTTCACTCTCGATATTCTCTTCGCTTTCTCGGACGATCTCATCGCGGTCGCTGTCTATGCGGACCAACTCAGCCTGTGGCGCCCCTAATAACCCTCCGAGACTTTCCTGAGTTACTATCAAACGCACAGCCGCGTCTTCCAGCATGAAGCTCAGCCGCTCGGCGGGATATGCCGGGTCAAGCGGCGCGTATACTCCTCCGGCCTTCAATATCCCCAGGAGGCCTATTAACATCTCCAGCCCTCGCTCCATGCATATTCCCACTCGGACCTCAGCGCCTACACCCCGCCTCCTTAAATAGTTCCCCAATTGATTCGCTCTCCGGTTCAACTCTCCATAGCTGATCTGCCCGGCCTCAGCCACCCCGGCAATCCTGTCGGGAGCGCGCTCAGTTTGTTCTTCAAACATCTCGTGTATGCGCTGCTCCGCCGCATATTCCACAGACGTCCGGTTCCACGCCAAGACCTGCTCCCACTCCGGTTCAGTCAAAAGCGGGATGTCCAGTACCCGGCATTCCTGGTTGGCGGCTACTGCTTCGAGCAATCGCTTGAGATGCCCGACTAACTGGATGATGCTCTCCCGCTCGTAGAGATCTCCCGCATATTCCACGGTTCCGGTCATTCGACTCTCGTCTTCCACAATCGTCAGCGCCAGTTCAAACCTTACGTTGTCTACCTCGATGCGCTCCTTTCTGACACTCAGATTCGAAATTTCCAGCGAGTCCTCCTGATGGTTCTGGAACACAAACATTACTTGGGAGAGCGGCTGCCGGCTGAGGCTCCGTTCCGGTTGAAGCTCTTCAACCAGCTTCTCGAAAGGCAAATCCTGATGCGAAAATGCGCCAATCACCGTCTCCCTCACCTTCTTCAATAACTCCCTGACCGTCGGATTACCGGACAAGTCCGTCACCATCACCAGCATGTTGACGAAGAACCCGATCAGCCCTTCGGTCTCTTTCCGGTTTCGCCCTGCAACCGGAGAACCCACAACTATCCGGTCTTCCCCGCTATAACGCGCCAGCAGGAGCTGAAACCCCGCCAACAGGGTCATGAACAAGGTCGCGTCTTGGCTCCGGCTGAGCCTCTTCAACCGGTCGCTCAATTCCGGGCTCAGGACAAACCTCTCGTAGGATCCGCGGTAAGATTGGACAGCTGGCCGCGGCCGGTCAGTGGGTAACTGCAGCAGCGAGGGGGCTCCAGCAAGCTGTTGCTTCCAGTAAGCCAACTGTTTCTCCAGGGCCTCGCCCCGCAGCCACGCTCTCTGCCACACGGCATAGTCGGCATACTGTATCCCCAGTTCCGGCAGCGGCGAGCCTTCTCCCGCGCGGTCCATGCTGTATGTCTGGTAAAGGGTTCCGACTTCCCTGATCAAGATGCCCATTGACCACCCATCGCTCACGACGTGGTGCATCGTGTAGAGCGCGACGTGCTCGTCCTCTTCCAGCTTGAGCGCCTTCACTCTGAGCAACGGCCCTCGCCTGAGATCGAATCCAGTCCCCGCTTCCTCTCTCGCTCTCCGGCGGACCTCCGCGGCTCTCTCTGCTTGAGGCAGGCTCGTCAGATCAACGACCTCCAACTTCCGAGGCTTCCATTCATCTATCACCTGTACCGGCACGCCCTCTTCCACTTCGATCCTCGTCCTGAGCGACTCGTGTCTTCTAACGATCTCATTGATCGCTCGCTCGAGCGCCTCATGGTCGAGCGTCCCTTCCAGCCCCATTGCGCCCGAGATGTTGTGGACGGCGTTACCAGGTTCCAACTGGTCCATGAACCACAGCCTCTGCTGCGCGAACGACAGCGGCAGCCCCACACCTGCTTGGTCCTCTCGCTCGACTCTGACCAGCGGCGGCGGCGGCGCCTCTCCCGCCCTCATCGCCTCTTCGATCCTGCTTGCCAGCCCTTCCACCGTCGCTTCCTCGAAGACGCTCCTCACTCCTATCTCAACTTCGAATGTATTCCTCGCTCGCGAGATCAGTTGGATTGCCAATAATGAATGCCCTCCGATCTCGAAAAAGTTGTCGTGGACACCTACTCGATCCAGCTTCAGCAACTCTTCAAGGATCCCAACCAACATCTCCTCGACTGGCGTCCGAGGGGCGAGATAAGCGCCCTCACCGTCCCCGCGCTCCTGCCCCGGCCTGGGGAGGGCTTGACGATCCAACTTGCCGTTGGGCGTCAGCGGCAGCCTCTCCATCATGACGAACGCCGCCGGCGCCATATAGCCCGGCAACCTCCGCCTCAGGTGCGATCTCAACTCGCTCAGCCCCAACCGTTCACCATTGGCGCTCACCAGGTAAGCCACCAGTCTCTTTTCTTCCCAGGCTTCTCCGGTGGCGATCACCACTGCTTCCCCGATCGCCTCGTGCTGCAAGAGCGCCGATTCGATCTCTCCCAATTCGATCCGGTAACCTCTGATCTTTACCTGATCATCTTTTCTTCCCAGGTATTCGATATTTCCATCGTACAGGTACCGCGCCAGGTCTCCGGTCTTGTAGATTCTCTCTCCCGGCCGGCCATAAGGAGCGGGCCTGAATCTTTCGGCCGTTAACTCCTCTCTCCCCATATACCCACGCGCCAGTCCCTCACCAGCGACGTATAACTCTCCCGCTACTCCCGCCGGCGCCGGCCGCATCCGTTCGTCGAGCAGATACAGGCGCATATTCGCCAGCGGCTTGCCTATCACGCTCCCGGAAGATTCATTCAGATCCTCGCTCGTCACTCTCTTGTAAGTTGTATGGACCGTCGTCTCCGTAATCCCGTACATGTTGATCAGGTGAGGCGACTCATCGCCGTGTCGCTCTATCCATCCTTTCAAGCTTTGAAACTCCAGCGCCTCACCTCCGAAAATCACGGCTCTCAAGTTCAAATCTCCGCCTGCTCCCGCCACCTCGTTGACTTTGATGAAATTTCGAAAGGCGGAAGGAGTTTGGCTCAGGATCGTTACGCCTTTCCTATTGACCAGATCGCAAAACTCCTCGGGCGTGCGCGCCACAAGGTGAGGAACCACAACCAACGTCCCCCCGTAGATCAATGCTCCCCACATTTCCCAGACCGAGAAATCGAATGAATATGAATGGAACATCGTCCAGACGTCGTTTTCGCCGAAATGCAATTTTTCGTCTATCGCATTGAACAGATTGAGCACACTGCGATGAGTCACAATTACGCCTTTGGGTCTGCCCGTGGACCCGGAGGTGAAGATCACATACGCCGCGTTATCAGGCTCCACTTGCGCTTGGAGGTCTTCAGAACTTCGCGTTGAAATGGTTCTCCAATCCCTGTCCGGACAGATCAGATTCACCGATGGCTCCGAGCATCGCTCCTCCAGGAGTTCCCCGGTCAGGATGAGCCGGATCCCCGCATCCTCGACCATCATCTTCAGCCGCTCGTCCGGGTAAGTCGTATCCATCGGCACATAGGCCCCGCCCGCCTTGAGTATTCCCAGCAACCCGACCATCATCTCCAGCGACCGATCCAGACAGATTCCGACCCTCACCTCCGGCCCGACGCCAAACTCCCGCAGATAGTACGCCAGCTGATTTGCCCTCCCATTCAGCTCCGCATAACTCAAATATGATTCTTCGTGGGCCACGGCTACATTGTCCGGAGTCCGCTTTGCCCGCGCTTCGAAGAGAGCCTGCAAACACGTAAGCTGCGGGAGTTCGGTCTCGGTGGCATTCCATTCCACCAGCAGTTGATGGCGTTCCGAGGCAGGCAACACATCCAGATCCCGCACGGGGGTCGTGGGCGAATGCTCCAGCGCCTCCACCAGCCGCTCCAGCGCAGTATGCAGATATGCGCAGATGCGCTCCGGATCGATCGGCGATTCCACTTGCGCGTTCAGCATGAACCCCTCGCCCAAATCATCTATATTCATGCCGAACGGATAATTGGTTCGCTCTTCGCTGCTTAGAGACCTGACCCCTTCCCATGCCGAGAGCGCTTCCTCGGCGGCGGCGGTCGTGGCGGCGGCCCCTCTGCTGTGGCGATAGTTCAGGAGCGCGCCAAAGAGCGGCGCCGGCGCCGCAACCGCGCTGCAACGCTGCGCCAGCGCCAGCGGGGCATGCTCATGCTTAAGCAACTGTGTCAGTAGCGCATGGGTCTGCCGCACGCTCTCCTCTACACTCTCCTTGCCGACCCGGATCCGTACCGGCAGGGTGTTGATTAATACACCCAGCACGCGATCGGCCCCCTCGCCGACCTGCATACGGCCAAGCAACACCGTACCGAATACCACGTCATCTCTTCCCAACACTGGGGCCAACACTGGGGCCAACACTGGGGCCAACACTGGGGCCAACACTGGGGCCAACACTGGGGCCAACAC
>Ga0187894_10000233_pt1 | contig 74944 bp, 76 predicted proteins | sample GBC1701081metaG_FD_136650 | JGI IMG/M metagenome (GOLD analysis project Ga0187894, IMG submission 136650) | White microbial mat communities from a lava cave in the Kipuka Kanohina Cave System on the Island of Hawaii, USA - GBC170108-1 metaG ... | reverse complement strand
TGACAACAGGCTCGATGCAGGGCGAAGTGGCGTTCGTCACGGGCGCCTCGCGCGGCATCGGCCACGCAATCGCGCTCGCGCTGGCGGGGCAGGGCGCCACGGTGGTCGGCACGGCGACCGGAGCCGCTGGCGTTGCCGCGATCGATGCGGCGCTCAAGGCCGGTGGCTTCACGGGACGCGGCATCACGCTGGATGTCGGCGATGCAGCCGCCTGCGATGCGGCCGTTGCCGACATCGAATCGCGCGAGGGCGCCGTCACGGTCCTCGTCAACAACGCGGGCATCACGCGTGACACCCTGCTGCTGCGCATGAAGGCCGAGGACTGGGATGCCGTGATCTCGACCAACCTCGGCTCGGTGTTTCGCCTCAGCAAGGCCGTGCTGCGGGGCATGATGAAAGCCCGCAAGGGCCGGATCATCAACATCGCCTCGGTGGTCGGACTGATCGGCAATCCCGGCCAGGCCAATTACTGCGCGGCCAAGGCGGGGATCGGCGGTTTCACGCGCTCGCTGGCGAAGGAAGTCGCGTCGCGGGGCATCACGGTCAACGTCGTCGCGCCGGGCTTCATCGCCACGGACATGACCAAGGCCCTGCCGGAGGCGCAGCGCGAGGCCCTGGCCCGTCAGATCCCGCTTGGCAGGCTGGGTACGCCACTGGACATTGCCGAAGCGGTCTGCTTCCTGGCCAGCCCCGCCGCGGCCTGGATCACCGGCGAGACCCTGAACGTCAATGGCGGCATGCACATGGCCTGAAAAAGGCCATGCGAAACAGCATGTAACAAGGGTGTCTGGTAGCCAGTCGGGGGTCCGTGGCATAGAATGGCGCCCCCGACCGACTCGTGCGGTTTCGGGCACAACTAGGTGAGGGACATCAAACCGATGAGCACAGTCGAAGAGCGGGTCAAAAAGATCGTCGCCGAGCAGCTCGGAGTGAAGGACGAGGAAGTCACGAGCGATGCGTCCTTCGTGGACGACCTGGGTGCCGACTCCCTGGACACCGTCGAGCTCGTAATGGCACTCGAAGAGGAATTCGAGACCGAGATTCCGGACGAGGATGCCGAGAAGATCACCACGGTGCAGCAGGCGATCGATTACATCGTCCAGCACCAGTCAAAGACCTGAGGCCTTTCGCGCGCGAGTCCCGGCCCCGCGGCCGGGGCTCGTTGCGTCATCGCCGCCCGATCTCCGCCAGAGGTTGATGCCTTGAGCAAGCGACGCATCGTCGTCACGGGTCTCGGCATGGTTTCGCCGCTCGGCAACACGGTGGCCGACAGCTGGGCCGGCGCGCTCGCCGGCAAGAGTGGCATCGGGCTGATCACGCGCTTTGACACGAGCGCGTTCCCGTGCAGGATCGCCGGCAGCATCCCGGACTTCGATGTCACGAAGTACATGCCCGCCAAGGAAGCGCGTCGCATGGACCTCTTCATGCAGTTCGGCGTGGCGGCCGGCGCCCAGGCCATCGCCGACTCCGGGCTGGAAATGACTGACGCGAACCGCGCGCGGATCGGCATCGTCATGGGCGCCGGCATCGGCGGTCTTGCCACCATCGAGGACAACCACTCGAAATACCTCGAGACGATGACGCCGAAGAAGATCTCGCCGTTCTACATCCCGGCGTCGATCGTCAACATGATTTCCGGGCACCTCTCGATCATGTACGGCATCACCGGTCCGAACCTCGCCGTGATCACGGCCTGCACGACCTCGACGCACGCGGTCGGAGTCGCGATGCGCACGATCCAGTACGGCGACGCCGATGTCGTAGTTGCGGGAGGATCCGAATCGGCGCAGACGCCGACGGCGCTCGGCGGCTTCGGCCAGGCGCGTGCGCTCTCGACCCGCAATGACGAGCCGACCAAGGCGAGCCGCCCCTGGGATCGAGATCGCGACGGGTTCGTCATGGGCGACGGCGCCGGCGGCATGGTGCTCGAGGAATACGGGCACGCCAGGGCGCGCGGTGCCCGGATCTATGCGGAACTGATCGGCTTCGGCATGAGCGGCGATGCCTACCACATCACCGCGCCGCCCGACGACGGGGCTGGCGCCCGGCTGTCGATGGAGAACGCCTTGCGCGATGCCGGCATCGGCGCCGATGCCGTGCAGTACGTCAATGCCCACGCGACCTCGACGCCGCTCGGCGACGTCGCCGAGACCATCGCGATCAAGAATGCCTTCGGCGCGCACGCAGAAAAGCTCGCCGTCAGCTCGACCAAGTCCATGACCGGTCACCTGCTGGGGGCCGCAGGCGTGGTCGAGGCTATCTTCAGCGTGCTCGCGATCCGCGATCAGGTCGTTCCGCCCACGATCAACCTCGATAACCCGGGCGAGGGCTGCGACCTCGACTACGTGCCGCACACGGCGAGGCGTATGAAGGTCGACACGGCCGTCAGCAACTCCTTCGGTTTCGGCGGCACCAACGGGACCTTGATCTTCCGCGCGCTGCGCTGAACGGGCGGGACGGCATGACGCCGCGGAATCCGCTGCTGCGCGAACTGCCTCGTGTCCCGGACGCGGGCGCACGCCTGCTGGCCTTGCACGGCCTGGACCCGGACTTCTATCCCGCCTACCTCGACAGCGCCGCCAACGGAGGCCCGCTTGGCCGGTTCGACCTGCTCCTCGCGGCGCCGGGGGCCAGCCTCGTGCTGGACCGGGCGGGCATTCTGCGAGGGCCCGGCTCCGGCGACCGGTTTTGCGAGCGCCTGAACGCCTGGTGGCGTGAGCAACGCGATTCGGCGCCACCTTCCCCATGGCCGTTTGCAGGCGGGTGGTTCCTGTACCTCGGCTATGAACTCGCCGCCGAGACCGAGCCCACGCTCAAGTTGCCGGTGTCGGCGCTGCCGGTTGCCGCCATGGCGCTACGCGTTTCCGCCGCCCTCCTGCATGACCACACGACGAAGACCACCGTGGCTGTCGGGGAGGCGGGCGCCGAGCAGGCAGTTACGCGGCTTGTCGAGGATTTCGCGAACGCAACGCCAGTCGCCCGCCAGTGCCCATCCTTGCCCGCGCTAACGGTCAAGGAGGACGGTCCGGAGCTGTACATCGAGGCCTGCCGGCGCGCACTCGAGCACATCGCCGCCGGCGACGTCTACCAGGCCAACCTGGCGCGCAGCTGGCGGGTCGCGATGCCCGAGGGCGCAGACGCCGCGAGCCTCTATCGCCGCCTGCGCTCGGCGAATCCCGGCGCGTTTGCGGGCATTGCGCAGCTTCCCGGCTTTTGCGTGCTTTCCAGCTCGCCCGAGCGGCTGGTGCGCGTCCAGGGTCGACGCATCGACACCAGGCCGATCGCCGGCACGCGGCCGCGTCTGCAGGGCAGCGATGATCGCGCGATTGCGGAGCTGACGGGCAGCGCCAAGGAGCGGGCCGAGCACGTGATGCTGATCGACCTCGAGCGCAACGACCTCGGGCGGCTCTGTGAGGCTGGAACGGTGCAGGTGGACGAGTTCATGGTCGTCGAGAGCTATGCGCACGTGCACCATATCGTGTCGAATGTCAGCGGGCAGTTGCGCCCGGATGTCGAACCGGGTGACGTGATCCGTGCTTTGTTTCCGGGCGGCACGATTACCGGATGCCCGAAGGTGCGCTGCATGCAGCTGATCGGCGAGCTGGAAGGGCAGGGGCGGGGCGCCTATACGGGCGCCATGGGCTTTCTTGCGCTCGATGGCAGTCTCGACCTCAATATCCTCATCCGCACGATGACCATTGCCAATGGGCAAATTGAGTTTCGGGCCGGCGCAGGTATCGTCGCCGACTCCGTGCCCGAGCGTGAACTCGACGAGACACGCGCCAAGGCGCGCGGCCTGCTCCGCGCGCTTGGCAGCGAGGGCTGATGCGCGCCCTCGTCGACGGACAGGAGGGCGCGCGCGTCGATCCCTTCGATCGCGGGCTCCAGTATGGGGACGGGCTCTTCGAGACGATTGCCGTGCCCGAAAGCAAGCCACGTTTCCTCGACTGGCACCTGGAGCGCCTGACGGACGGCGCGAGTCGCCTCGGATTCCCCGCTCTGGATACCGAGCTGCTGCGCCGCGAAGTCTCGGCCATCGGCAACGGCTCGCGTTGTATCGTGAAGCTGGTCGTGACGCGAGGCAGCGGGTCGCGCGGTTATCGACCCCCGCAAATGCCGCAGCTGCGCCGAATCGTGTCCGCGTCGGACTGGCCGCCGGTGGCGGCCGGCGCGGGAGCACGCGTCGGCTGGTGCCGGACTCGGCTGGGCCGGAATCCGGACCTCGCCGGACTCAAGCACCTCAACCGCCTCGAGCAGGTCCTGGCTCGGTCAGAGTGGGAAGATGGCGTCCTGGATGAGGGCCTGATGAGCGATGAAGCGGGAAACGTGATCGCGGCGACGCAGGCGAACCTGTTTGCGAGGATCAACAGTCGCTGGGTGACACCGCGCCTCGATCAGTGCGGCGTGGCGGGCATCATGCGCCGAGCATTCTGTGCCTGGCGGGCGAGCCAGGGCGCAGCGGTCGAGGAACGGCAGATCTCGCGCGCCGAAGTCGAATCCGCGTCCGCGCTGCTCCTCACCAACGCCCTGGTGGGCGCCTGGCCCGTTCGCGAGCTGGCGGGCCGGCCGGTCGCAGTCGACGCGGAATCAACCGAGTTCAACGCGTGGCTCGGAGGAAAGTGAATCGCGGGGTACAGGCCGCCTGTGTTCTCGCGCTCGCGGGGATCGCGGCCTGGCTCGGCTGGCGCCAATACGAGCGCCACTGGCTGGCGACGCCGCTGCCGGCGCTCACGGAACCCGTCACATTCGAAGTGCCGCCCGGCGCGTCGCTCGCCTCCGTGGCGCACGATCTCGCGCAACGCGGGCTGATCGACCGGCCGGGTATCTGGCTCCGGCACGGGGTGCGGACCCGGCTCGCGACGAGGATCCAGGCCGGCGAATACCGCCTCGTGCCAGGCACGTCTCCGGCGACGTTGCTGGACCAGTTCGTCGCCGGAGACGTCGTCCTGCATTCGATCACGGTGCCGGAGGGCTGGACCTTCCGGCAGGCACTCGAACTCCTCCAGTCGCAGCCACTCGTGCGGGTCGAGCTCGGCGGCCTGACAGACGCCGAGTTGCTGACGCGACTCGGGCTCCGGGATCCGCACCCGGAGGGACTGTTCTTTCCCGACACCTATCGCTTTCCGCGCGGCACCAGCGATCGCGCGCTCCTGCTGCAGGCGCACGCTCGTCTGGAGCGCGAACTGCAGGACGCATGGGCGGCACGCGCGCCCGGGCTGCCGCTCGAGTCCCCGCGCGATGCGCTCATCCTCGCGTCGCTGGTCGAGAAGGAAACGGCGGCCATCGACGAGCGCCCGCTGATCGCCGGCGTGTTCGTGAATCGCTTGCGCAAGGGCATGCGACTGCAGACCGACCCGTCGGTGATCTATGGCCTCGGCGAGCTATTCGACGGCAACCTGCGACGCAGGGACCTGGAGGCGGACACGCCGTACAACAGTTACACGCGCGCAGGGCTGCCGCCGACGCCGATCGCGCTGGTGGGACGCGAGGCGCTCGTCGCCGCGACGCGACCGGCGAGGACGACCGCGCTCTATTTCGTCGCGACCGGGCTCGGCGATGGACGTCACTTCTTCGCCGAGACGCTCGAGGCGCACAATGCAAACGTCTCGCGGCACCTCGCCAACCTGCGCGTCGGCCGGGGCGTTCGGGTACGCTGATCCCGTGCGGGGACTGTTCATCACGTTCGAGGGTGCGGAAGGCGTCGGCAAGACCACGCAGGTCGCGCGTGCAACCGCGTACCTGCGTGCACGCGGCATCGAGCCGCTCGTGACGCGCGAGCCGGGCGGCACGCCACTCGCCGAAAAACTGCGTTCGATCGTGCTCGAACCCGGGCAGGCGCCGGTCGTCGCAGCCGCCGAGCTCCTCTTGATGTTCGCGGCGCGCGCAAGCCATGTCGCGGAGGTGATCCGTCCCGCGCTCGAGGCGGGGCGTTGCGTCCTGTGCGACCGCTTCACCGATGCGACCGAGGCCTACCAGGGCGGTGGCCGGGGGGTGGAACCGGAGTGGATCCGGGCATTGGCCGGAATCGCGCATCCGGGCCTCCTGCCGGCCTTGACGATCGTGTTCGATGCGCCTGCCAGCGTCGCTCATGCGCGCCTGGCCAGTCGCGGCGGCAGGCAGGATCGCATCGAGTCGGAGGACGCGGCGTTCTTCGAGCGGGTCCGCGCGACCTATCTCGCGATAGCTGCGCGCGAGCCAGAGCGCGTGCGGGTCGTGGATGCGACGCGGCCGGAGGGCGAGGTCGCTGCCAGTGTCGCGGCGCTCCTCGACACCGCGCTCGCGGAATGCGGTCGATAGCCATGGCAGACACCGAACTGCAGGATGAGGTCGCGCCTGCTCCGCCGATCGGGCCCCTGCTCCAGCGAGCCGGCGCAAATTGGCTTGCGCCGCTCCGGGCACGACTGGCCGCGCTGCAGGACCAGGGCCGCTTGCCGCATGGCCTGCTCCTCGCCGGCACTCCGGGCGCGGGTCAGGCCGAGATCGGCGCCTGGCTGGCAGAACGCCTGCTGTGCCGCGCCCAGCCTGTGGGCGCATGCGGTCAGTGCGTTGATTGCCGGTTGTTCGTCGCAGGCAATCACCCGGATTTTTACTGGATCGGCGTGCTGCGCGACAAGAAGGAAATCAGCATCGGACAGATGCGGCAGCTGTCGCTCGCGCTCTCCATGCGCAGCTACCGCGGCGGAGCGAAGGTTGCAGTCGTCTCTCCCGCGGAAGCCATGAACACCAAGGCGTTCAACGCACTGCTGAAGACGCTCGAGGAACCGCCGGAGAACACCTACCTCGTGCTTGCGGCAAACCGCGTCGACCGCATGCCGAAAACGGTGATGAGCCGGTGCATGCGCCTGCGCCTGCCGCTGCCCGACGCGCCGGAAGCCCTCGCGTGGCTCTCCCTCGTGCGCAAGGATCCAGGCTGGCCGCCACTTCTCGAATTGGCGGGCGGCGCGCCGTTCCTGGCCGAGGAGCATGCGCAGGCGGGGCTCGGCAGTCTTGCAGCTGAAATGCAGGGCGCCATTGACGCTGCACTCGACGGGCAGCTCGACATCGTCAGCTTTGCGGACGTTTGCGCCAAAAATTCGCCTGCGGCGCGGCTCGCCTGGCTGGAAAGCTGGCTGACACGCAGCCTGAAGGGCACCGCGCTGGGGAGTGATCTGGTCAACAATAATCGTTTACCATGGTTGCGGTCGCCCGGCGTGGAAACGAAGATACGGGCGGCATATCGCCTCCTGGACCAGCTGCGTGAGGCGCGGCGGCAGGTCGGCGGCCCACTCAACGCGCAGCTGCTCTTCGAGGGGCTCGCGGTTTCGCTGGCGGCGCTGCTCGGCCGGCCGGCGCGAACGACGGGGGAGTCATCGGGTTGAAAATGCGCGCGCCATCCACAAAGCCGGGGCTGCTGACCCTCACCATCAAGGACAAGAGCGCGCTATACCTGGCATACATGCCGTTCGTGAAGAACGGCGGCCTCTTCATCCCCACCAACAGCAGCTATCGGCTCGGCGACGAAGTATTCATGCTGCTGAACCTGATGGGCGAGGAAGAGAAGTTGCCCGTCGCGGGCCGCGTCATCTGGCTGACGCCCAAGGGCGCGCAGGGCAAGCGCACGGCCGGCATCGGCGTGCAGTTCAGCGAGCAGGACCGCGGCGCGACGCAGAAGAAGATCGAGTCCTACCTCGCCGGCGCGCTCGGCGGAGACAAGGCCACCCACACGATGTAGCAGGCAACGGAGGGGTCAGACCCCTTGGTCGCCGGATTAGCCGTAAGTCACTCCCGGTTTCGACCAAGGGGTCTGACCCCTCCGTTTCTATTCCGGCCCGAGCTTGTTGCCGGTCATGCCGTTTTCCAGGCAGTAGGCATCGAATCCGCGTTCGGAGAGCAGGAACGCGGCCGCCGAACTCCGCCGTCCGGTGTCGCAGACCGCGATGTAAGGCGTCTTGGTGTCGAGCGTCTTCACTTTCAGGCGGATGAAATAGAGCGGCACGTTCAGCGCGTCGTCGAGGTGAAAGGTCTCGAATTCCGACGGCAGGCGCACGTCGAGCCACTTGGCGCCGCGACCGATGAGCTCGCGCCCGTGGGCCAGGTCGACCCAGTGCAGCAGCGGCTCGTTCAGCAGCTCCTTGAAATCGTCCTTGCCCAGGCGGACCAGGGCACCGTCGGTCTGCATGGTGATGGTCGCGTTGCGCTTGGCGTCCGAAATGAGCGCTTCCTCCCCGAAGGATTCGCCGACGCCGAGCTCGGCGAGCTTGAGCCCGTCGCGATTCATCGGAGTCTCGCGCGTCACCACGGCCGAGCCCTTGGTGATGACGTAGAAATAATCGCCATCGTCGCCCTGCTTGATGACCACCTCGCCGGAGCGGCAGGCGACGTGGTGCATGCGTATGAACAGTGCCTGCAGGTTCGCGGGCGGGATGCGGTGGAATGCCTTGGTCTGCAGCAGCACCGTCATCCAGTCGTCGGCGTCGGCGCCGGTGCCGCCCGAGATCTCGCTGACCTCGTACGAGCCGGTCTGGTCCCAGGTGATCATCACGTCGAGCAGGTCGGAATCGATCGCCACGTAAGTGATGTCGGAGAGCGCGCGCGCCGTGAAGCGCCGCGGCTGACCCGGCGCGACTGCATTGCGCGCGTCGGGAGTTCCGGCCCGCAGCATCGTCACCGTGCGGTCGCCGACTCGCAGTTCCAGCTCGCCGCCGACCAGGTAGATCGTGCGCTTGTCCGATTCGCCTTCCTTGAATAGCACGCGTCCCGAGTCCATCTCCTGGAGCCGCGTCTTGCGGGCGAGCGCGTGCAGGTTTTCGCGCTTCAGGCCGTCGAGCGGGCTGAAGCTGCGCAGGACATCGAGTTCGACGGGTTTATCTTGTGCCATTTCACCGAGCATCCACGGGAGGCACCGGCCCCCACGCGCGCGCGAATCCTATCATAGCCCTAGCTCCGGCCCCGGAGCGCGGCCCAGCCTTCATCCGGCTTGAACCGCGGACCATGCTTGGCAGCGAGTTCCTCGAGCCTCGCGACGATCGCAGGTATGCCGCGCGCGCGCGCGTAGTGCAGCGGCCCGCCGCGGAACGGCGCGAATCCGGTGCCGAAGATCATGCCGGCGTCGAGCAGGTCCGCGTCCTCGACCACGCGCTCGCGCAGGCAGGCAACCGACTCGTTGAGGTACTGCAGCACGAGGCGGTCGGTGAGATCGTCGGGCGCGCGTCCTTCGGCGACGGGTTTCAGTGGCTTGCCTTCCTGCCAGGTGTAGTAACCGCGCCCGGACTTTCGGCCCACGTGACCTGCCGCGAGCAGCTCCGCAGTGCTTCGCGGCACCGGCAGGCCAAACGCCTCGGCGAGGATCTTGCCGACGTGCGAGGCGACGTCGAGGCCGACGGTATCGGCGAGTTCGATCGGGCCCATCGGCATGCCGAACTCGAGCGCGGCGCGGTCGATCAGCGCGAGCGGCACGCCTTCGTCCGCGGCCAGCATCGCCTCGGTCATGTACGGCATCAGCACGCGATTGACGGCGAATCCCGGCGAGCTGCGGCAGGGAAGGGGGAGCTTGTCGAGCCGGCGGGTGAAGGCGAGCGCATCCTCGACCACGTCGCCCCTCGTCTGGCCCGCGCGGATGATCTCGACCAGCATCATTTTCGCGACCGGGTTGAAAAAATGCAGCCCGACGAGGCGGCCGGGATCGGCCAGTCCGCGCGCGAGCTCTTCGAGCACGATGCTCGAAGTGTTGGTCGCGAGGACCGCATCGGGTTTCATGCGCGGCTCGAGCTTCGCGTACAGCGCCCGCTTGGCGTCGGCGTTCTCGAAGATTGCCTCGATGACGATGTCCGCTCGGGGAACACCCGTGCCCTCGACGTCCGCGGCGAGGCGTGACGCCATCTCCGCTGCGCTGGCCGCATCGCGCGTGCGCTTCTGGAAGAACTCGTGCGCCCGGGCCAGGGCGGGCTCCACGTATTTCATCTCGCGGTCCTGCAGCGTGACCGTGAGGCCGCGCGAGACGCACCAGGCGGCGATGTCGCCACCCATGACGCCCGCGCCGACGACGTGGACGTGCGCAACCTTGCGTGCCGACTTGCCGCCCAGCGCCTTCATCCGGTTCTGGAGGAAGAAGACGCGCACCAGGTTCCGTGACTGCTCGGACAGGAACAGCTTCGAGATCGAGCCCGCTTCCGCCTCGTAGGCGGCTGCGCCCGTGGCCCAGTACTTTCCGAACAGGTCGACGATTGCGTACGGGGCCGGATAGTGTTCCGGCCGCGCGCGCCGTGCGACCTGCTTGCGCGCCTGGGCGGCGACGAAACTGCGCAGGACGGGCCAGGTCAGCGCGCGCTGCGAAAGCGGCGGCCGATGGCGCGGCGGCGGCGCAAGCGCGAGGGCGCGGGCCGCCTGCAGGAGTCCGTCGCGCGGCGCGAGGCGATCCACCAGGCCGAGTTTCAGCGCCTCCGGCGCCCGCAGGGACTTGCCGGTCAGCATCAGGTCGAGCGCCGCGGCCGGGCCGATGAGTTGCGGCGTGCGCACCGTGCCGCCGAAGCCCGGGTGCACGCCGAGCTGCACTTCCGGCAGGCCGAGGTTCAGCTTGCCGTCGTCGGCGCCGACGCGGTACCGGCAGGCGAGGGCAAGCTCGAGTCCGCCGCCCAGCGCGAAACCGTGGATGGCGGCGACGGTCGGCATCGGCAGCCGTTCGAGGCGGTCGAAGACTTCCTGACCCCGGCGGACGAGCCGGTACGCCTGCTCGAGGTCGTTCAGCTTGCCGAACTCGGTGATGTCGGCGCCGGCTATGAAGCCGTTGTCCTTGGCAGAGCGCACGATCACGGCGCGCGGCTTCGCCGCCTCGATCTCGCCGATCAGCTCGCCGAGCTCGCGCATCGGCTCGCTGCCGAGCGTGTTGGCGCCTGCGCCCTGCAGGTCGAAGGTGAGCGTGGCAATGCCGTCGGCATCGGTCTCGAGGCGCCAGTGCAGCGGGGGAGTCGGCATCGGTCGAAACCTGTTTCGGGACGGTGCCCGATTATGCGCTCCCCGCGCCGCTCACGCCTTCGCGGCAGCCTCCGTGTCGGGCGCGCGCACGAAATCCGGATCGACCTCGAAGTCGAACACGAGCGGCAGGTGATCGGAAAGCGGCACCGTCGGGATGTCGAAGCCTTTCGCCACGATGCCCCGCCCGTAGAGGATGAAGTCGAGTTCCTTGCGCGGCCACCGGCTGGGATAGGAAGGCAGGCCTGCGATGTTCGCGCTGCGAAGTCCCGCGGCCTGCATGAACAGGTAGATTTCGTGCTCGCCCCAGAACGTGTTGAAGTCGCCGGCGACGATCACCGGTTTCGTCTGCCGCCGCACCAGCTGGTGCAGGTGACGGAGCTGGTAGTGGCGGTGCCGGAACTTGAGGGACAGGTGCACCAAAAAAACGGCGACGTTCTCGAGCTCGAGTTCGATGATCAGCTTCTTGATGCCGGTATCGAAGTAGTGGAACCGCTCGCCGTGCACGCGCGGCGCCGCCAGGAAGGCGTTCGCCTGCTTGCGCACGATCGGCATGAACTGGTTCAGCGAGTCTTCACCGTACTTGCACTGGTAGGTCGAGAAGTGCGACAGGTGGCTGGCGATGAACTCGGCCTGGTTGATCATGCCGCTGCGGATCGAGCCCGTGTCCACCTCGATGAGGCCGACGATGTCCGGGTCGCGCTCGGCGATGAAGTCGGTGATGCGTTCGAGGATCTGGCGGCTGCTCCGCAGGTATCCGGCGCCTGGCACTGGCAGGTGGAAGGCCGGGCCGGTGCCGGTCGCGTAACGGATGTTGTAGACGAGCAGTCGCATCAGCGGCGCCGATACCCGGGTCCTGGCCAAAGGCGTATTCTAGGTGCGGTGCGGCTGCGGAGACGGCAAGCTTGACTGCGGATACCAACCCGATTCGGCTCTTCGTCACGCACCTGTACATGCCGGACGAGTCCTACTTCCGCGTCTTCGAGTACCTCGAGAGCCAGCCGAATTTTTTCTACGTCAACCTGGCGACGCCGGACAAGCCGCCGCGCAGCAAGGAGAAGGAGGCGATCCGCGAGGACTTGAGGCGCCAGATGACCGACGCCGAAGTCGTGGTCGTGCTGTCGACGCTCTACCTGCGCGATACCGCCGGCATCGAGTACCAGTGCCTCTACGCGCAGTCCTGTGACAAGCCGATCATGGTCCTCGAACCGTTCGGGACCGCCGAGATCGTGCCCGCGAAGCTGCGCGAGATGGCGGACGAGGTCGTGTCGTGGAACGGGCGGGAGATGGCGGATGCGATCCGCCGGCAGGCACGTCACGAAGACACGACGCGCTGGGACGTGATCGAATTCAAGCTCGATTGACGCTGATCAGCGTCGGGATGCGCGACGACCCGGTGTCGCCGGTCGAGCGCGACGTCGACTGCCCGTTGGCGCGCGATCCCGCGGCCAGGCTGGTCCGGTGCAAGGTGTCGAGCAGGGCAACGATGCGTGCCGCGCAGGCGTCCGCCTCGCCGATGGACATCTTGCGGACGGTGGCAGCCACCGGGCACTCGCCGTGCTGCGGGCGGACGCGCGTCATGGACTGGCGCAGGGCCTCGAGATCCTGGCGCAGTTCGCCGGGCATGTCCTGCGTCGGCAGCTCCATCAGGTGGCGCGTATAGGCGTCGGTGAGGCGCTGCTTGAGCGCCGTCGGCCTCGCCAGCTCCAGCGTGGCCTTGTGCAGACTCTCCCAGGCGGCTTCGCTCACGGTGTTTCTTGGCTCCCTGACTGTCGCTGTTTAGTTCTATTTCAATGGAAAGGTCATGGGCCCTGGAATGACAACACCGCGTATGGATTCGAAGTTCCCCGTAACATCAAATCGATACGCTGCGAATATAGCGCGATTTCTAGCCCAGGGAAGGGTCGAGCAGCCCGATTTCTTGCGCTATGTCAAGAATTTCGGTGCTACTGTTCGAGAACAGTCGCCCCAGAGGCGGGTCCCATGGCCGAATCCCAGTCGCAACGGCAGGTGCCAATTCTGGCCGCCCTGGCCCAGCCAACGCGCCTGCAGATCCTCGACCGGGTCGCCGTCGCCGGCCCGGAAGGCGTAGCTGCCGGGGAGCTGGCACGGGCAATCCGCTGCCCGCCATCGACCCTTTCCTTCCACCTCAAGGAGTTGAGCCGCACGGGTGTCCTCGAAGCACGCCCGGAGGGCCGCTTCGTCCTGTATTCGCTGCGGCGCCCGGCGCTGAAGGCTCTCGCGCTCTATATCGCGGCCCTTGCGGGAGCGCGCTCCGCGCCCCGCGGCCGAAAAAGCGCGGGCGGGCGCGGCAGCCGTCGCGGGCGGCCGGTTGACGTCAGCCAGCTCACGATCTTCGGGGATTGAGGATCGGCGCGGCCGCGTTCAGTTGCGCACCAGGTGCGCGACGAAATCGTCGACCGCCGTCGCATCGAGCCGCATCGGGTCGGCAAACAGCGCCTCGATCCGCGCGCGCTGCTTGTCCGGAAACACCGGCGGCAGCGAGCCCCTGAATTTCTCGACCAGTACCGGATAGCCTTCCGCACGCCGGCACCGATGGCCGATGGGCGCATCCACGTGGACGCGCCCGGTGTGCGTGCCGTCCTTGAAGAAGACCTGGATCGCGTTGCCGATGAAACGCTTGTCCGCAGCGTAGTAGTCCGCGGTGAACCCGGGATTTTCGCGTACCTGCATCCGCTCGCGCAGGGCGTCGACGCGCGGATCGTGCGCCACGTCGTCCTCGTAGTCCGCGGCCGTCAGGCGACCGTGGATGAGCGGGATCGCGACCATGTACTGGATGCAGTGGTCGCGGTCCGCCGGATTCGCGAGCGGGCCGGTCTTGTCGATGATGCGCACGCCCGGTTCCTGGGTCTCGACCACGATTCGCTCGATGGCGTCCAGGCGCCCCTTGACTTCGGCATGCAGGCGCATGGCGCATTCGACCGCGGTCTGCGCGTGAAACTCGGCGGGATAGCTGATCTTGAACAGCACGTTCTCCATCACGTAGCTGCCGAAGCCCTGCTTGTAGACGAAGGGATTGCCGCGGAACAGCACGTCGTAGAAGCCCCACTTGGGCGCGGTCAGCGCGGACGGATAGCCCATCTCGCCACGCAGCGCGATCAACGCATGACGCACGCCCCGGCCCGTGGCATCGCCCGCGGCCCAGCTCTTGCGCGAGCCCGTGTTGGGCGCGTGCCGGTAGGTGCGCAGCGCGCCCCCGTCGAGCCAGGCATTCGACACCGCGTTCACGACCTGTTCCTCGCTTCCGCCCAGCATCGCGGCGACCACCGCGGTGGTCGCCACGCGCACCAGGATCACATGGTCGAGGCCGACGCGGTTGAAGGCGTTCTCGAGCGCCGTCACGCCCTGGATCTCGTGCGCCTTGATCATCGCGGTCAGGAGGTCACGGACGCACGGCGGCGTGCGGCCCTCGGCAGAGGCCTTGCGCGCCTGCCAGTCGGCGACCGCGAGGATTCCCCCCAGGTTGTCCGAGGGATGGCCCCATTCCGCGGCCAGCCAGGTGTCGTTGAAGTCCAGCCAGCGGACCATTGCGCCGATATTGAAGGCCGCCTGCACCGGATCGAGCTCGTAGCTGGTCCCGGGCACGCGGGCGCCGCCAGGCATGGTCGCTCCGGGCACGACCGGCCCGAGCATCCGCGTGCAGGCCGGGAAAGAGAGCGCCTGGAAGCCGCAGGCGAGCGTGTCCATCAGGCAGTAGCGCGCGGTCTCGTAGGCGACGTCGCTGGCGATCCTGCCGTCGCGGGCGTAGGAAGCGATGTCGACCAGCACGCGATCGGGCGCAGGCCGCTCGGCGGAGCGGATGTCGTGATGGCTCATGTCGGGAATCTACCTCTGGTTCGCGGGCGGAACCGGACGCGGCTCGGGCCCGGTGTAATTGGCGCTCGGGCGGATGATCTTGCCGTCGGCGCGCTGCTCGATGACGTGAGCAGCCCAGCCGGTGGTTCGCGAAATCACGAACAGCGGCGTGAACATGGCGATGGGTACGCCCATCAGATGGTAGGCGACGGCGCTGAACCAGTCGAGGTTCGGGAACATCTGCTTGATGTCCCACATCGCGGACTCGATGCGCTCCGCGATGCGGTACAGCTTCCGGTCGCCGAGCTCGTCGGCCAGGCCTGCGGCGACGCGCTTGATGACGACGTTGCGCGGGTCCGCCACCGTGTAGACCGGGTGCCCGAAGCCGATCACCACTTCTTTGGCAGCGACGCGGCGCCGGATGTCGGACTCCGCCGCTTCCGGGTCTGCATAGCGCTTCTGGATCTCCAGCGCGACTTCATTGGCGCCGCCGTGCTTGGGGCCGCGCAGCGCACCGATCGCGCCCGCGATGCACGAGTAGATGTCCGATCCGGTGCCCGCGATCACCCTGGCCGTAAACGTCGATGCGTTGAACTCGTGCTCGGCGTAGAGGATGAGCGACGTATGCATGGCGCGCACCAAGCTGGCCGGCGCTGGCTTGCCGTGCAACATGTGCAGGTAATGCCCGCCAGCCGAATCGTCGTCGGTCTCGAGCTCGATCCGCCGGCCGGTCCGGGAGAAATGGTACCAGTAGCAGAGCATCGAACCGGTGCATGCCACCAGCCGGTCCGCGATGAGACGCGCGCCATCCGGTGAGTGCGCCGGATCCTCGGGCGCTTCGCAGCCGAGCGCGGAAACGCCGGTGCGAAGCACGTCCATCGGGTGAGCGCTGGCCGGGAGCAGCTCGAGTGTGCCGCGCAGCTGCAGGCTGAGGCCGCGCAGTCCTTTCATGTGCCGCTTGTATGCTGCGAGCTCGGCGGGACTCGGCAGGCTGTCGTAGATCAAAAGGTACGCGATCTCCTCGAATTCGCAGCTCTCGGCAATGTCGAGGATGTCGTAGCCGCGATAGTGAAGGTCGTTGCCGCTGCGGCCGACCGTGCAGATCGCGGTGTTGCCGGCGACGACGCCGGACAGGGCGACCGATTTCTTCGGCTTGAACTCGCCCTTGGGCGCAGCGCCCTCGCTCACGCCTTGCGCTCCCGGCCGCGGCTGAAGAGCTCGTCGAGCTTGCGCTCGTAATCGTGGTAGCCGAGCACGGCGTACAGCTCGTCGCGGGTCTGCATGCGATCGATGACGGCGCGCTGGGTTCCATCCTTGCGGATCGCGGCGTATGCCTGCTCGGCGGCGCGGCTCATGGCACGGAAGCCCGACAGCGGATACAGCACGAGCCGCACGCCCGCTCCGCCCAGCTCGACGATCGTGAAGAGCGGCGTGCGCCCGAACTCGGTGATGTTCGCGAGCACCGGGACGCGAAGCGCCTTGGTGAACTCACGGTACTCCTCGAGCGTCGTCAGCGCCTCGGCAAAGATCATGTCCGCGCCGGCCTCGACGTAGGCCGCCGCCCGGTCGATCGCGGCCCGCTCGCCTTCCACCGCGTGGGCGTCGGTGCGTGCCATCACCACGAATCCTTCGTCGGCGCGGGCGTCCACTGCGGCGCGGATGCGATCCACCATCTCTGCGGCGGCCACCAGCTCCTTGCCGGGGCGATGGCCGCAGCGCTTCGCCTGCACCTGGTCCTCGAGGTGCATGCCCGCGGCACCGGCACGAATCAGCTCGCGCGTGGTGCGGGCGATCGAGAAGGCGGCGCCGAAGCCGGTATCCGCGTCGACCAGCAGGGGGAGGGAAGTCGCTCCACAGATTCGGCGCGCATCCTCGCAGACGTCGTTGAGGCTCGTCATGCCGAGGTCGGGCAGTCCGAAGGAGGCATTCGCGACACCGGCGCCGGAGAGGTATAGCGCCCGGAACCCGGCGCGTTCGGCGAGCAATGCGCTGTAGGCATTCACTGCGCCAGCAACCTGCAGCGGGCGTTCGGCGTCGGCGGCGGAGCGCAGGCGGCGGCCCGGGGATGTCTCGCTCATCCGCGTATGATACATGGGCGTTACGCGATCCCGATTCGCGCCGCAGCCACGAGTAGCCGATGCACCATGCTGCTTTGATTCTCTCGGCAGCCGCCGCGGTCTTGTTTTCCGGACCGGCGTTTGCCGATACGTGCCGCACGCTCGCTTCACTGGATTGGTTGCTGGGCCAATGGGTAGCCGACGACCCGCGGTCCACGATTCGCGAGTCCTGGACTGCCCGCAGTCCGACGACCTGGGAAGGCGAGGGTAGCGAGGCCTCCAAAGCGGATCCGTCCAAGGCTAGCCACGAGGATCTCAGGCTCGTCGTGATGTCCGACGGTGTCTATTACGTCGCCAAGGTCGCACACAATGAGTTGCCGGTGTCATTCCGGCTGAGCGAATGCGCGGACCAGCGCTTCGCCTTCGTCAACCCGGCACACGACTTCCCGAAGCGCCTGGACTACGCGCGGGTCGGCGAGAACCGCTTGCAGGTGCGCGTCAGCGACGGGGCCGACCGGGGCTTCACGCTGAATTTCGTGCGAGCGCCGGCGCCGCCCGCGGGAACCGAAGCCGTGCTCGCGGCTGAGGACGCGCGCTTCGCGGCCATGGTCGCCGCAGATCCGGATGCCATGCGCCGCTGGCTCGCGGACGATCTCGGCTACGTCCACTCTACGGGCCGGGTCGAGAACCGCAAGCAGCTCATCGATGCCATCGTGGGCGGGCAGCTCCGATACCTTTCGATCGAGCCCTCGGAACGCCGCGTGAACCTGCAGGGCCCGACCGCCGCCATCGTTCAGGGCATCGTGCGCATCCAGGTCCGCGACGGGGACCAGGCGGTCGACTTTCCGGCCCGCTACCTCGCCGTGTACGGCCTCGAGGACGGCGCCTGGCGGCTACGCGCCTGGCAGTCGCTACGGCTGCCCTGACGGCGGTGGCAGAATACCTGCCTGATTCGACCTGAGGAGGAAGCGCCGATGAGCAAGAACCAGGACCAGAAGCGCGAAGGCAAGAAGAAGCCGCAGCACACGCTCGCCGAGAAGCGGGCACTCAAGCGCGAGAAGAAGCGCCAGAAAGGCCTGATGTAGTTGCTGGCCTACGTTTTCTGGCACGCACCGCGCCCAGGTACCGTGGCGCGGCACTACGAGTCTGCCCACGGCGCATTTCACGACGTGTTGCGCGCAGCGGGTGTGCGAGGACTTCGCGGCGTGCAGATCTTCAGGCTGGATTCGATTCCATGGCTCGATGGGAAGGCGGGCTTCGAGGACTGGCATCTGCTGGAAGACTCGTCCGCGCTCGACATCCTGAACCGGGCTGCGGTCAGCGAGGCGCGCCAACGTCCGCACGACCGCATTGCGGCCATCGCCGGAGCGGGTACGGCGGGTCTCTACGGCTTGCGATTGGGGGAAGCGATTTCGCCTGCGTTTGCCTATTGGCTTTCGAAGCCGGAAGGTATGGCTTATGCCGCGTTCGAGTCCTCGCTGGCGCCGCTGGTCGACGAGGGTTGCGCGCTCTGGGGGCGGCGGATGACGCTCGGGCCGACGCCGGAGTTCTGTCTGCATGCGCCGGCAAAGTGCGAGCTGCCCCATCCGGCGCAGGCGGTATCCTTGACCTCAATTTCAGCTACGCCCCGCTGGGGGTGATCTCATGGAGCAGGAGACGTGAAGGCTTACGTCATCGCGAATATCGATGTGCGGGACCCCACCCGCTACGCGGACTACGTGAAGCTCACGCCCGGGACGATCGGCCCGTTCGGCGGCCGCTTTATCGCGCGGGGCGGGCGATCGGAGACCCTCGAGGGTCCAACACTCGCAAACCGGATGGTCATGATCGAGTTTCCGAGCTACGAGAAAGCCAAGGCCTGGTACGACTCCGCGGATTACCGCGTTGCACTCGCCATCCGCCAGAGTGCGTCGCACGGAAGCCTGATTCTCGTCGAGGGCGTTGATGCGCCGGGTGCCCCATGAATTCAAGGATTCGCAGGGCGCTCACCGCTTGCCTGACAGGGTTTGCGCTCCTGGTCACAACGGTCTCGTCACATGACGACACGCGCGGCGCGAGATTCGTCATTACCGGCGGCGCAGATGCTGCCGACTGCCTCGAGCATCACGAGCCCTGCGCCAGCATTCAGTACGCGCTCGCCCAGGCGCGCCCGGGCAACACGGTCAAGGTATCGGCGGGCGTTTATGACGTGACCGGCGTCGATCCTGAGAGCTTCCTCTTCGGCGGGGTACACGGCCAGGGCGGCTACGAGCCGGCCGGGCATTTCGAGGAGCGCGACCCCGATTTGTATCCGACGATCCTGGTCGGAGTCGATCGGCGTTACCGGCAGCAGATGATGCAACTCGGGTTCAAGTGGGCGGCGGACCTGCAATCGGCAGAGCAAGGCATCGTCGACGACAGCCCGGCGCCCCCGCTGCAAACCACGGCCAGGCAGGCGGACGACTGCGTGCAGGGCAGCGCCGGCCAGTTCCCCTGCCGCAACGTGGATTTCCTTGCGCAGATTGCGCTCCACGATTTCTCGACCCAGCCCTTTGCCGCGTCGAACGTGTGGGGATTCGTCGACCAGAACGACGGCCGCGAGTATGCGGTCGTGGGGCTCGGGAATGGGACGGCCATCGTCGACCTGTCTGACCCGGAAAACCCGCGCGAAGTCGTCACGATCCCCGGGCAGGAGTCGTCGTGGCGCGAGGTCGAGATTTACCAGCATTTCGACGCCGGGAGCAATCGCTTCAGGGCCTACGCCTACATCACGACCGAAGCCTCCAACGCCGGCCTGCAGGTCATCGATCTTTCGGAGCTGCCCGCGACAGCGACGCTCGCAACGACGCTGGTCGACACCGGCTCGCAGCACACGGCCTACGTCTCGAACATCGACTACACGACCAACGTCACATTGCCGGGCGCGCAGGCCTTCCTGTATCTCGCGGGCAGCAACCTGAACGGCGGCGCGTGGCGTGCCTACAGCCTCGCGAATCCGTCGGCGCCGCAGCTGGTCGCGACGGCGCCGCCGGGCACCGAGTACGTCCACGACGCCACGAGCCTCCTGCTCACGGACGCGCGCACGGCGCAATGCGCGCCCGGCCACAATCCCTGCGAGGTGTACGTCGACTTCAACGAGAACTCGATAGACCTCTGGGACGTGACGGACAAGGCGGCGCCCGTGAAGCTTTCGTCGACGACTTACTCGGACGCGAGCTACACGCATTCCGGGTGGCCGACCGCCGACCAACGGCACATCTTCGTCCACGACGAGCTCGAGGAGCTGTTCGGCGGCCTGCGGACGCAGATCTACACGATGAACGTCGAAGACCTGCGCAACCCGTTCATCGTCGCGAGCTACCAGGGACCTGACACGACGATCGACCACAACGGGTACGTGAAGAACGGCTTCCTCTACGTATCGCACTATCGGCGCGGCCTGGTCGTTTTCGATGCCGGCGACCCGGAGCAATTGCACGAGGTCGCGAGCTTCGACACTTTCCTCGTGCCTGCCGCGAACGAAGCGGGTTTCGACGGCGCTTGGGGCGTCTACCCGTTCTTGCCGTCCGGGATCGTCGTCATCAGCGACATCAACAACGGGCTCTTCGTGCTGCGGGTCGATCCGGCGACGCTGGCGCAGCAGGCGGGCCTCCTGGGATTCGCAACCCTGTCCGCGAGCGTCGCGGAGGATGAAGCTAATGTCGAGGTGACGGTGCGGCGGACCGGCGGGACGCTGGGCGCAGTCTCGATCGACTATGGCACCGTAGACGCGTCCGCGACCGCGGGCAGTGACTACACGGCGACGACCGGCACGCTGTCCTGGGCGGACGGGGACATGAGCGACAAGCTCATCACGATCCCTCTCATCGACGATACGGCGGATGAAGACGGCGAATCGTTCGATGTCACGCTCGCGAACGCCGGCGGCGGCGCAGCGCTCGACGGGTCTGCAACGCTCTCGGTGGACATTGCGGACGACGACGACGCGGTTGCCCCGCCACCCGGCGGTGGGGGAGGCGGTGGCGCCCTAGGAACCGCGCTCTTGCTGCTGCTGGGGCTCTGCCTGCTGTCGGCGCTGGCGAAACGCAAGGCCCACTGCCGTACCGACGACGGCGCCGATCAAGTGCGCCTGCGGAACCACGGAGACGCGTAGCAGTTCGTGCACGGGGAAGCTCGCGTCCCAGGTCTGCTCGGCGAGCACTTTGATCGTCGCCCCGAAGAGCGCAGCAATGGGCAGCCATCGCGAGCGCCCGGCGGATTGCCCGATCCATGCGACACAACCGGCGAAAAAGACCGCGTGCAACACCCCGGACAGGCCGCGATACCATTGCAGCTCCGGCAGCACCAGCCAGAACGCGAGCGACATGACAACCGGCACGATCGCCAGCATTCCGAACAGTTCGCGAGGCCTCAGCCGATCCGCGAACAGGCGGTCGAGCAGGAGGAGTGCAACACCGTTGAGGAGTGCGTGCAGGAACGAAAGATGGACGAAGTGGCCGGTGAAAAGGCGCCAGGGCTCCGAAAAGGCGAGGGTGCGGCGATACTCCAGGAGCCCTGCGGGCAGGAGCAGTTCCGCCGCGATGATCGCGGCGACGACGGCATAAATGCCGGCAGTGGCGGAAAGCCGCATTCAGGACCCTTTGCGCCAGGCTGGCGGCAATTATGGAACCAACGAATCCTGCCGTGAAGGAAACTGACCGCACGGCAGGAACTCGGAACCCGGAATCACTGCGTGGAAGCTGTCTCTGCGGCCGCGTGCGCTTCGAGGTTGCCGCACCGTTCCCGAAGCTCTATCAATGCCATTGCTCGCTCTGCCGCAAGCAGGGCGGCTCGGTGTCGAACACCGGCCTCATTGCGGCGGCCGACCGGTTCCGCTGGCTGGCGGGCGAGGACGGCATCGGCAAGTGGCAGCGCTCGACAGGCTTCCGTTCACACTTCTGCCAGCGCTGCGGGTCGACCGTGCCGAATCCGCTTCGCGACATGGACTATTTCTGGGTGCCTGCCGGCGCGCTGGACGATGATGGTCCGCTCGAGATCGCCGCCCAGCTCTTCCTTGAGTCCCGGATGCCGTGGGACATGCCCCGCAGTGATGGCCTGCAGTACGACACGGCGCCGCCCATGGCGGAGCTCATCGCGATCCTGCACGGCGGAAACGATGAATCGCAGTAATCGTGTCAGGCGCCCTGCGCGAGGCGCAGGACCAGCAGGTCATTCTCCGGCGTCCGGATGTCGGGCGACGCGTCGCTGCGAATCACCTCAACGACCGTAGCGCCGAGCTCACCGGCGACGCGAGTCCACTCGCGCAATGAGCGTACACGCTTGTTGACCAGCGTCGCGGGGGCGGAGGCCGTATCGTGCTCGCGCCAGGAATCGAACCGATCGGTCCGGTGGAACTGCACGTCGCGCGACTCCTCGCCGAAATCGCCGCCGACCAGCATCAATCCGTCCGGCTTCAGCGATCCCAGCAGCCTGCCGACCGCCTGCCTCCACAAGTCGTCGTTGACGATGTGAAACATGACACCGATCGCGTTCACGACGTCGAATTCCCGCGCGGGCAATGGATCGGTCGCAACATCCGCCTGCAATATGGTGACCTCAGGGCGCGCCGCGAACTTTTCGCGCAGGTATTCCGCCATCTGGGGCACGAACTCCACGGCCGTGACCACCTTGGCAAGGTAGACGTCCAGGTAAAACTCCACCCAGTGGCCGGTCCCGGAGCCCACGTCGAGCACCTTCCAGTTACGACGGGCTTGGGCAAAGCGCCAGACGCTGGGCGGCTGGTTACTGATCGGTGCGCAGCGAGTAAGCGCCCGGATGATCGAATTCTCGGTCGCGTTGTAATGAAAACGCGACTCCGGCTCGCTGACGGTGCCGATCGTCATCGAATCGATGATCCGACCCTGCGCGGTCGATCGGTAATAGCTGGAGAAGAACGCCTGGCCCGCAAACTCGCCGGGACCTTCAGTGCCGGAGGCTGCGCCGGTCGGCTTTTTCGATTCACGCATCGAGAGAGTGTATCGGTGGACTAGAACACGGTGTCCAAGCCTCCGGGACGGCTTAATGCTTTGGTTCGCATAATGTATATTATGGTAAATAACGTATAAGTACGATATTGCAAACATGCGGGAAAAGCCACGAATCCCGCTGCCCCGCCCTGCAGCGGAATTCGGGACGCTAGACTACCCGCCCACGCAGCCAGGGGAAACGGATGCCCGAGACCGGGACAGAAGACGTATTCGTCAGCTATTCGCGCCAGGACAACGAAAAAGTGCTCGCGCTGACCGGCAAGCTGCGCGAGGCCGGGGTCGGACTCTGGATGGACGTGCGGAACATCGACGGCGCGGCGATGTGGGGCGAGGAAATCGTCAACGCCCTCGCGAAGGCCAAGGTGCTGCTGCTGCTCGTGTCGAGGACGTCGGTCAGTTCGCAGAACGTCGTCAAGGAGGTCCTTCTGGCCAGCGAGCGCAAGAGCCACATCCTGCCGATTGACCTCGAGCCGACGGAGATACCAAGCGGCCTCAAGTACGCGCTGGCCGGGATCCAGCACATCGAATACTTCCGGGGCGATCCTGACGAGCAATTGCGGTCGATCCTGCGCTCGCTCGAACGCCTGGGGGTCGGGGTAGGGGCCGCGGGGGGCCAGCCGCCCTCCCCCGCGCCGATAGCAACGCAAGGGACCCAGCAGGTCCCCGGGAATGCGAGCTTCGATGCCGACAGCCTGAAGCGCTCGGGTGCGCTCGCCGTACTGCCTTTTGACAACATCAGTCCGGACCCGAACGCCGACTATTTCAGCGACGGCCTCACCGAAGAGCTCATCGCGCGCCTGTCGCTGGTCAGCGAAATCGAGCTCGTGTCGCGCTGGGCCTCAATGCAATTCAAGGGTGTGCGGAAGGACATCAAGTTGATTGCGACCGAGCTTGGCGCGCGTTACATCATCGGCGGCAGCGTCCGGCGGGCGGCTGACTCCGTGCGCATTACCGTCCAGCTCGTCGACGCGGCGACCAACCGGCAGATCTGGGGTGACACCTACAAGGGCAAGCTCGACGACATTTTCGAGATCCAGGAGCAGGTCGCGCAGCAGGTGGTCGAAGCACTGAAGCTCAAGCTCACTTTCACCGAGAAGCTCACGCTCACGAAACGGCAGACGGACAATATCCAGGCCTACGACTTCTACCTGCGTGGTCAGGAGTACCAGTATCGGCTCACGAAACGCAGCGTCGAATACGCCATACAGCTGTTCGAAAAAGCCATCGAGCTCGATCCGCGCTATGCCGCCGCTTACGCCGCCTGTTCCAGCGCGTACGGCCAGATGTACCAGTACTTTTCACGCCAGCAGCTTTACCGCGACAGGGCACAGGAGTTCAGTTTCAAGGCCCTGATGTACGACAGCAGCCTTCCCGAGGCCTACGCGGCCATGGGCCTGTCCTATTTCATCTGGGGAAAGCTGGATGAAGCGGAAGCGGCGGGCCGCAAGGCGATCGAGCTCGACCCGGACAATTTCATCGCGTACTGGACGCTCGGCCGGATCCACTTCACGACCGGCAACTTCGAGAAGTCGCTGGAGCTGTTCAGGCGAGTAATGGAATTGAAGCCGGGGTTCTACGTTGCGCACCTTGATGCCAAGCAGGCGCTCGTGAATCTCGGGAGGACCGACGAGGTGCAGGCCTCGATCCGCAAGATCATGGAGATCCTTCCCAACTACCTGCTCGGGAATCCGGACGATGCCCGCGCCAGGATGTTCTATGCGATCGAGCTCGTCGAGATCGGCCGCCGCGACGAGGCCCTCTTGCAGGCCGAACAGGCTTTGGAGCTCGCCCCGAGCGACTCATTGATGCTCTACAACGCGGCCTGCCTCTATGCGCGCCTCGGCGACAAGACGAAGGCGATCACGACCCTGCGAGGCGCGGTCGCCGCGGGCGTGACGAACTTCCAGTGGTGGCGGCATGATCCAGACCTCGACAGTCTGCGCGACGACCCGGACTTCATGGCGCTCGCGGCGGATCGCTAGCGCCGCGAAGCGGATGCGCGCGACTTCTTCCGCCACAACCTGCGTCGCGTAGTAACAGCAAGGCTCGCTGTCCGACAGGATCGCAGTCAGGCGCCCGGCGAGCCGAGTCACGGGGCCTACCGCGCGGCGGCAGCCAGCCGGGCGGGCGCGAGGTAGGCGCGCACCTTGTTTCGCGCCTCGGCCTCGAGACGGCCTTGTCCGGCCGCATCGGGGGGCGTGCCGGACTCGAGCGTTTCGGCCATCTCGAAGAGCGGCAGGAACATCTTGTCGCGGTCCGGTGCACCCTTGAGGACGACCGGCTCGGGTCCGGCCAGCATGGCATTCCACTCCGCGCGCACGACGCGCCACATCGGCTCCGTCGCCGCCAGGTAACGGTCGCCTGCGGTGAAGTCGAAGTCGCGGATGTGCTCGTAGCGGTTGAAGCCGAACTCGCGCCCGACCACGGGTTGGTCTGCGCGCGGCGTGGCGGCGGCGTCAAGCGCGACCTTGTTGTTCTGCTGCTCGTGCACCCATCCGGTCGGCGTAATCGTGTGGCGATTGGTGCCGAACAGCACCTGGTAGTCGTCGCGCACGCTGTACTCGCGCCTCGGCAACGGACGCCAGCCCTCGCCGCCGATCCAGGTCGAGTAGTTGCCGAAGTGTTCCCATCGGCCAACGCCCGAGTAACGCGGCGAGTCGTCGACCTGGAAGACGCTCTGCCGCCAGGCGCCGGCGCGAGCGTCCGCAGCGACCGGGACCGACTGCCAGGTGTTCTGGCCGCGGTAGGCGAACTGGTTCGCCGGTTCGAACTGCCAGTCCTGCCGCCAGTGCTTGGTCACCATCGGTCCTTCGATCGTGCCGTCCTCCTTGACGACCTTGCTGACCAGCAAGTGCTGCAGGGAAATGAAATCCCCGCGGTCCTCGATGACGTAGACCTTCTCGGTGCCCCAGCTCTGGTAGGGCCGCTGTGGCTGCCAGCCGTCGTCGAATCCCGCGACCTCAATGAAGGCGAAGCTCACGCGGTATTCTCCCGCCATCGCGAGGATCGCGCGGCGATCGCGCTCCTTTGCGGCCAGGCCCGGTTCGTGCAGCCGCACCCAGGACTCGCTGGGACCGCTCGCGAGAGTGATTGGCGGGCCCTGGGTCGTGCCGCCGCGCGGCGCCATCGCGCCACCCTCGGTGAATTGCCAGGCGAAGGTGTATTGGCGCGACGGCGCAGCTTCCGCCGGTGCCTTTGTCTCCTCGTAGGCGACCACCGGCATGGTCGCAAGGAATCCGGCCCCGAGCGTCGCGGAAGCGGCGAACGCGTTGAAGAGCGTGCGGATGGCGGATGGCGCTGAATGGTTCATGGCGGCCTCAGAACTGGAAGTCGATGCTCGCGCTCATGGCGCGGCCGGGTCGGGAATAACGGTCGATGACGGGATCGTCGGCCGGGCGGCCACGGACATCGGACCACTCCCAGTAGGTCTCGTCGGTCAGGTTCGAAACGCCGAACCGTACCGTCGTGCGCTCGCCAATCGCGACGTGCGTGAGCAGGTCGAGCACCTCGTAACCCGGCGCCGAGAACTGCGGCCCGGCGGATTCGTCGATGCGATCCTTGCGGTCGATCGCCGTCAACACCAGCTCGGTGCCCCAGCGATCGCCCGGACTCGTGTAGCCGATACCCAGTACGCCCTTGAGCGGGTCCACGCTGTTGAGCGGCACGTCGTCCGTCTCGTCGTCGCCGCGCGCCCAGGCGATGCTGGTGCGCAGGCGCCAGCCGGCCAGGGACTCGTTGAACGACCCGAAATCAAGGCCGCCGCGGAACTCGACGCCGTAGATGCGCGCGTCTGCGATGTTCTGCGACTGGAATACCAGCAGCCCCGAATCGGGATCGATGGCGATTGCCACCAGCGACTCGATGAAGTCCTCGTAGTCGTTGTGGAATGCGGCGAGCGAGTAGTGGTTGCCCCCTTCCCCGCCGCGGATGCCGAGCTCGAATCCCTGGCTCTCTTCCGGCTTGAGGTCCGGGTTTGAAATCGCCGTGTAGCGGAACGCGAGGTTCGTGAATCCGACGTTGACGTCGCTGTACGGCGGCGCGCGGAATCCCTCGGCGTACTGCAGGTATGCCGACGCTGAGTCCCCGAGACGGCGGATCAGGGCGAGCTTCGGCGACACGTTCGTGTGGTCGATTCCGACGGGTGCCGCCAGCGGATTGTCCTCGGCGTAGATGTCGTCAAGCTTGGGGTCGAGGTCGTAATAGTCGGCACGCAGGCCCGGGACCAGCGTCCAGCGGCCTCGACCGAGCTCGATCTCGTCCTGCACGAACAGTGCCGCCTCGATCGTCTCGGTGATCGGGAAGTCGCGCACCGGGAAAGTGTCGGGCTGCACGACGTTCGTGGTGTCGCCGGTTGCGAGATTGGTCTGGCTGCCGTCGCGCAGCTGCTTGGTGTCCGTACTCGTCAGTTCGAGTCCGTAGGTGATCGTCTGCAGGGTTGAGCCGGATTCGAGGCGCTTGCGCAAGGTCAGCTCGCCGCCGACCACCTCCTGTTCGAAGCTGGCGCGTCGCCGCCGCAGCGTCTCGAACGCGGGCCCGGTGCCGCTGTTGAGCCGCAGCTCCTCGGTGCGCTGTATGGTCTCGCTGTTCTGCCAATAGGCTTGCCAGCTCCCTTCGTCCGCCAGCAAGGTGCCCAGCGTCAACGAATGGTCGATGGCCAGTCGATCGCGCTCCCGGCTGTCGTCGCCGGTGAGGTCGAGTGTCTGTACGGTGGTCGGCCCGAGCAGCTGCGTGCGACGACCGGACATGGCGTCCGTGAACGTGTCGTCCCGCGTCGCTTCGGCGGTGAACCGGAGGCGCTGGCCGTCGCCGAAGTCCCAGGCGAGCTTGCCGAGGACGTTGTCGGAGTCGTAGTCCTGGGGATCCGGCGCGGTGCGAGTCGAATCCTGGGAAAACACGTCACCCTGGTTGTCGAGCTCCTGGCCGTCGCGATGCGTGTACTGCAGCAGGGCAGATATACGCTCGCCGCGCCACGCGCCCGTTGCCGTGGCCGCGTAGCTGTCGTCGACGTCGTACCACGCTGCCCGCGCGTCGCCATGGGTCGCGCCACCGTCGGCGCCAAAGAAGTCTTGCGGGTCCTTGGTGATGAAGGCGACCACGCCCCCGATGGCGTCCGAGCCGTACAACGAAGACGCGGCGCCGCGCAGGATTTCGACCCGCTTGAGCGATTCGAGGTCGACGAAATCCCGTCCGGCGCTTGCAAAGCTGCCGATCGAGAACGAATCCGACACCGGGATGCCATCCACTTCGATGAGCACCCGGTTGCCCTCGATCCCGCGCACGTTGAAGCCGGCGAGCCCGAAACGTCCGGGGGAGTTTGCGACGGAGATGCCGGGCTCGTACCGGACGAGGTCCTTGATGTCACGCGAGAGCTCGTCACGGATGTTGGCCACCTGCTTGACGGTGACGGTCCCAGCCACGTCCTGGAGCGCCCGCGGGCCGCGCGTCGCGGTGACGACCACGGTCTCCAGGGGACCCATGCCGGCGCTCTCTCCCTCCGGCGTAACCGCCTCGGCAGCCTGCGCCAGGGTGAATACACAGCCAATCCAGACGCTTCCAAGTCGGTTCAAGGCAACCTCCCACGCACAAGAATGGATGTCGATATTACGGAATAATAATCATTCTCATTCGTATTGCCAAGCAGGCCAGTTTGAAGGGGGTCACAAAAATCCTGAGTTCTCTCTAGTAGCGCCCGAGATACTCGGCGGCGATCTGTTCCAGGCGGAATCGGCTCTCAGCCTGGAGAAACGGGGCTACCAGCATGAGCACCTGGCAAGCGCCGCGGGCCATGCCCCGGCCCCCAGCTGGCGATTTGGGGTGCCGGGCGGACTCGAAGGACAGCCAGAAGAGGGCGACGACGGCAATGTTGCCGGACAACGCGTCGATCTCGACACCGGTGGCGGTCATCACGCCCTGCTCGACGAGTCCGAGGCAGATGCCGCGGGACGCTTCGACTGCACGCTCGAAAACAGCCGAAAGGCGGGTCGCGGCGCGACGATCGCGCGCCATGATTCCGGACAGGTCCCGGAACAGGAACCGGTAGCGCGACATCGTTTCGAGCAATAAATGCAACAGGAGCCAGGCGTCCTCGACGTGGTTCGCGCGCCAGCCGGGCGGCGGCAGCAGCGCGTCAAACTCCGACACGAAGCGGTCGAGGAGCGCCGCAGACAACTCGTCCTTGCGGCGAAAGTGGTAGTGGAGATTGCCGGCGCTGATGCCGAGCTCGGCGGCGATCAGCGAGGTGGAGACCTTCGGCTCGCCCAGCTCGTTATAGAGCTTCAGCGTCGCGTCGAGGATGCGCTGGCGCGTGCGCCGGCCGGGCTCGGACTTGGAGCGATTGGGCATGCGGCTGGTGTACGAGGGCCGAAGCCATCGTACACCAGCGCGGCAGCGCAACTCAGGCCGCGCGGCGGGCCGGGCGGCGCGTCGACTTGCCCACGGCCGGCTTCTTCGCGACGTGGGTCTTCGGGGACTTCGCGCGGACGGCCAGTTTCTGGCCCTCGTCGAACGCAAGGCTGATGACCTTGCCAGCCTCGACGCGCGTGGTCTCGAACGCAGCGCGGTGCGCGTTCCAGATCGTGCGTGCGGAGCGTCGGGCAACCTTGGCGAGCTCGGTCTCGGCGACCGTGCCCAGGAACTGATTGACGTTCTCGATCATGTCGGACTCCTCGGGGGAAACGTGACCCGGCGCAGCAGTATCCGGGTCCCGGTTAGGGAGGGCACCCTAGCCTCACAGCCGAGAAAACCATCCTGAGATCGCTTGCCGCTGGCCGGCGTCCGGTACCGGATCCGAAGCCGCCTCGAGATTCTCCGTTGCATGACGCGGATTTCGCGTCGCCGTGAGCACGACGGTCACGGCAGGTTCTCCCAGCACCCACTTGATGAAGAGCTGGGCGGCGCTCCGGCAGCCCAGCTCCGCGGCGAACGCGGGCAACGCTTGCCCGTCGGCGCGGTCGATCATCGCGCCCTTGGACAGGGGTCGGTTGACCAGCACGGCGACGCCGAGTTCGCGCGCGACCGGCAGGAGGCGAGCGCCGGCATCCGGCTCGGCGAGCGAATAATTGACCTGCAGGAAGTCGGGTTTCTCGCGCCGGATCACGCGCTCGAGTTCGGCATGGGCGCCCGCGAGGTAATGCGTCACGCCGACGTAGCGAACCGTCCCTGCATCGCGCGCCGCCCGGATCGTCGCGAGCTGCGTGCCAAGGTCCTGCAGGTTGTGCACCTGTACGAGGTCAAGCGTCTTCACCCGCAGGAATCGGTGCGAGTCCGCCAGCTGCTGCCGGCCCTCCTCCCGGCCCGTCGCCGAGATCTTGGTGGCGAGAAAGGGTCTGGCTGCCGGCAGGATGGCCGCCAGGATGTCGCCAATGCGTTCCTCGGAGCGCCCATACATCGGCGAGCAGTCCAGCACCCTGCCGCCCGCAGCGAGGAAGGACTGCGTCGCAGCGAGTGCGGCACCGAACTCGGCACCGCTCGCGGGAACGTCCAGCACCTGCCAGGTGCCGAGCCCGAGCGCCGGCAACCGCTCGCCGGTGCGCGGGATGGCGCGCAGGATCGGCTCGGTCGTCGCGGCTGCAAGACGCGGCGCGGCACAGGCTGCGACAAGCGCGAGGGCGGCACGCCGCGTGAGCCGGGGCGCCGAGTTTTCGGGCTGTCTCATCTGCTTAACCCTTCATGTGCCGGGGATTGGACCGTTCGCAGGTGGCGGAGTGCCCGAGCGCCGGCGCTCGAAATCACGGCCGAGCCCGAGTGACACGGCGACCGCAGGCAGCATCAGGGCCGCGCAAAGCCAGGCGTGACCCGCGAGGCCGACTCCCGCAGCGTGAACTGCGGCGAACAGCCAAACGCCGACGAGGTCGCTGGCGCGCTGCAGCGCCGTATCGATGAAATTCTTGGCCTTGTACTTCGTCTCGGCATCGACGACGGTGAACAGCACTTCACGGCTCGGCTTCGCAATGCCGTACTCGCCGGCACGCCGCAGCACCTGTCCCACGGCAAGGACCACGAGGATCGGAGCGGCCGCGAGGGCGAGGAACGATCCGAGCGCGGCGATCGGGACGGCGACGAGCGCACCGCGCAGCTCGAAGCGGCGGATCAGCCAACCGACGACGAATCCCTGGCACAGCCAGGACGTCAGGCTGACGACGAACTCGATGCGGCCGAGAAACTGCCCGCGGCTTGCGAGATCCGGGTAGCTCGCCTCGACGATGCGCAGCAGTTCGTTGTACATGAATGCCGCCGCGGTCGATCCGAGCAGGATGATCGCCGCGATGCCGATGAGGTAAGGCGAGCGCGCGACCAGCAGGAGTCCCGACAGCACGCGCCCGCCGATGCGCGCGTCCGGGTCTTCCGGCGGCAGCACGAAGCGGCCGTGACGCGCTTCTGCCCAGCGCGCAAGTCCGCGAATGCACGGTAGCGTGCCGAGCAGGAACAGCATCGAGAGTCCGACCACGGCGTCGACGCCGATACGCGGCGTCAGGAACTGCATCAGGAGCGGCCCGAGGATCGCGCCCGTGCCTCCACCGGCCGCGATCGGACCGAACAGGCGCTTGGCCTCCTCGTCCCGGAACACGTCGACCATGAAGCTCCAGAACACGGAAACGACGAACATGTTGAAGGTCGACACCCAGACGAAGAACGAGGCAGCCAGCCAGCGCGCGTCGGGCACGAGCTTGAATAGCAGGTAGAACACCAGGAGGTTCGAGGCAAAGAAAGCATAGGTCAACGGCAGCAGCAGGGCTTTGCGCACGCGCGCGACCAGCGCCCCGAAGCCCGGCGACAGGATGAGCGTCGCCACCAGCGTGCCGACATAGAGCCAGGGCAGGTTATCGAGGCCCGCCTCGATCGCCATCGCGTCCCGCAGCGGGCGCAGCAGGTAGTACGAGCACATCAGCATGAAGAAGTAGCCGAATGCGAGCGCGACGGCGCGCTCCTCCCCTGCCTGCGCGCGAAGGACCCTGCGGATGAGCGGCAGCACGATGGGCTCAGCCGCAACGCGTCGAGCCCGCGAGGTGCGGGCGGTCGCTGGTGACGTCCTTCAGCACGAAGATTTCGCGCCCGTCCCGTTGCCAGTGCACCATACGCGCGACCGACGGCAGGAAGAGCGGGAACTTGAACTCGACCTGGGCCCGCATGGGCGGCGCGAGCGGTCGTGTGCCGAGCGCCGCCAACGCGCGCGCCAGCGACCACATGCCGTGCGCCACCGCACGCTCGAAGCCGAACAGCTTTGCGCCGCGGTCGGCAAGGTGGATGGGGTTGAGGTCCCCGGAAAGCCAGCCGTAACGGCGGCCGAGCGAGCGCGGCACTTCGATGTCCACGGTAGCTGGGCGATCGTCTTCGGCAGGCCTTTCGTGGCGCAGCGCCTGGCGCGCGCTGCGCGACGCTCGCTTGGCGCTGGACACGCGCCTCGCGAGCAGCGTCGATTTTTCGAGCCAGGCGATCCCCTGGCCGTCGTCGATCGACGTGAAGAGGTCGAATTCGTGGCCGCGTTCGGAATCCCGGTGACCCTCGATCCAGCAGCGCAAGCCGTATTCGCCTGCGGACGGCAGCGGCCGCGCCTGCTCGATGTCGTTCGCAACGTGGATGAGGCCCATCAGCCGCACGACGAAACGCGGGTGCGTCAGGATCGCGAACTGCAGCGGCATCGCGATCACATGCGGATAGGTGATCGGCAGGCAGCCATCGTCCCGGAACCCGCAGAGGTCGCGATAGCGCGCCAGGTGCCCGCTGCTGGCACGGACGGTCGTGACACTCCCTTCGAGCCTCGGCACCTGCTCTCCGTCGGGCACGAGCCCGAGCCTGCGGCCGAAAACGGCGCGCGGAAAGTAGCGGAATACCGATGGCAGGCGCTGAAAGCGGTAACCGACGACGGCCGGCCCCATGGCACTCCTCCGGCCGCTGGACTACGGGACGATCCGGTCTATCGTGATGCTCGCCGGATGGGCCGAGGCAAAATCATAACCGACCTCCCCGTAGAGGTCGCCGCTCGATGCGACGGGCTGTCCGCTTGCGGAAATTCGCGCGATGAGCCTGAGTGGACCGCTGCCCGCAAGCTGGGTGCCGGGCAGCATGGCATCCGCGTCGCCCAAGCGGACGGACGCCGGCCAGGCGCCGACGCTCCGCCGCTGGACGGCAAGCGGCGGACCGCCTTCGCCCCGCCGCGCGAGCACGAACAAGGTCGCGTTAGGCGGCACGCGCGCGGCAAGCGCGGCATCGAGCCCGATCGAGATTTCGACCGCGTGGGCGGCGGACGGTACCTCCGCCCCGCTCGCCTGTGCGACTTCCGGCTGACCGATCTCGGCGAGCTGCTCGGCCAGCACCTGCCGCAGTTCCGGGGGCAGGTCGTGGTCCTGGAGCTCGACCCAGCGTTCGCGGGCGAGCGACATGTCGCCGCGCCGATAGGCGGCAATGCCGCCGTACCAGAGGGCGCGCGGGTTGTCGGGCGCGAGCGCGAGTGCCTGCTCGAAGAGTTCGCCCGCGTGCCCGTCGATCTCGCGTTCGTCGACCAGCACGAGCGATTCGGCATATCCGACGGTGGCCTCGGCATCCTGTCCACGCGTGCGCGTGTAGGCTTCGGTGAACGCATCGCGAGCGAGAGGAAAGTTGCCGAGCACGGTGGCCGACCGGCCAAGCAGCTTCCAGCTCTCCGTGTCTTCCGGTTGCTTCGCCAGCTTCTCCTGCAGCTGGTCGATGGCGCGCTGCAGGTCCTGCGCGGCGATCCCGGGGGCCGGTGGCGGCGCGTCCCAGACCCAGTTGCTGGCATTGACGTAGATGAGAATGGCCGCAGCCGGCAGCACGATCGCGACAGCGATCGCCGCGGCACGGGAGCGGATCGTGGCCCCGTCCTTGCGACCGAGCCCGAGCAGCGGCCAGGCCAACAGGGCGATGGCTGCGGCGAGGAACAGCGCCGCGATTGCCGCGAAATTCGTCACAGGCGGTCCGGCTCCTCCTCGAGCGCGGCAGGATCCGTGCGCGCGATGCGCACGCGGCGGCGAACGACGATCAGGACGATGGCGACCCCTCCTGCGAGGAACAGGGCGGGCCCTGCCCACAGCAGCCAGGTGCGCGGCGCGACCGGCGGCTTGAGGAGGATGAAGTCCCCGTAACGCTCGGTCATGAACGCGTAGATGTCTGCGTCGCTCCGCCCGACGCGGATCAGCGTTTCCACCTCGCGCCGCAAGTCCGCGGCAAGCGGTGCGTTCGAGTCGGCGATGCTCTCGCTGCGGCACACCAGGCAGCGCAGGTCGCGGATCACGCGTTCGTAGCGTGCCTGGTCGGCCTCATCCTCGAAACGCTGGCCGGAATCGACGGCAGCCGCGACGGTCGAAATCGACAGGCAGGCGACAAGCGCGGCCGCACGGATCACGGTTTGGCTTCCCCGGCTGGCAGCAACGGGACGAACTCGCGCCGCCAGATGTCCAGCGTCATCGGCCCGATCTGCTTCTTCACCACGCGCCCCGTGGCGTCGATCAGGAAGGTCTCCGGCGCGCCGTAGACGCCCCAGTCGATGGCAGCATGTCCCTCGGGGTCATAGGCGACGGACACGTAGGGATTGCCGAGTTGCGTCAGCCAGCGCAGCGCGAGCGCGCGATCGTCGCGCCAGTTGAGGCCCACGATTGGCACGCGATTCTCGCGTGCAATCGCGAGCAGCGCCTCGTGTTCCTGCCGGCAGCCGACGCACCAGGTCGCCCACACGTTCAGGAGCCAGTGCTTGTCCGCGAAGTCGCCGGGCCCCACTTTCCACGCGGGATCGCCGAGCGATTCGAGGGAAAAATCCGGCGCCGGCTTGCCGATCAGCGGCGACGGAATCTGCCCGGGGTCGCGCTTCAGGCCCACCACGAAGAAGGCGACGAGCACCGCGAAGGCCAGCGCCGGTACGAGGAAGCGCAGTGGCAGCTTCATGGCGCGACCGCAGCGGCGCCCTCGTCGGCACGGGCCGGCAGGCGCGCGCGGTAGCGCCGGTCCAGCGCCGCAATCCCCCCGCCGAGCGCGATGAGGATCGCGCCGAGCCAGATGTAGCGGATCAAAGGCTTGTACTGGAGGCGCACGCTCCAGCGGCCCTGGCCGAGATCGTCGCCGAGCGCCGCGAACAGGTCGCGTGCCGGGCCCACCTGGATGCCGGCTTCGGTCAGCGGGTTGCCGCCCGAGTTGTAGGCGCGCTTTTGCGGACGCAGGACGGTCACCGCCTCGCCGTTGCGAGAAACGACGACGTCCGCCTCGACGCCCGCGTAATTGGGACCGCGGGCGTCGCGCAGCGCGGTCAGGCGGAAATCGTAGCCGCCGATGCTCGCCGCGTCGCCGATCCCGAGTGCGAAGTCCTTCTCGATCTTGAACGACTGGACGCCCGTGATGCCGAAGGTCGCGAGACCGACGCCGAAATGCGCGACCGCCATGCCGAGCACAGCCGCGGGCAGCGCCTGGCGCGCACGCAGGCGCGCGAGCGGGATCACGAGCGCGGACAGCATTACCCAGAGCGCCAGCGCAAAGCCGAGGGTCGTCATCGGGCGCAGGTCCGCGTAGACGGCTGCCCCGATCAGGACGGCCCCTGCCAGCGAGGCGGCTGCGACAACCCACAGCGCGCGCCTTGCGTTGCCGAGGAAGCCGCGTTTCCAGCCCGCGTGCATGCCGATGCCGAGCAAGGCGAGCAGCGGCAGCATCGGCACGAGGAACATCAGGTTGAACCACGGCGGGCCCACGGTGACCTTGCCGAGCTCGAGCGCGTCCATGAACAGCGGATACAGCGTGCCGAGCAGGATCAGGCTGAGCGCTGCGACGAGCAGCGCGTTGTTGACCAGCAGGAAACTCTCGCGCGAGGTCGCCTCGAAAGCGGCGGATGATTTCAAGCGCGGTGCGCGCCAGGCGTAGAGCAGCAGCGCGCCGCCGATCACGAAAGTCAGGAATGCGAGGATGAAGGCGCCGCGGGCGGGGTCGGTCGCAAACGCGTGCACGGAGATCAGGACGCCGGAGCGCACCAGGAACGTGCCGAGCAGCGACAGCGAGAACGCCGTGACGGCCAGCAGCAGCGTCCAGCTCTTGAAGAGCCCGCGCTTTTCGGTGACCGCGAGTGAATGAATCAATGCCGTTCCCGCCAGCCAGGGCATGAACGACGCATTTTCCACCGGGTCCCAGAACCACCAGCCGCCCCAGCCAAGTTCGTAATAGGCCCACCAGCTGCCGAGCGCGATGCCGATCGTCAGGAACAGCCAGGCCGCGAGCGTCCAGGGCCGCGTCCAGCGGGCCCAGGCGGCGTCCAGGCGTCCCTCGATCAGGGTCGCGCAGGCGAAGGCAAACGCGACCGAGAAGCCCACGTAGCCGAGGTAGAGGATCGGCGGGTGCACCGCCAGCGCGAAATCCTGCAGCAGCGGGTTCAGGTCGAGGCCCTCGGGCGCAGCGGGCACGAGTCGCTCGAAGGGATTCGAAGTCGCCAGCATGAACAGCTGGAACCCGATGCTGATGAGCCCGAGGACACCGATCACGCGGCCGCGGAACGGCGCATCGAGCGAGCCGCTCGCCGCCGTGACGGCGAGCGTCCAGCCCGCGAGGCACAGCGACCAGAGGAGCAGCGAGCCCTCGTGTGCGCCCCAGACCGCCGCGACGCGATAGAAGACCGGCAGCTCGGAGTGGGAGTTGGTGGCGACGTAGAGCACGGAGAAGTCGCGCTGCACGAACGCCCAGGCAAGCGCGCCGAAGGCGAGCGCGACGAAAACGAACTGACCGACGGCTGCGGAACGGGCGGCCGCCAGCCATGCGAAATTCGCGCGCGCGGCACCGCCGAGGCCAAACAGCGCTTGCGCCATCGACAGGAGCAGAGCGATGACCAGCGCGAAGTGGCCAAGCTCCGGGATCACTCGGACACCCGTGCCGGCGTCGGCTGGTGCAGCGACTCAGCGACTTCCGGCGGCATGTAGTTCTCGTCGTGCTTGGCAAGCACTTCGTCGGCAACGAACTCGCCGGCATCGTTCAGTCGCCCGTGCGCGATCACGCCCTGCCCTTCCCGGAACAGGTCCGGCAAAAGGCCCTCGTAGCGGACCGGAACGGAGCGGCGGAAATCGGTGACGACAAATCGCACCTCGAGCGTCCCCGGCGTGCGCACGACGCTGCCCTCGGTCACCATCCCGCCGATGCGGAACGTGCGGGCGGGCGGCGCATCACCCGCCAGCACCTGCGACGGGTTGTAAAAATAGAGCAGGTTGTCGCGGAACGCGAACATCGCAAGCGCTGCCGCGACACCGACGCCTGCAACGATTGCGACTACTGCCAGCAGCCGCTTGCGACGCGGCGTCATCGCCCGCTCCGCGTGGCCGCGCGCCGCATGGCTTGCTCGCGTGCGCCCGCGTGCAAGCGCCGTGCCGCCTGGACGTTCCAGGCGAGCACAGCCACCGCCAGCGCGAAGCAGGGCCACACGTAGGCGCCATATCCGCCCATGTCCAGGAACTCGCTCATTGCGCCAGCCCGGTCCGGAGCCAGCCGGCGTCGCGCTCGCGCCGCAGGATCTCCGCCCGCAACCGTACCAGCAGCACGGCGCCGAAGTAGAGCGTGAAGCCGAGCAGCATGACGAGCAGCGGCCAGAGCATGTCCCCCGCCATGGAGGGCTTGCCGAGCTTGGACAATGTCGCGGGCTGGTGCAGCGTGTTCCACCAGTACACGGAGTAGTGGATGATCGGAAGGTTCACGATGCCGACGATTGCGAGCACAGCCGCGGCGCGGTCCGCGCGGTCCCGGTCATCGATCGACGCACGCAATGCCATGACTCCGGCGTACAGGAACAGCAGGATCAGCTCCGACGTCAGGCGCGCGTCCCAGACCCACCAGGTGCCCCACATCGGCTTGCCCCAGATCGCGCCGGTCGCGAGCGCGAGCGCCGTGAACGAGGCGCCGATCGGTGCCGCGGCGGCGGCGGCCGCGTGCGCCAGCTTGATGCGCCAGACGAGCCCGATGGCCGCGGCCACCGCCATCGTCCCGTACACGAGCATGGACAGCCAGGCACTCGGCGCGTGCACGTAGACGATCCGGAACGCATCGCCCTGCTGGTAGTCCGGCGGTGCGAGCACGAGCCCGCCGTACAGGCCGGCGACGATCAGTGCGCCGGCTGGCCAGCCGAACCAAGGCGTGAGCCGCCCCGCGATTCCGTAGGCATGCGGCGGCGAGGCAAGCTTGTGAAGCCAGGTCCAGTTCATCGCATCACTCGCTGCTGATCCTGAGGGCGGCCGCCACGGCAGGCGGCGCCAGCGTCACGCACAGCGCCAGCATCGCAGAAAGCAGCAGCAACGGCCCGCGCGCACTGTCGCCGTGCACCGCCAGGTCGATTGCCCGCGCGCCAAAAATGAGTGCGGGCATGGCGAGTGGCAGCACCAGCAGCCCCAGGAGGAGGCTTCCCCGCCGCAAGCCCAGCGTGAGGGCCGAGCCGATGGCGCCGAGCGCGCTCAGGATTCCCGTGCCGAGGCCGAGCGACAGCATGATCGCGCAACTGGCGCCGGGCGGCACGCCGAGGCTGAACGCGACCAGCGGCGCCAACAGCACGAGCGGCAGGCCGCAGACGGCCCAGTGCGCGAGTCCCTTGGCCAGTGCGAGTATCGCGAGCGGCTGGCCCGACAGCAGCAGTTGCTCGAGCGTGCCGTCGGCGTGATCGGCTCGGAACAGGAGCTCGAGCCCGAGCAGCGACGCGAGCAGCGCCGCGACCCACAGCGTGCCGGCAGCGATCTCGCGCAGTTGCGCGAGATCCGGTCCGAGCGCGAGCGGAAACAGCGTCGTCACCATCACGAAGAAGACGAGCGGCTGCGCGACCTGGCCCCAGTGACGCAGGGCGAGCAGGAAGTCGCGCCGGAACGCCAGGACCGCGGCAGCGAGCATGCCGGTGCGCGCGGTCATGCGAGCTCCAGGCGGCGGGGCACGTGGTTGCGGATCGACGGCGGCTGGTGGGCCGCGATCAGCGCGGCGCCGCCGGCATCGAGATGCCGGCCGATCACGCTGGAAACCTGTTCGGTGCCGGCAGCGTCGAGGTTCGTATAAGGCTCGTCGAGGATCCACAGCGGCACCGAGGCGAGCAAGATGCGTGCGATCGCAAGCCGCCGGCGCTGGCCAGCGGACAGCGTGCCGGCGGCCTGCGCACTTGCATCCGCGAGGCCGACCTGCGCGAGCATGACCGCGATTTCGGCATCGAGGACCGGGCGGCGCAGTCCCACGTCGAAGGCGAGGTTCTCGCGTGCCGTCAATTCGGGCTTTAGCCCGTCGCTGTGCGCGAGATAACTGAAACTCGAGCGCCAGGCGTCGCGATCGGCACGCGTCGCGCGACCGCCCCACTCCACCGTTCCCTGCTCAGGCATCAGCAGCCCGGCAATCACGCGCAGCAGTGTCGTCTTCCCGGCGCCATTCGGCCCCAGGAGGTGCAGGCACTCACCGGCACGCAGCTCGAGCGAGACGTCGGCGAGCACCCGCCGATCGCCGCGCCAGAACTCGACCCCGCGTGCGGAAAGTCCTGAAAAATTAAACGCTTGCAATGGGATATTCGCCGGCCTCTCAAGTCGCGCGGACTATACCAGACTCCCCCGTGCAGGGCCCCGCGGCCGGTCACACCGCAGCACGCTCGTATACTCCCGGCATGCAATACGGGCCCCGGTCATTTCCGCGCGCCAGCATGGTCGCCGTCCTCAGCGGCGTTTTGCTGATGGCCGTTGCCTGCGGCGGCGGCAAGCCTGCCGGGGAAAGATCGGGCCAGGTAGAACCCGCGCCCGCTGCCAGTCGGGCGGCTGGCGCGGGAAGAAACGAGCCTGACACGGGCGGCATGGGTGAATTCATCCTCGCCAAGATCAACGCCAACCCGGGCATTGCGGGCGAGGCGACGCTCGTCGAGTTCCGGCAGAAGTCGATCGCCACGCAGCCGCTCGGTGACAAGATGCGCTCCGCTGTCGTCGAGTTCGAAGGCGTCGTCACGTTCAGCAGCGACGTTTCCTGGAGCTGGCAGGGTCCCACCCAGGCGGGCGCGCCGCAGAAGTTCGAGGCGCGCGCCGAATACGTGGACCAGGGTCGTGGCTGGCAGCTGGTCGAGCCGGTCGGCATCTATCCGCTCTGATCTGCTCCATACAAAATCACGGCCGTACTGTCACCGGGCGGTCGAGGGTAGCAATCTGCACCGGCTCGCCTGCCGGTGATTTCGCGTGCGAACGTTCACTCGCCTGGCAAAGTGTCGAGCTCCCCATATTCACGAACAATTTCCGGTGTCAGCACCGACACTCGCGTGCTTGTCGACACCTGCGGCGAGGCGCTCATGCCCAGCAGGTAGCGCAGGAGGTTGTCGAGCGATTCCAGGTTGAGCCTGCGGTCGCCGAGCTCCGCGCGCACCGCGTCGATTGCCGCATGATCATCCGTCCATACCAGGAGCGGCGTGCGGAATTCCTCCTGGTAACCGGGCAGGAATCCCGAGCCAAACTGCGATTCGGACACCATCTGGCCATGGTCGGAGACGTAGACGAAGAGCAGCCTGCCGCCTTCGAAGCGGCGGTAGAGTTCCGAAAGGACGTAATCCGTGTAGAGAATGGAGTTGTCGTACTGCTCAACGATCGTGTCCACGCCCTTGAAGCCGAATCCGGGCGGATAGCGCTCGTCATAATCGGTGTGCGAGCCGATCAGGTGCAGGAACGTCGCCTGGCGGTCGCGCTTGGTGAGCCCACGCCTGGCGACCTCGTCGATCAGGCTTCCGTCCAAAACCTTCGCCTTGTACCAGTCCCAAGCGCTCAGGAAAATCTGTTCGTCCGCCTCGTTCGCGATCGAAGTCGCGAAGCTGTCCCACTCGCCGCGCCGCCCCTGGTTGGATACCCAGGCCGTGTGGAAGCCGCAGGCACGCAGTTCCCCGACCAGGCTGTGGCTCGTGAAGAACGAAGAAAAAGAACCGGGTACGGCAGGGGTGAACATCATCGCGATCGAGTAACGCGTCTGGTTGGCCGGTGCGAGGGCGTCGAACGCGTGCGGATGCGAGCTCAGTGCGAATGGTGTCGTCGGTCGCGCATAGCCGAAAATGCCCATGTGATCCGAGCTCGCCGACTCGCCGACGACCACGACCAGTTTGTCGTAATTCAGATGGCACTCATTTACCGCCAGGGGCTGGCGCTGCAGGTTCCCGGCACGCAGCGCGAGCTGGTCGTAGCGCTGCTTCGCGACTGCCGTGCGCCAGATCGGCTCGAAAGTCGGGAAAGACCGAAGCTGTTTCATCGGCACCAGGACTGCGATGCCGCAAATGCCGGCGGCAAGCAAAGCCGCCGCCGTGAGCCGACTCCCGATAGGCCACCTCTGCATGCGGCAGCAGGCTCGCAGCAGGACAATGGCGAAGATCGCGCCCGCAAGCAGGAACGCAAGATCGGCCAGGTCTGTGTGGACGGCCAAATATTGCCGGACTTCGTCCGGCGGCGATTCGAAGTAGGCTTCCGCGCGCGCATCGAATTGCCCACCGCCCCAGTGACGACTGACGTGCTGGTGAAGCAACGCACAAACCGCGATCAGCAGGCACCCGGCGGCAAACAGGATCCGGCTCGCGATTCCGCACAGCATCAAGAGCGCGAATACCGCGAGCAGGCCCAGGACGCGCGTGAAAAGCACGGAAACGCTTGTCACACTCACCAGGAAGGGAAGCAGGACGAGCGCAGCCAGGATCGCCAGCGAGCGCAACGTACCCGACCGCCTCGCGAGGTCCGATCGAAGCATGCCGGCGAGGCGCAAGATGCGGCTCGTGCCCGTGGCCATGCGTGAAATGCGCTCCCTTGGTCCCCGGTCGATCAGGACCGCGGCTGCCTGTCCTATGCCGTCGCGGCGGGTATCGGTGCGGGCGGCGACACACTGCCCCTGGACAGCGACTGATACCGCGCAGAGATCGAGTAGTCGACGCGTTGGCCGCAAGGCGGGCGCGCAGCTCCTCCGGCCGCCCGTGTCCCCGGGCAGTGCAGGGTGCCATCGATGTGGGTGACGGAATTGCGGAGCAAGGGCAGCGCCACGGGATTCAGGTCGATGCTGCCGTCACAGTCGCCATGCGGGCAGGCGAACTCGAAATAGGCTTGCGCCGAGGGATAGAACGCATGCGTACGCGCCGCCGGCGCCGGTCCGTGCGTCGCGACGAACTGCAAATGAAACCGGATTTCCTCATTGCGAGGGAACGCGGTCGCCAGCGTGGCGGCAGCTTCCCGCTTGCGCATCGACTTTTCGCGTTCCTGCTCGCGGACTGCACGGGTGCTGCGGGACACGATGCGCATCGAATTAACCTCGTCTATCGAAATAACAGAGTGCGACCACCGACGGGCCGATGATGAGAACCGCCGGGTTTGGCTCCCATTGCGGCCCGTCGCTGGTCCGCGGCCTGGATCAGTAGCGATTCCCGCCGCCGCCCCGGTAGCCGCCGCCACCGCCGCCACTGCGCTCCTTCGACTGGGCCTCGTTCACCTTGAGGGCACGGCCTTCGAAGTCCTTGCCGTTCAGGGCCTGCATCGCCTTGGAGGCATCGGCGTTCGACATCTCGATGAAGCCGAAACCACGGGGACGGCCCGTTTCCCGGTCATTGATCAGGGCGAGCGACTCGATCGTGCCGTGCGGCTCGAACAGCGCGCGCACCGACTGCTCGGTCGCGGAAAAGGGAAGATTGCCGACAAAAAGCTTGGTCACTTGGGTTACTCACGTAGGAAAGATGGCAGCATGCGGATGTCCACGTGCTGGTTCGGCGATACGTTTCGTGGTGGCTAGGCCGGGAAGGATGGCGCGCCGAAGCGGCGCAACGAGCCAGGCAAGACAGAACTAGGGAATCACCAGACGCGGGAAGTCTACCAGATTTCGGGCATCCAGACCCTATTCGACTTGCGTGGTGCCCCGGGCTGGACTCGAACCAGCATGGCCTTGCGGCCAACGGATTTTAAGTCCGTTGCGTCTACCCGTTTCGCCACCGGGGCATCGTCCCGGAATGGAGGCTAGGGTCGGAATCGAACCGGCGTACACGGCTTTGCAGGCCGCTGCATGACCACTCTGCCACCTAGCCTTCGGGGGCATTAAACACGAAACCCCGGGTTGGGGTCCCGAGGTTTCAATGCAATCTGGAGCGGGAAACGAGGCTCGAACTCGCGACCTCAACCTTGGCAAGGTTGCGCTCTACCAACTGAGCTATTCCCGCAGGCGGGCAATCGAACGCGACATTCTAGGAAGGTACCCGGGGGTGTCAAGTTCCCCGGTTGCCGCGCAGTTCCGGCCCGGCGGCGACGAGGTAGGCGATCATCGACCAGAGTGTCAGGATCGCGGCCAGCACCGTCAGCACGAGGCCGATGCCGAAGATCGGCAGGCCAAAGAGGTCCTCGCGGAACAGCATCATCGACAGGCCCGTGATCTGCACGATGGTCTTGAACTTCGCGAGCGCCGATACCTGCATCTTGTGCCGCGCGCCGATCTCGGACATCCACTCGCGCAACGCCGAAATCGCGATCTCGCGACCGATGATGACGGCTGCGGTCAGCGTCACGTACCAGACCGGATCCTTGCTCACGATCAGCACCAGCGCCGTGACGACGATCAGCTTGTCGGCAACCGGATCGAGGAAAGCGCCGAGCGGCGAGACCTGGCCGAGCTTGCGCGCGAAATAACCGTCGAAAGCGTCGGTGATTCCCACGACGGCGAACAGCAGCCCGCTCGCCATGTCGGACCAGTGATACGGCAAATAGAAGAGCACGACGATGACCGGAATCAGCGCAATCCTGAGCCCGGTCAAGAGATTTGGAATCGTGTACGGCCCGCTCATCCTGCTCCCGGATGCAGATGCTCGTAGATCGCCTGCGCCATCGCGGGCCCGATTCCGGGCGCGCGGGCGAGGTCCAGCGTGCCGGCGCGCAGCACGCCCTGCAAGCCGCCGAAATGCCGCAGCAACGCGCGCCGACGCGCCGGACCGAGGCCGTCGATGGCCTCCAGCATCGAAGTCTGGCGGGACCGGGCCCGCTTGCGACGGTGGCCGCTGATCGCGAACCGGTGCGCCTCATCGCGCACACGCTGGATCAGGTGCAAGGCCTTCGAGTCCGGCGGCAGTATAGAGGGGGCCTTGAGGCCGGCCAAGAAAATGCGCTCCTGCCCGGCACGCCGGTCGGCGCCCTTGGCGACCCCGGCGACCGCCGGCAGGCGGATCTCGAGCGCGGCAAGCACGTCCAAGGCCTGCGCAAGCTGGGCCGGACCGCCGTCGATGAGCAGCACGTCCGGCAGAGCCGCAGACTCCTGCTTGAGCCGGCGGTAGCGGCGCTCCAGAGCTTGCCGGAGTGCGCCGTAGTCGTCGCCGCCCTGCAGCCCTTCGATGTTGTAGCGGCGGTACTCGGCCTTGACCGGCCCTCCAGGCCCGAACACGACGCACGACGCATTCGTCGCCTCGCCCTGCGTATGGCTGACGTCGAAGCATTCGATCCGCCGGATCGGCGCATCGAGCTGGAGAAAGCGGGCCAGTTCGGCAAACTGCTCCCCGAGGCCAGCCTGCTCGGCTTCGCGCATCCCGAGGGCGTTGACGGCGTTCCGTCGCGCCAGTTCGACCCAGCGTTGCGGATACCCGCGCCGCGCCGCCCGGATACGGACCTTGCGGGCGGCGCGCCCTGCCAGCGAGGCCTCGATGGTGTCGGTGTCCTCGATCGCATGCGACAGGTAGATCCGGGGCGGGGCGTCGTGCTCGAGGTAATGCTGGGTGACGAAGGCGGCGAGCACCTCTGCCGCTTCGCCGATCGGCGCGCGCAGGTGGAAGGTCGAGGTGCCGAGCACCTGGCCGCCACGCACGAACATCAGCGCGACGCAGAACGCGCCGCCCTCCTCCGCCACCGCGAGCACGTCGGTGTCGATGCCGGCACGCGCGCGTGTCACGGCCTGGCTGGCCTGGATGTTGGTCAGTGCCGCAAGCTGGTCGCGCAGCAGGGCAGCTCGCTCAAAGTCGAGTCGCTCGGCTGCCTTTTCCATTTCTTCGCCGAGCCGCGCCGTCGCATCCTGCGCGCGGCCGTCCAGCACCATGACGGCCGACTCGACGTCCCGCGCGTACGCGGTCGCGGCGATGAGCCCCGTGCACGGCGCCGAGCAGCGGCCGATCTGGTACTCGAGGCAGGGGCGCGAGCGGTTGGCGAAGAACGTGTCCCTGCAGCTGCGCAACCGGAACAGCTTGTGCAGCTGGTTGAGCGACTCGTGTACCGCGCTTGCCGACGGGTACGGCCCGAACAGCCGGCCAGGGAGCTTGCGTGTGCCGCGGTAGAACGAGAGTCGCGGGAACTCGTGGGCCGTGAGATGCACGTACGGAAAACTCTTGTCGTCGCGGAGAATGACGTTGAAGCGCGGCCGGTGGCTCTTGATCAGGTTGTGCTCGAGGAGCAGCGCCTCCGTGTCCGAGCCGGTGACAGTGACCTCGATTCCGGCAACCGCGCGCACCAGTGCCTGCACCTTGGGCTGGAGCTGGTCGGCCCGGAAGTAACTGCTGACGCGCGACCGCAGGCTCCGGGCCTTGCCGACATAGACGACCTTGCCGTCCGCGTCGAGCATGCGGTATACGCCCGGCTTGGCAGGCAGCCGCCTGGCGAAGGCCTTGGGGTCGAATACGCTCACGGGGCCATGGTGTGGCCCCGCTCGGGCTCGGGTCAACGCGCCTTGAACTGCGCCTCTTCGGTGGATCCGCGCATCGCCGTGATGGACGAGTTGCCGCCGGTCACGGTCTGCGTCACGTCGTCGAAGTAGCCGGCGCCGACCTCGCGCTGGTGCTTGGTCGCGGTGTAGCCCGCGGACTCCGCGGCGAACTCCGCCTGTTGCAGGGCGACGTAGGCGCTCATCTGCGCCTCCTTGTAGCCGCGCGCCAGTTCATACATCGCGAAGTTGAGCGCATGGAAGCCGGCCAGCGTGATGAACTGGAACTTGTAGCCCATCGCGCCCAGCTCACGCTGGAACTTCGCGATCGTCGCGTCGTCGAGCTTCTTCTTCCAGTTGAAGGAAGGCGAGCAGTTGTAGGCAAGCAGCTTGCCGGGGTATTCGCGGTGAATGCCCTCGGCAAACTCCCTGGCCTCGTGCAGGTCCGGGGTTCCCGTCTCGCACCAGACGAGGTCGGCATACGGCGCGTACGCGAGCCCGCGCGCGATCGCCTGCGGGATGCCGGATTTGACCGGGAAAAAGCCCTCGCCGGTGCGCTCTCTCGAGGCGATGAACGCGTGGTCGCGTTCGTCGACGTCTGCAGTGAGCAGCGTCGCGGATTCCGCGTCGGTGCGTGCGACCAGCACCGTCGGCACGCCCGCGACGTCGGCCGCGAGGCGCGCTGCGACCAGCTTGTTGATCGCCTCCTGCGTCGGCACCAGCACCTTGCCGCCCATGTGGCCGCACTTCTTGGCACTCGAGAGCTGGTCCTCGAAGTGCACGCCGGCTGCGCCGGCCTCGATCATCGCCTTCATGAGCTCGAAGGCGTTCAGCACGCCGCCGAAACCCGCTTCCGCGTCCGCCACGATCGGTTGCAGCCAGTCGACCTTGTCGTTGCCTTCCGCATGGCAGATCTGGTCCGCGCGCAGCAGCGTGTTGTTGATTCGGCGCACGACCGACGGCACGGAGTCGGCCGGGTACAGCGACTGGTCGGGATACATCTCGCCAGCGTTGTTGGCGTCGCCGGCGACCTGCCAGCCCGAAAGGTAGATGGCCTTGAGGCCCGCACGCACCTGCTGCATGGCCTGGTTGCCGGTCAACGCACCGAGGGCGTTGACGAACGGCAACTCGTGCAGGTAGCGCCACAATTTGTCCGCACCGAGGCGGGCGAGCGAGTGCTCGACGTGCACGCTGCCGCGCAGCCTCACGACATCAGCGGCCCTGTAGCCGCGGGCAACGCCCTTCCAGCGTGGGCTGTCCTTCCAGTTGCTCTCGATCTGTGCGGCCGTCTGCAGGGTCATGAATGCTCCAGTTCAGTCGATTTCTTCATAGGCATTGAGCGTCAGGAACGGTTCGAACTCCGACGCGGACGTCAGCCGGTCGAGGTGTGCGAAGGCGCGTTCGAAGTGTCCCTTCCGGTAGTCATCATCGCCGGTCTCGCGCCGGATTTCCGCCAGCACGGCATTCGCCTCATCGCGGATGCGGGCAAGCGTGACGCGCGTCCCATCCTCGAGGCAGGCGTTATGTCGCACCCATTGCCGGAGCTGCGCCCGCGAGATCTCCGCTGTAGCCGCGTCCTCCATGAGGTGGTGAATCGGCACGCAGCCGTTGCCACCGAGCCAGGCGGCGAGATAGCGGATGCCGACGTCGATATTGTTTACCAGCCCCGCCCTCGTGACGCGCCCGTCCGGAACCTCCAGGAGATCCGCGGCGCTCACCGCGACGTCCTCGCGCAGGCGCCCGAGGTTGTTCGACGTCGGCATCATTCGATCGAAGATCTCGCGCGCCACGGGCACGAGGCCCGGGTGCGCGACCCAGGTGCCGTCGTGCCCGTCACCGGCTTCGCGCTCCTTGTCGGCGCGCACGCGCGCGAGCGCGCGGTCGTTGGCGTCGGGGTCGTTCCTGATCGGGATCTGGGCGGCCATGCCTCCCATCGCGAATGCGCCGCGCCGGTGGCAGCGCTGGATGACGAGCAGGGCGTACGAGCGCAGGAAGTGGGAAGTCATCGTCACCGAGCCGCGATCGGGCAGGACGAATCCCGGGCGGTGGCCGAGCTTCTTGATGAAACTGAAGATATAGTCCCAGCGGCCGCAATTGAGGCCGACGATCCAGTCGCGCAGCTCCCACAGGATCTCGTCGATCTCGAAGGCCGCCGTGATGGTCTCGATCAGGACCGTGACCTTGACGGTCCCGTGCGGCAGGCCGAGCGCGGCTTCCGCATGTTCGATGACGCGCGCCCACAACCGCGCCTCGAGCCGGCCCTCGAGTTTCGGCAGGTAGAAGTACGGGCCCGTGCCGAGCTCGACGAGCTCCTCGGCGTTGTGGAAGAGGTAAAGGCCGAAGTCCATGAAGGCGCCCGCGATCGGCTCGTCGCCGTGCAGCCAATGCTTTTCGGGCAGGTGCCAGCCGCGTGGGCGCACCACCAGCACCGCGGTCCGTTCCGCCAGGCGGTACTGCTTGCCCTCGGGCGAGACGTGCGTCAGCGTGCGCCGCACCGCGCTCGCCAGGTTTGCCTGCCCCTCGATGAGGTTGCCCCAGGTCGGGCACAGCGAGTCTTCGAAGTCCGCCATGAAGACGCTGGCGCCGGAATTGAGCGCGTTGATCACCATCTTGCGGTCCGGGGGTCCCGTGATCTCGACGCGCCGGTCGCAGAGGTCCGCCGGAATCGGGCCGACACGCCACTCGGACTGGCGCAGTGCGCGTGATTCCTCCGGAAAGTCCGGCAGCTCGCCGGCATCGAAGCGCCGCTGGCGCGCTTCACGGCGCGCGAGCAGTTCGAGCCGCTCGCCGGAAAACCGTTCGGCCAGTTCGTTGACGAACTCGATCGCGCCGGGGGTCAGTACGTCGCGCCATTCCGGCGCCGCACTTGCTTCCTGTCGCGGGCCGCCCGTCATTGCCGCTGGCGCTGGCGGGCAATCAGCATCGCCAGCTCCAGCGCCTGCTCGTAGTTGAGCCGCGGGTCGACGGTCGTGTGATACGCGCGGGCAAGATCGGTGTCGGCAAGGCCGCGCGCCCCGCCGGTGCATTCGGTGACGTCGTCCCCGGTGAGCTCGAAGTGGACGCCGCCCAGGATCGAGCCCGCCTCTTCGTGGATTCGGAAAGCCGATTCGACCTCGGCGAGGATGTTCTCGAAGCGCCGCGTCTTGATCCCCTGCGGCGTCGTCTCGGTGTTGCCATGCATCGGGTCGCAGACCCACAGGACCTTGCGTCCTCCGTCGCGTACGGCGCGGATCATCTCGGGCAGCGCGGCCTCGATGCGCTTGGCCCCGAAGCGGTGGATCAAGGTCAGCCTGCCGGGCTCGTCGTCCGGATTCAGGGCACGGACCAGCTCGCGCAGCGTCTCGGCATCCATGCCCTCGCCCACCTTGACGGCGACCGGGTTCGCGATGCCGCGAAAGTACTCGACGTGCGCGCCGTCCGGCCGCGACGTGCGCAGGCCGATCCAGGGCATGTGCGTCGACAGGTTGTACCACCGCCGCCTCCGCTTGAGATAGCGCGTCTGCGCCTGCTCGTAGAGGAGATGCAGTCCCTCGTGGCCCGCATAGAAACGTGCCTGGGTCGCCTCGTGCACCGGCGAGCCCGAAATCGCGGCATAGAAGTCGAGCGAGTCGGCGATCGAATCGATGATCCGGCGATAGGCATCGCGAAGCTTCGCGTGCTGCAGGAAGCCGAGGTCCCAGTACTCCGGGTGGTGCATGTCCGCGAAGCCGCCGTCGACGAGCGCACGCACGAAATTCAGGGTCAGCGCGGCGCGTTCGTAACCGCGCAACAGGAGCTCAGGATCGGGCTCGCGGTCCGCCGCCGTGAAGGCGGCGCGGTTGACGAGGTCGCCGCGGTAGGACGGCAGCGTGACGCCGTCGCGCGTTTCCGTGTCGGTGGAGCGCGGCTTCGCGAACTGCCCGGCAATGCGCCCGACGCGGATCACGGGCTTCTTGAGGCCGTGCAGCAGCACTACGCTCATCTGCAGCAGGATCTTGAGCTTCCTCGCAATCGTGTCGGAGTCGCAGTCCTGGAAGTTCTCGGCGCAATCGCCGCCTTGCAGCAGGAAACGCTCACCGCGCTGCGCCGCAGCCAGCTCGTCCTTGAGCTGGTCGATCTCCCAGGACACGACGATCGGCGGCAGCCGCGCAAGCTCGCCGAGCACACGCGCGAGCCGCTGCGGGTCGCGGTAGACCGGCTGTTGCAGGGCCGGGAAGCGCTGCCAGCTGTCGGGTGCCCAGGTACCGGATTCGACCGCGATGTTCATGGTCAGGGCATCGTACACGGATTGATTGCACTGCAAAAATAGTGTCGCCGAGGGGTGGTTAACCGGTGCCGGAGTGGTCAGAATGCGCCACCCCGATGAGCAGTGAACGACAGTCCATCCAGGACAGGGTTGCCGGCGAGACCGGCCGTATTCTCTCGGGCCTCGGCCTCGAAGCCGTGAATCCGGGCGCGTACTCCGGCAGGGAATGGCATGCCTCCGCGGATGCGCCGCTGATCGATTCCGTGAACCCCGCGACGGGCGAAGTCATCGCACGCGTGCGTGCCGCGGGCCAGGTCGACTACGAGCGTGTGATGGCGAGCGCCGCCGCGGCATTCGCCGCATGGCGCGAGGTTCCGGCGCCGCGCCGCGGCGAAGCCGTGCGACTCGTCGGCGAGGCGCTGCGCGCCAGGAAAGGATTGCTCGGCAGCCTCGTCAGCCTCGAGATGGGCAAGATCAAGGTCGAGGGCGATGGCGAGGTCCAGGAGATGATCGACATGGCCGACTTCGCGGTCGGGCAGTCGCGCATGCTCTACGGCCTGGCGATGCACTCCGAGCGCCCGCGCCACCGCATGTACGAGCAGTGGCATCCGCTCGGCATCGTCGGCGTCATTTCCGCATTCAACTTCCCGGTCGCAGTCTGGTCCTGGAACGCGTTCATAGCGGCGGTCTGCGGCGACGTGAGCGTCTGGAAACCGTCGCATCACACGCCTCTCTGCTCGATCGCGGTGCAGAAGATCTGCCAGGAAGTCATCGAGGCGGAGAAGCTCCCGCCGATCTTCCAGTCGTTCATCCCGGCGGATAACGCGCTGGCGAACCGCTTCGTCGACGACCGGCGCGTCGCGCTGGTCAGTTTCACCGGCTCGACGCAGGTCGGCCGCCGGGTCGGCGAGCGGGTGGCTGCCCGCCTCGGCCGCAGCCTCCTCGAGCTCGGCGGCAACAACGCGATCATCGTCGACGCGTCGGCGAACGTCGATCTCGTGGTGCCCTCGGTGTTGTTCGGCGCCATCGGCACCGCAGGCCAGCGCTGCACGACGACGCGCCGGCTGCTGGTGCACGAATCGCGGATCGACGAGGTCCAGCGCCGGTTGGTCGCGAGCTACAAGCAGGTGCGAATCGGCGACCCGCTCGACGCGAAGACCCTGATGGGCCCGCTGGTCGGCGCTTCTGCGGTGCGCCAGTACGAGTCAGCGCTCGAGGACGCCCGCAAGCAGGGCGGCGAGGTCCTGTGCGGCGGCCGCGCGCTGCCCGGCGCAGGCTTTTTCGTCGAGCCGACGATCGTCCGCGCCCGTCACGAAATGCCCGTGGTCAGGCACGAGACCTTCGCGCCCATCCTGTACCTGGTCCCGTTCAGGACGCTGGACGAGGCGATCGCCATGCACAACGACACCGACTACGGCCTGTCGTCGGCGATTTTCACCGACCGGTTGCAGGACGCCGAGCGCTTCCTGTCCGCGTCCGGCAGCGACTGCGGCATTGCCAACGTGAACATCGGCACTTCAGGCGCCGAGATCGGCGGCGCGTTCGGCGGCGAGAAGGACACCGGCGGCGGCCGCGAGGCGGGCTCCGATTCCTGGAAGCTCTACATGCGCCGGCAGACGAATACGATCAACTACTCGAGCGATCTCCCGCTCGCGCAGGGCATCCGCTTCGACGTCGACTGATCACCGCCCCGGCATGCGCACGCGCACCAATGCGCCGCCGAGGCGGCTCTCGCTGATCTCGAGGGATCCACCGTAGGCCGCCGCGATTTCGCGCGCGACCGAAAGCCCGATTCCCTGGCCCGCCACGCTCTCGTCGGCGCGAGCTCCGCGCTCCAGCACGCGCAGGCGCTCACCGGGCGCGATCCCGGCCCCATCGTCCTCCACTTCCAGCACGAGCCCGGGGCGGCGCCATTCCGCGGCGGTCCACGGCGTCGCGCGCACCGCCACCGTCTTGCGGCCGTACTTGCAGGCGTTGTCCAGGAGGTTGCCCGCGAGCTCGAGCAGGTCGCCCGCGTCGACCGGGTAGGCCGAGCCCGGCGCGACCGCAACGGTGATCGCGAGATTCTTGTACGCGTACACCTTGGCGAGCGCGCCGCGCAACTGCCCGAGCGGCTCGGCGATTCGCTGGTCGATCAGCGTCGCGCTGCTGCCGCCGAACACCGCGCGCTTCAACTGGTGCTGGACGATGTCCTGCATGCGGTCGAGTTGCGGCGTCAGCGCCGCGGGCGTCGACTCGCCGCTGTCGACGAGGCCGCGCAGCGCCGCGAGCGGCGTCTTCAGGCTGTGTGCAAGATTGCCGAGCGTGGTCCGGTAGCGCTCGACGCGTTTGCGCTCCCCCACCAGCAGTGCGTTCAGGTTCCCGGTCACACCAGCGAGCTCACGCGGCCAGCCCGTTCCCAGTGCTTCGCTGCGCCCGGATTCGACGTCGGCAATTTCGCGCTCGAGCCGGCGCAGCGGCTCGAGCGCAAATCCGAGGGCGACCGCGAGGCCCCCGAGGAGAAGCAGCGCGAGCAGCAGGAAGCCGGTGGCGAGCCCCGCGCGCACCCGCAACAGCTCCTGTTGCCAGGGCACGAGGCTTTGCGCCGCGCGCAACACATAGTCGCGCGATTGCCCGTCCTCGAGTTCCCAGCGCACGCCGAGCGAAAGCCCGAGCACCGGCGTGCCGTCCGCAAGTCGCGCCCGCTCGATCCGCCGTTCGCCGGGCAGCGGCTCGGCGGCGAGGTTGAGTCCGCTGCCCACGGCCGACGGCGAGCGCCAGCTGCCGCGTGGCCCGACGATCTCGGCATAGAGTCCCGAGCCTGGCGCCGTGAGTCGCGGCTCGGCGAGGTTCTGCGGCACGAGGCGGCCTGCGCCGTCGATCTCCGCAGTGGAAATGAGTGCGATGACCTGGGCGTCCAGCACGTCCTGGAGCGCGCGCAGGCCGAGGTTGCGATACAGGGAATCGAGCGCGAGGGCCGCGCCGGCCGCCGCGACCAGCAGCAACGCAGCCAGTGCCAGCAGCAGGCGCGAACGAAGCGATGAAGGCGATGGCGCCACGGTCAGGCGCGCGCGACCCGGTACCCGCGGCCCCGCAATGTCTCGATCGGCTGGAATTGGTTGTCCGGATCGAGCTTGCGGCGCAGCCGGCCGATGAAGACCTCGATGGTGTTGCTGTCGCGCTCGAAGTCCTGCTCGTAGAGCTTTTCGGTCAGTTCGGCCTTCGAGACCACCTGGCCGGCCCGCAGCATCAGGTACTCGAGCAGTCGATATTCGAACGCGGTGAGTTCGACGAATGCGCCTGCGACTCGTACCTGCTGGGCGCGGGTGTCGAGCTCGACGACCCCGCAGGTGATGAGCGGTTGTGACCAGCCGCCGGAGCGCCGTAGCAGGGCCTGTACGCGCGCCAGCACCTCCTCGAAACGAAACGGCTTGGTCACGTAGTCGTCGGCACCCGCGTCGAGCCCCGTGACTTTCTCCTGCCAGCTGTCGCGCGCAGTCAGGATCAGCACCGGGAAGGACTTGCCGGCCTTGCGCCAGGCGCGGATCGCGTCGAGGCCAGAGCGGCCCGGCAGGCCGAGATCCACGACCGCGACGTCGATGGGGTACTCGCGGCCGGCGAACTCGCCTTCAACCCCGTCGGCGGCCAGGTCGACGGCGAAGCCTGCTTCCCGGAACTGCTGCGCAAGGGTCTCGCGCAGCGCGGGCTCGTCTTCCAGCACGAGGAGACGCACGGCCGGTACCCCGGAGCCTCAGTCTTCGCGACCGCTGGCCGCGTCGATGCGCACTTCGAACACGCGCCCGTCATCGGCCAGCAGCCGGATCCGGTACTCGATGCGCTCGCCGTTGCGCTTCTCCGCGGCGCGCACCGCGCGCGCCTTGTAGCGCCGTTCGGCGCGGGCCACGGCTTCATCCAGCGAGATCGCACGCTCGTCCGACTGGAGCGCCCTGCCGTCCGGGTGGCGGCCGTCGGCGACGGCATCCGCCACGGGGACGACGGAGGATGCGAGCGCCAGCAACATCGCCGCAACCTGGAGCTTGCGATGCATGGTCATCCGGACATTCTAGAGGAAGCGCGGGCCCGGGCCGTGTGCATCAGCCGTCGGCCCGGGTCACGTCGACGCGGACGCGCAGCATAGCGCCGACCAGGTTGTACGAGAACGGCCCTCCGGGCGCGTAGCTCGTCTCGTGCCAGCAGTCGTGGACCGGGTCGCCCATGCGGCACCTCCTTGATCGGCAGGATGCCAATCTAGGGGAGAGCGAATGAATGCCTCCTGAACGGCCCGCGGCGGTCCGACGATCAGGGGTTCGCGGCCTTGGCGGCCGCCCAGAGGCGATCGAGCAGTTCCGGGCGCGCGATTGAAGCCTGCTCCCCGAGCTGCGCGAGCGCGAGCTCCAGGTGCCGGTAACGGCGTGCGAAGCGGTCGTTGGCACGCCGCAGCGCGGTTTCCGGGTCGATTCGCAGGTGCCTCGCGAGGTTCACCACCGAGAACAGCAGGTCCCCGAGCTCCGCCTCGCGTGCAGCAGAAGCGCCCGTTGCGACCGCGCGGTCGAGTTCGGCGAGCTCCTCGTCGACTTTCGCACGGGGTCCTGCCGCGTCCGGCCAGTCGAAGCCGGCATCCGCGGCGCGGGCGCCCAGCTTGCGGGCTCGGGTCAGCGCCGGCAGGCCCACTGGCACGCCCGAGAGCGCGCCCTGCTCCCCGCGCGCGGCACGCTCTTCGCGCTTCATGCGCTCCCAGGCTCGAGTCTGTGCGGACGCATCCGGGACGACTGCGTCGCCGAACACGTGCGGATGGCGACGCACCAGCTTGTCGCAGATCGCGCCCACCACGTCGTCGAAGGAGAATGCGCCCCGCTCGCCCGCGAGCCGCGCGTGAAACGCTACCTGGAAGAGCAGGTCCCCGAGCTCGTCGCGCAACGCTTCGAGGTCGTCTCGCTCGATCGCGTCGGCCACCTCGTAGGCTTCCTCGATGGTATGCGGCGCGATCGAGCGAAAGTCCTGCTCGAGGTCCCAGGGGCAACCGCGCGCCGGGTCGCGCAGGCGCATCATGATGTCGAGCAGCCGCTCAATGGCCATGGTCAGGCGTCCCGCGGAGAACCTCGCGCAGCGTGAAAAGCATCCCTGCGGTGGCGCCCCAGATGTTGAACTGCCCCCAGGGCAGGTCGAGGAACTCGATCTCCTCGCCGCCGAAGCTGCGCCGCCGCCGCGTGCGTGTCGCGGGATCGAGCAGGTGGCGGAGCGGCGCCTCAAAGGTTCCCGCCACTTCCGTCGGGTCGATCAGCAAGGAAAAGCCCGGGCGCACCAGGCCGACGACGGGCGTCACGCGGTAGCCGCTGATGACGGCGTGCTCCGGCAGGCAGCCCAGCACTTCCACGAACTCGGGACCGAGCCCGATCTCTTCGCGCGCTTCGCGCAGCGCGGCAGCAGTTACATCGGCATCGCCGGCCTCCAGACGTCCGCCGGGAAAAGAGATCTGTCCGGCGTGGTGCTTGAGGTCGGCGGCGCGCAGCGTCAGGAGCACCGTCAGCTCTTCTCCCCGATCCACGATCGGGACCAGTACGGCCGCGCGCTTCGCCTCGGCCGGCATGAGCGCCTCGAGCCGGGGCGGAGCCAGGCTCGCGTAGTGCGCAATGCGCGGCGCACCCCCGGGTACGCAATTGGCGAGGCGCGCACGCAATTCGGCCCGCAGCGATGCGGTCGGCAATCGATGCGGCTCGACCAGCCTGGCGGCATTCAAGATTCGGGAACCTGCGCGCGCGCGAGCCGCGCAGGGTCGAGGAGTCTGGCAAGCTCTTCCCGGGGAAGCCCGGTCTCCTCGGCGGCGATTTCTATGATCGGACGCGACTCTGCCGCCGCACGCTTCGCGATCCGCGCCGCGCGGTCGTAGCCGATGCGCGGCGCCAGTGCCGTGAGGAGAATCGGATTGCGCGCCAGCGACGCGGAGATCCGCGCCGCGTTCACCACCAGTCCCGGAATCGCGCGTTCGGCGAGCGCATTCGCGGAATCCGCGACGAGCCCGAGGCTCTCGTCGAGCGCGTGTGCGATCAGCGGCAGCATGACGTTGAGCTGGAAATTGCCGGAGGCGCCCGCCATGCCGACGGCGACGTCGTGGGCCATCACCTGCGTCGCGGCCATGGCGACTGCTTCCGGGATGACCGGGTTCACCTTGGCCGGCATGATGCTGGAGCCCGGCTGCAGCACGGGCAGCGAGATCTCGCCGAGCCCGGCGAGCGGGCCGGAGTTCATCCAGCGCAGGTCGTTCGCGACCTTGAGCAGCACTACAGCCGCGCCGCGCAGGGTCGCGGACAGCTCGACGGCCGCATCCTGCCCGGCCATGGCGGCAAGGCGATCCGGCGCGGCGACGAATGCGATGCCCGTGCGCGCGGCCAGTCGGGCAATCGCGCGGCTTGCAAACTCGGGGTGCGCATTTACGCCGGTGCCGACCGCCGTCCCGCCCAGCGCGAGCCGGTTCAGCCGGCCGCGCGCGGCCTCGATCCGCGCGGCCGCGTCGCCGACCTGCGAACGCCATGCTCGCATCTCCTGGGCGACGGTGACCGGCAATGCATCCATCAGGTGCGTGCGTCCGGTCTTGACCTGGTTGCCTGCTGCGTCGGCCCTTTCGTCAATTGCAGTGGCAAGCCGCGCCAGCGCCGGCAGCAGGTCGTCGCGCACGGCGAGCGCGGCGGCGACGTGGATCGCCGTCGGCACCACGTCGTTGCTGCTTTGGCAGCGGTTCACGTGGTCGTTGGGGTGAACGCTTTCGCCGATGCGGGCGCCCGCGAGGCGTGCGACGACCTCGTTGACGTTCATGTGGGTGCTGGTGCCGGAACCGGTTTGCATCACGCCGAGCGGAAACTGCCCGGCGTGGTTTCCCTCCGCGACCTCGAGGGCTGCACCGGCTATTGCCGCGGCCAGCGGAACGGGCAGCTCACCGAGCTCGCCGTTGGTTTCGGCGGCCGCCCACTTGACGAGTCCGATCGCGCGCACGAGGCGCGCCGGCATCATTGCTGGGCCGATACGGAAGTTCTCCAGGGCGCGCTGTGTCTGGGCCCCCCAAAGCGCGGTCGCGGCGACGCTGACCTCGCCGAGGCTGTCCTTTTCGATGCGATCCTGGGCGCTCACGGGTAACATACGCATTCTATCACTCGCGCCCCGGGCTCATGACCGACTCCCGCCTGAACGCGCTTTCTCCGCTCGACGGACGCTACGCCGACAAGTGCGCGGATCTGGCGGCGCTCTTCAGCGAAGGTGCCCTGATCGCGAGGCGCGTGCGCGTGGAAGCCGCCTGGTTCAGGCAGCTTGCAAACTCCGGCCGAATCCCTGCGCTGGCCGCTCTCGCAGCGGGCGTTGCGGCGCGCGTCGAGGCCCTGGCAGATGGCACGGATGCGGCCGGGCTCGTGCGGGTCAAGGACATCGAGCGTCGGACCAGCCACGACGTCAAGGCGGTCGAGTACTACCTGCGCGAGGAGCTTGCAGCGGCCGGCGCGACGCCGCAGCAGCTCGAGTTCGTGCACTTCGGTTGCACGTCTGAGGACATCAACAACCTTGCCTATGCGCTGATGCTCGCGGAAGCCCGCGAGCGCGTCCTGCTGCCGGCGATTGGTGCGGTTGGCGACGCGATGGCGGCGCTCGCCGCGCGGCACGCGGCGCTGCCGATGCTCGCCAGGACGCATGGCCAGGCAGCCTCCCCGACCACGCTCGGCAAGGAAGCCGCAAATTTCGCGGCGCGCCTTCGCCGCGCGGTCGCCGGCCTCGCCCGCGTCGAGGTGCTCGGAAAGTTCAACGGAGCCGTGGGTAATTTCAATGCGCATCTCGCGGCTTTGCCAACGGTCGACTGGCGCGCGGAATCGCGCACGCTCGTCGCCGGGCTCGGCCTGGTGCCGAATGAGCTGACGACGCAAATCGAGCCGCACGACTGGATTGCGGAATACTGCGATGCCCTGGCGCGCGCGAACACCGTGCTCGTCGACTTGTGCCGCGACGCCTGGGGCTACGTCTCGCTCGGCTACTTCTCGCAGAAGGCCGTCGCCGGCGAAGTCGGCTCCTCTACGATGCCGCACAAGGTGAACCCGATCGCATTCGAGAACGCCGAGGGCAATGCCGGCCTCGCAAACGGGATGCTGCGTCATTTCTCGGACAAGCTCCCGGTCTCGCGCTGGCAACGCGACCTCACGGACTCGACCGTTATGCGCAGCCTGGGGTCCGCCTTCGGCTACTCGTTGCTCGCGTGGCGCTCGGCGAACGCGGGTCTCGCCCGCATCGAGCCGGACGCGGCGCGAATCGCCGCCGATCTCGACGCGCACTGGGAAGTGCTCGCCGAGGCGGTGCAATCGGCGCTGCGCGCCCACGGCGTCCCGGATGCCTACGAGCGGCTGAAGGAATTCACGCGCGGCCGCGGAGTCGGCGCGCCGGAGTTGCGCGCTTTCGTCGCGACGCTCAGCCTGCCGGACGAGGCGCGCCGCCGGCTCGAGGCGCTCACGCCCGCCTCGTACACGGGACTCGCAGAGGCGCTTGCGCGAGACCTGTGACGCGGCTCCAATGACGGAGCCGGACATTGGATGCACTTGCGTGGTCTGGGACGCGGAACGCCCGATTCTCGAGCGTATCCGCCGCGAAGTGTTCATCCGCGGGCAGGGAATACCGGAATCCGGGGAGTGGGACGGCGAGGATGCGGCCAGCGTCCACGTCCTGGCGACCCTGAACCGTGAACCAGTCGGCACCGGGCGGCTGAACCGCGCCGGTAAGATCGGCCGCATCGCGGTTATGTCAGCGTCGCGCGGCCGGGGCATCGGCACACGGATACTGCGCTGCCTGATCCTCGAAGCGCGCCGCCGCGGCATCCGCGAACCTTACCTGCACGCGCAAGTGCAGGTCGTGCCCTTCTACGAGAGGCTGGGCTTCTCGCGAGAGGGCGAAGCGTTCGACGAGGCCGGCATTCCGCACGTGAGGATGTCGCTCGTCCTGGAGTGAGATCGGTGCAGACGCAGCGGCAGAGCGTGACCGGTACGCGCTCGATCATTGCGACGCTCGACGAGGCACGCAGCGCCACCCAGCAGGTGGCATTCGCGGCACGCCGTCTGCTCACGATGTACACGCAGGACCTCGAGCCCTCCGTGTACGACCAGCCGCAGTTCCTCGAGACCGTCAAGAAGCTCGTGCTGGCGAAGAGCTACGCCAAGGTTCGCGTGCTGCTCGCCGACCCGTCGCGGGTCGTGTATGACGGCAGCAAGTTCGTGCACCTCGCCCGCCGCATCACCAGCCACATCGAGATCCGGCGCGTGAAGGCCGAAAACCGCGACAACCAGTCCGCATTCCTGATTGCCGACGACCGCGCCCTCGTGTACCGCCTGCAGGCGTCGCGCTGGGAAGGAATCCTCGAGATGAACGATCCCGTCGTCGCGCGCCGCTACCTCAACTACTTCGACGAGATCTGGATCGCCAGCGAACCGGAAGCGGAAACGAGGCAGCAGCACTTGTAGCGCCTCTGAAGGGGTCAGACCCCTTGAGAGACGGGCTGCCGCAGCGTCTAGGTCGCGGGTACTCAAGGGGTCTGACCCCTCCGTAGAAGCACCACCGACCCCCTATACTGGCGCGATGCCCCTCAAGCTCGACCTCACCGTCGCGGCCATCGCCGAGGACAGTGGGCGCTTTCTCTTCGTGCAGGAGCGTGCGTCGCGTCGCGTCGTCCTCAACCAGCCGGCCGGCCACGTCGAGCCCGGCGAAACGCTGGTCGCGGCCGTGATCCGCGAGACCCTCGAGGAGACCGGGCGCGAATTCCGCCCGACGACACTGACCGGGCTGTACCTGTGGCAGGGGCCCGCCCGCAAGACCGTGCTGCGCATTGCATTTGCCGGCTCCGTCAGCGAGCGCCGCACGGGTTCGCAACTCGATCGCGCGATACTGCGGACACTCTGGCTCGACTGGCGCGAGCTTGCGGCACGTGGCGTCGAGCACCGCAGTCCCCTGGTCCAGCTCTGCGTCGACGATTACCTGCGCGGGGCTCGTTACCCGCTCGAGATGATCGCCCAGGTTCCGCTCGCCGGCCTCGTGGCGCGCGCGGTGGCGGGCTAGGACCATGGCGCACGTCGTCGTCGCGCTGTCAGGTGGCGTCGATTCCGCCGTCTCGGCTGCGCTTCTGCTGGACGCCGGGCATCGCGTCGAGGCCCTCTTCATGTCGAATTGGCTAGAGGACGATGACGGCTACTGCACCGCCGCCGCCGATTTCCAGGATGCGCGGCGCGTTAGCGAAGAGCTCGGCATCCCGCTGCATCGCGCCAGCTTCGCGCCCGAGTACCGCGCGCGCGTTTTCGTCCCCTTCCTCGCCGAGCTCGAGGCCGGACGGACGCCGAACCCGGACGTGCTCTGCAATCGCGAGGTGAAGTTCGGCGTCGCGCTCGATTACGCGCGCCGCCTCGGCGCCGAGCGCTTCGCGACCGGCCACTACGCGCGCACCGACGGCCGGCGGCTGTTGCGCGGTGCCGACCGCGCCAAGGACCAGAGCTATTTCCTGCACGCGCTCGATTCCGGACAGCTCGCGTCCAGCGAATTTCCCGTCGGCGACCTGCGCAAGCCGGAAGTGCGCCGCATCGCCCGCGAGCGTGGACTGCCGGTCGCGGACAAGCGGGACTCGACCGGCATCTGTTTCATCGGCGAGCGCCCGTTCGGCGAATTCGTCGGCCGTTGGCTCCCGGGCCGGTCCGGCGCCATCGAGACGCTGGACGGCGAGGTCGTCGGCCGCCACCGCGGGCTCGAGCGCTACACGCTCGGCCAGCGCGGCGGGCTCGGCATCGGCGGGCGCAAGGGCGCGGCGGACGCGCCGTGGTTCGTTGCGGCCAAGGACCTCGCGCGAAACACGCTGGTCGTCGTGCAGGGAGCAAACCATCCGGCGCTGTACTGCTCCGGCGTCGTCGCAGCAGCGCCGCACTGGATAGCGGGCCGGCCGCCTGCTGCGGAATTCAGCTGCACCGCGCGGCTCCGTTACCGTCAGCCGGACGCGGCATGTCGCGTCCTGCGGTCGCAGGACGGGATCGACGTCCGGTTCGACGCGCCGCTCGCGGGTGCCGCACCCGGCCAGTACGTCGTCCTCTACGATGGCGAGGAGTGCCTCGGCGGGGCCGCTATAATGGCGGTTCACCCGTTGGAGGCTTCATGCAGGACAGCTTCAAGGCCCGCCGCAAGCTCGAGGCGGGCGGCCGCCGCTACGAGTACTTCGCGCTAGACGCGATCGGCGAGCCGAACGCCACACGACTGCCCTACTCGCTGAAGATCCTGCTCGAGAACCTGCTGCGTCACGAGGACGGCAGGAGCGTCACCCGCGAAGACATCCTGGCGCTCGCCAAGGCTGATCCCAGGAAACTCCCGCAGCGCGAGATCGCCTTCACGCCGGCGCGGGTCATCATGCAGGACTTCACCGGCGTGCCCGCCGTCGTCGACCTCGCCGCGATGCGCGACGCGATGGCGAAGCTCGGCGGCGACCCGGCGCGCATCAACCCCCTGATTCCGGCGGAGCTGGTGATCGATCACTCGGTGATGGTGGATCACTACGGCTCGGCCGATGCCCTCGACCTCAACGCCCTGCTCGAGTTCCAGCGCAATCGCGAGCGCTACACGTTCCTGCGCTGGGGCCAGTCCGCATTCGACAACTTCTCCGTGGTCCCGCCCGACACCGGTATCGTCCACCAGGTAAATCTCGAGTACCTGGCGCGCGTCGTGTTCGCGGACGACACCGGGCTCGCCTATCCCGACACGGTCGTCGGGACCGACTCGCACACGACCATGATCAATGGCGTCGGCGTGCTCGGCTGGGGCGTGGGCGGCATCGAGGCCGAGGCGGCCATGCTGGGCCAGCCCTCGACGATGCTCATCCCGGAAGTGATCGGCGTGAAGCTGTCGGGCCGGCTTGCGGACGGCGCGACCGCGACCGACCTCGTGCTGACCGTCACGGAGATGCTGAGGAAGCACGGCGTGGTCGAGAAGTTCGTCGAGTTCTTCGGTGACGGTCTCGCGCAGCTGCCGCTGGCCGACCGCGCCACGATCGCGAACATGGCTCCGGAATATGGCGCCACCTGCGGGATCTTTCCGGTCGACGACGTGACGCTCGACTACCTTCGGCTCACCGGTCGCGCCGAACCGCAGATCGCGCTGGTGAGGGAATACGCCAGGAAACAGGGCCTGTGGCGCGAGGACGGCGCCGCCGATGCGCTGTACACGGACGTGCTGCAGCTCGACCTCGGCAGCGTGCAGCCCTCGCTGGCGGGGCCGAAGCGGCCGCAGGACCGCGTCGCGCTCGGCGACATGCAGAAGGCTTACCGGGAGGCGTTCGCGCGCGACCAGGACAAGTGGAAATCGACTGGCCCCGCGCGCGTGCAGGACGGCAAGGCCGCCTTCGAGCTCAGGGACGGGGCGGTCGTGATCGCCGCGATCACCTCCTGCACCAACACCTCCAATCCGGCCGTCATGATCGGCGCCGGCCTCGTCGCCCGGAACGCGCGCCGGCGCGGCGTCGCCGTGCAGCCCTGGGTGAAGACCTCGCTCGCGCCCGGCTCCAAGGTGGTGACCGAGTACCTGCAGCGTTCCGGTCTGATGGGCGACCTGGAGGCGCTCGGGTTCAACGTCGTCGGCTACGGCTGCACGACGTGCATCGGCAACTCAGGCCCGCTCAACGCGCCAATCTCGAAGGCGATCAACGAGAACAAGCTGTCGGTCGCTTCCGTGCTGTCCGGCAACCGCAACTTCGAGGGCCGCGTGCACCAGGAAGTGCGGATGAACTTTCTCGCCTCGCCGCCGCTGGTGGTCGCCTACGCGATCGCCGGCACGGTGGACATCGACCTGACGCATGACCCGCTCGGGCACGATGCCTCCGGCAAGGCCGTCTACCTGCGCGACCTGTGGCCGACCGCACACGAAGTGGCGAAGTTCGTCGCGAACAGCGTGAACGCCGAAATGTTCTCGAAGACCTATGCGGACGTGTTTCACGGCGACGAGCGCTGGCGCGGCATCGCCGTGCCGGCTTCGAAGACCTACGCATGGGACGACGCGAGCACGTACATCCGGAACCCGCCGTATTTCGCCGGCATGGGGCGCAAGCCGCCGGGGCTGCCGACCGTTCGCGGGGCGCGCTGCCTTGCCCTGTTCGGGGACTCGATCACCACCGATCACATTTCGCCCGCAGGAGCGATCAAGAAGGATGCGCCGGCCGGGATGTTCCTGCAGGGCCACGGCGTGACGCCCGCCGACTTCAACAGCTACGGCTCGCGCCGCGGAAATCACGAAGTCATGATGCGCGGCACGTTCGCAAATACGCGCATCAAGAACCTGATGGTGCCCGGCGTCGAGGGTGGCGTGACTGCCTGGCAGCCGGGCGGCGAGCGCATGCCCATCTACGACGCCGCGATGAAGTACCAGGCGGCCGGCGTGCCGCTCGTGGTGTTGGCGGGCATGGAGTACGGCACCGGCTCGTCGCGCGATTGGGCAGCCAAGGGCACGAACCTCCTCGGCGTGAAGGCCGTCATCGCCGAGAGCTTCGAGCGCATCCACCGCGCGAACCTCGTCGGCATGGGGGTGTTCCCGCTCACCTTCCGTTCGGGACAGACCGCGGCTTCGCTGGGTCTCGACGGCACCGAGGTGTACGACATCGAGGGACTCACGGCGGGCAGCCGCGAGGCTGCCGTCACGGCGACTGCGGGCTCCGGCAAGCAGACTCGCTTCATGGTGAGCGTGCGCGTCGACACGCCCAAGGAGTGGGAGTACATGGGCCACGGCGGCATCCTGCAATTCGTGCTGCGCCAGCTCGCCGCCTGAGCCGCGCCGCGATGCGCGTCGCGGTATTCGACCTCGATGGCACGCTGACCCGGCACGATACCCTGTGGCCCTACCTGCGGGGCTGGGCACGACGCCACCCGCGCGCCCGCTTCTGGCCGGCCGGAGTGGCCGCCGCCGCACGTTATCCATTTGATCGCGACCGCGGGCGGCTCAAATCGACGCTCATCCGTGCGGCGATGGGCGGTGCACTGCGGACCGAGGTTGCGGCCTGGACTGCCGACTACGTGGCAGGCCTCGGCGACGCCGAGCTCTGTCCCGGTGCATTGCGCGAAGTGGCCCGGCACAAACAGGCCGGCGATCGGCTGGTGCTGCTTTCCGCGAGTATCGACCTGTACGTGCCCGACATCGGCCGGCGCTTCGGCTTTCACGAGACGATCTGCACCGCGGTCGCCTGGCAGGGTGACCGGCTCGATGGCGGGCTCGCGAGCGCCAATCGCCGCGGCGACGAGAAGCGTCGCTGTGTCGAAGCCTTGCGCAATCGACACACGGGACTTCTCGTGACGGCTTACGGCAATGCCGAGTCGGACTTTCCGCACTTCGAGGTGGTCGACGAGGCCGTGCTCGTCAATGCACGTCCGGCGCTGCGGCGCCGGGCCGAGGCTCGCGGCTTCCGGACCGCGGACTGGCGCGAGCGACTGTCAGCGCTATCGCCGTAGCGCCGAAAGCGCGATGCCTGCAAGGATCAGCAGTCCGCCCGCCAGCGTGCGGGAATCGACCGCCTCGTCGAGCAACCACCAGCCGAGGATCGCGGCCAGCACCGGCTCGCCTACGGATACGACCGCGACGAACAGCGGATCGAGATGGCGCAGCGACCAGTTGTAACCGCTGTGGCCAATGAGCTGCGAGACAGTCGCCATGCACGCGAGCGCCCACCAGGTCCGTTGGTCGAAGCCGGTAGCCTGCGTGCCGGACACCAGCACCGCCGACCACAGCACTGCCGCCGCCACGCCGTAGGCGACCCCGAGGTATCTCCGGAATTCCATCCCCGCCTGCGCCGCTCGCGAGAACAGGAAGTACCCGGCCATCGCCACGCCCCCGGCCAGCGCGAGCAAATCGCCGTACCGGGCGCCACCACCCCGTCCACCGCCGCTCACCACTGCGGCACCCGTGACTGCAAGGCCGAGGGCCAGGAGCATCCGGCGTGAGGGCAGGCCGCCGCCGCCGAGAAACTGCAGCATGGCGACCCAGATCGGGGACGTGCTGACGAACAGAACGCTGCGGGCAATCGTCGTGTGTTCGAGCGATGCGATCCAGGTCGCGAAATGCAGGGCGAGCATCAGGCCCGCACCGGCAGCAAGTGCGGCGGAACGCCGACTCGCGCTGGCGCCGCCGCGCGCCGTCACGGCCAGCGGCAGCACGACGATCAGCGCGAGCCCGACGCGCCATGCCGCGATCGCGAGCGGCGGTGCGTCGGCGAGGCGCGCGAAGATGGCGCCGCTCGACACCGCGAGTAGCGCGATGCCGAGGACGGCGAATGGCCAGGCGCCTGTCAGGCGATTGCCCACGCCGGAACCTCGCGCCAGCCGCGCGAGAGCGCCGCGTCCAGCTCGCGCCAGCGCGGCTCGAAGCTCTCGACCAGGCGCCAGAAGCGCCGGGAATGGTTCATGTGTCGCGTGTGCGCGAGTTCATGGATCAGCAGGTAGTTCACGACCGGCGGCGGCTGGAACATCAGGCAGGCGTTCAGGCTGATCGTGCCGCTCGGCGAGCAACTCCCCCAACGCGTGCGCTGGCGCCGGATCTGCAGCCGCAAGTAATGGAGTCCGGTCGCTGCGGCCTGCCCTGCCAGCCAGGGCCCGAGCGCCGCATGTGCCGCACGCATCGCAAACCGCTGCAGCGCATGGCGCAGCATTGCCGGGCGATCGGAAGCGCCCGCGAGCACGAGGCTGCCCTCGCCCACCGTGAGCCGTGGCCGGCCCGTCCCGCCGGCATGCCTTACGCTGAAAGCCTGGCCGGTCGCGGCAAAGCGCACGTGATCCGGCAGTTCGTCGGCGCCGGCAGCGCTCACCGGCCGGTAGTGATCGAGCGTGCGCTCGATCCAGCGGCGGTGGCGCGAGACGAACAGCTCGACCGCGCGCGGACGCGTGCCGCGCGGCACGACGATCTCGACGACGCCCCCGGGCAGAATACGGATTGCCAGCCGGCGGGCGCGCCTGCTGGCGCGCACACGCCAGGCGCCGTCGTTCTCCGCCGGGCCGTCCAGCAGGCCGAGTTGCACGGCTTCTTCGTGCATGGTCATAGCGCCGCCGCGAAGCGCGCGCCTTCCTCGATGGCCCGGCGGGCGTCCAGTTCCGCGGCAATGCGGGATCCGCCGATCAGGTGCGGCCGCAGCCCGCGCGCCTCGAGGCCCGCCACCAGCTCGCGGCGAGGTTCCTGGCCGGCGCAGATGACCACGTGATCCACTTCGAGGACGCGTTTCTCGCCGCCCTGCTCGATCGCAAGGCCGCGGTCGTCGATCCCCAGGTAGCTCACCCCGGCCATCATGCGTACGCCGCGGCGCTTCAACTCGAGCCGGTGCACCCAGCCGGTCGTCTTGCCGAGGTCGCGCCCGGGCGGCGTGGGCTTGCGCTGCAGCAGCCAGATCTCACGCGGCGAATGCAGTTCCGCTTCCGGCCTCAAACCGCCGCGGCCCGCGAGCTGCATGTCGATGCCCCATGCGCTCATGAATGCCGGGATGTCGAGGCTCGCGGAAGCATGTGCGACATCGTGACCGAGGAATTCGGCAACGTCGAATCCGATGCCGCCGGCACCCACGATCGCCACGCGCCCGCCGACCGGCCGGCCGTGCAGCAACACATCGACATAGCTCAGCACCTTCGGATGGTCGAGTCCCGGCATGTCCGGCACCCGGGGCCGGACCCCGGTAGCGAGGACAAACTCGTCGAAATCGCCGTCCGCGAGGTCTGCGATGTCCGCTGTGCGGCCCAGTCGCTGGGCCACGCCGGCGAGTTCCAGCTCGCGACGGAAATACCGGAGCGTCTCGCGAAATTCTTCCTTGCCCGGAATGACTTTCGCCATGTTGAACTGGCCGCCGATCCGGTCGGACGACTCGAACAACGTGACGTGGTGTCCGCGTCGGGCAGCGATGGCGGCGCAGGCGAGTCCGGCGGGCCCGGCGCCGACCACCGCCACGCGCCTGGGTCGCGTCGCCGCGCGGTAGACGAGCTCGAGCTCGCGTCCCGCGCGCGGGTTCACGAGACAGGTCGCGATCCCGTTCTCGAACACGAGGTCCAGGCAGGCCTGGTTGCAGGCGATGCAGGTGTTGATTTCGTCCCCCCGGCCCGCAGCGGCCTTTGCGACGAAATCCGGGTCCGCGAGCAAGGGCCGCGCCATCGACACGAGGTCGGCGTCACCCGCGGCCAGCACGCGCTCCGCGACGGCCGGGTCATTGATGCGGTTGCTCGTGACGAGCGGGATGGAAACGGTCCCTTTCAGCCGGCGCGTGACCCAGGTAAAGGCGGCGCGCGGAACCTTGGTCGCGATGGTCGGGATGCGCGCCTCGTGCCAGCCGATACCGGTGTTGATGATCGTGGCGCCAGCCGCCTCCACGGCGCGCGCGAGCGTCGCCACCTCCTCCCAGTCGCTGCCACCGTCGACCAGGTCGAGCATGGACAGCCGGTAGATCAGGATGAAGTCGGGACCGACCGCCACGCGCGTTCGCGCGACGATCTCCAGCGGGAAGCGCATGCGGTTTTCGTAGCTGCCGCCCCAGCGATCGGTGCGCCGATTGGTGCGCGCGGCCAGGAACTGGTTGATGAGGTAGCCTTCCGAGCCCATCACCTCGACGCCGTCGTACCCGGCCTCGCGCGCGAGTACGGCCGAGCGTACGAAGGCCGAGACCTGGCGCTCGACTCCGCGCGCGGAAAGTTCCCGCGGCGTGAAGGGCGAGATCGGCGCCTTCAGCCGTGAAGGCGCGACGGCGAGCGGGTGGTAAGCGTAGCGGCCGGTGTGAAGGATCTGCATGCAGATGCAGCCGCCTTCGTCGTGCACGGCCCGTGTCACGAGCCGGTGGCGCGCGACGTGCCGCCGGCCGCTCAGGGTGCCGGCAAAAGGCTTGGTCCAGCCGGCCGCGTTTGGCGCGATGCCGCCGGTCACGATGAGGCCCACACCGCCGCGCGCGCGCTCGGAGAAGTACGCCGCAAGCTTCGGGAAGTCTTCGGCCCGGTCCTCGAGGCCGGTGTGCATCGAGCCCATCAGCACCCGGTTGCGGAGCGTCGTGAAGCCGAGATCGAGCGGCGCCAGCAGGTGCGGAAACGGGTTCGGCGTCACGCGCGCAATCATATAGCATGCGCTCGCCATGACTCCCCTCCTCGAGGTCCGCGATCTCGTCAAGCAGTACCCTGGCGTGCGCGCCGTGGACGGCGTTTCGTTCTCGATTGCCGAGGGGCAGTGCTTCGGGTTGCTGGGCCCGAATGGCGCTGGCAAGACGACGACGGTAGAAATGATGGAAGGTGTCACGCAGCCGACGTCGGGTCAGGTGCTCTATCGCGGCGAGCCGCTCGGTGCGCGCTTCCGCGAGGATGCCGGCATCCAGTTCCAGAAGACCGCGCTGCAGGACTTCCTCACCGTGCGCGAGACGCTTGCGCTCTTCAGCGGGCTCTATCCGCGCCGTCGCGCCGTTGACGAACTGATCCGGACCTGCGCGCTGGAGCAGGTCGCCGACCGCGACAACCGCAAGCTGTCCGGCGGCCAGATGCAGCGTCTCCTCCTGGCAATCGCACTCGTGAACGATCCGCGCGTGCTGTTCCTCGACGAACCCACGACCGGCCTCGACCCCCAGGCGCGCCACAACTTCTGGGACCTCATCCGGTCCATCAAGGCCGAGGGTCGCACCGTGCTGCTGACGACGCACTACATGGAGGAGGCGTATTTCCTCTGCGACGTCATCGCGATCATGGACCGCGGGCGTGTCATCGCCGAGGGCCCGCCCTCGCGCCTGCTGAAGGAGCACTTCGACGACGTCGTCCTGGAGCTGCCGCGCGAGGATTTCGGCGACGGCCCGGAAGGGCTCCCGGTGCCGATCGTGTCCGCGAACGACCGCGTCGAAATCTCGACCGGCGACGTGGAGGCGACGCTGCGCTTGCTGCTCGAGCGCGGCGTGCCGCTCCGTCACCTCAGGATCCGGCCGCGCAACCTCGAGGACCTGTTCCTCGAGCTCACGGGCCGGGAATTGCGCACGTGAGCCTGCGCCGGATGTTCGCGGTCTGGTATGCGCGGAACCTGGAGTTCCTGCGCGACCGCTCGACGCTCATCTTCAACTTCCTGTTTCCCCTTGCGCTCGTCATCGCCTTCGCGCTCATCTTCGGCGGGCAGCCCCGGCCGATCTTCAAGGTCGACGTGATCGCGCCGCCCGGCGTTGCACTCGACGCGGGGCTACACCCGTTCCTCGGGACACGCTACGTGGACTTCGTCGGCATCGAGCCCGCGGCCCTCGAGTCGACAATCCGCAAGGTCGAACGGCACCAGGTGGACCTGCTCCTCGACTTGCGCGGCGAGCCGCGATTCTGGGTCAATGAGGATTCCCCCAAGGGCTACCTCGCCGAAAGGCTGCTGCTCGAGTCCGCCGCCGGCCGCGTGACCCGCGAGCCGGTGAGCGGCGCCGCCGTGCGCTACGTGGACTGGCTGTTGCCCGGCATTCTCGGCATGAACATGATGTTCAGCTGCCTGTTCGGCGTCGGCTACGTCGTCGTGCGCTACCGCAAGAGCGGCTTCCTGCGGCGCCTGTCGGCGACGCCCGTCACGGCGCTCGAGTTCGGCACCGCCCAGGTGCTGTCCCGGCTGCTGCTGACCATCAGCGTGACGTCGCTGCTGTACGCCGCCCTCTCCCTGCTGGTACCGTTCCGCAACGAAGGCAGCGTGCTGCTGCTCCTGCTGATCGCGGTCCTCGGCGCCCTCGCCATGATCTCCTTCGGGTTCATGATGGCGGCGCGCTTCGCGAGCGAGGAGCTGGCGAACGGCGCGATCAACCTTGCTTCCTGGCCGATGATGCTTCTTTCCGGCGTGTGGTTTTCGCTCGAGGGCGCCCCTGGCTGGTTGCAGGCTGCCGCCAAGGCGCTGCCGCTCACGCAGATGCTCGACGCGGCACGGGCCGTGATGCTGGACGGCGCGGGGCTCGTCGGGGTGCTGCCCAACCTCGCCTGGCTGCTGGCCATGGCCCTGCTGTTCCTCGGCGTCGCGGCGGCCGGTTTTCGCTGGCGGGCCGACTGAAACGGGCCCGCCGCGCGGCAGGCCGCGGGTCTGTGGCAAACTGCGCGGCCCCGGGCCTCAGCCCCGCGAGAACCGATTGAACAAGTCCGAACTGCTCAAGGAACTGCGCATCGACCGCGATGCGCCCGAGGAGGTCTCGCCGTCCCGGCTGCGCCTGTGGCTCGCCCTCGGCGCCGCCGTCATCGTCTTGGTCGGCCTGTTCGTGTGGTTCCTGAACCGCGAGAGGCCGGTCGAGGTCACGGTCGCAGCCGCCCGTGCGATGCCGGCGACGAGCGCGGGCGCGTCCGTGCTCGACGCGAGCGGATACGTCACGGCGCGCCGGCAGGCGACTGTCTCGGCCAAGATCACCGGCAAGGTCCGCGACGTGCGCATCGAGGAAGGCCAGCACGTCAAGGCCGGCGACATCCTCGCGACGCTCGACGACTCCGAGGTGCGGGTGGACGCGGAGCTCCGCCGCGCTCAGGTATCGGCTGCCCGCGCTCAACTCGCCGAGGCCGAAGCCGGCAGCGCCAACGCGGACCGCGAGTACGAACGCCAGCAGGATCTCGCGGAACGAAAGCTGACGAGCGCCTCTGCGCTCGACGCCGCACGCACGCAGTCGGAATCCCTCCGCGCGCGGGTGGCGAGCCAGAAAAGCGCCATCCGGGTCGCTGAGGAGGCGTTCGCGGCCGCGCAGGTCCAGGTCGACAACACGGTCGTGCGTGCGCCCTTCGACGGCGTCGTGACGGTGAAGGCCGCCCAGCCCGGCGAGATGATTTCGCCGATTTCCGCGGGCGGCGGCTCGATCCGCACCGGCATCGGCACGATCGTGGACATGGACTCGCTCGAGATCCAGGTCGACGTCAGCGAGTCGTACATCAACCGCGTGCAGCCGGGGCAGAAGGTCGAGGCGGTCCTGAACGCCTACCCGGACTGGCGCATCCCCGCCGCGGTGATCGCCATCGTCCCGACGGCTGACCGTTCCAAGGCCACCGTCAAGGTGCGTATCGCGCTCGGCGAGAAGGATTCGCGCATCGTGCCGGAGATGGGTGTGCGCGTTGCCTTCCTCGAGTCGAAGGAGGCGGCGCCGGGCGCGCCGGCCCTGCCGCGCGGTGCACTCGTCCCGGCGGCGGCAATCCGGCAGGATGGTGGCCAGGACGTCGTATTCGCGGTACGCGACGGGCGTGCCGAGCGGCGTGCGGTGACCCTCGGCGGGTCGCTCGGCGACAGCAGGCAGGTGCAGGCGGGCGTGACGGCTGGCGACGCGGTGATCGTGGACCCGCCTGCGGGCCTCAAGGACGGCATCAAGGTGAGAGCAAGGGAGTCGCGCGATGAGTGAGGCAATGGTTCAGGTTCGGAACGTGCAGAAGTCCTACGTCCGCGGCAGCCAGAAAGTCGAGGTGCTGCACGGCCTCTCGCTCGACATCCCGAAAGGCGATTTCATCGCCCTCATGGGGCCGTCAGGTTCCGGCAAGACGACGCTGCTCAACCTGATCGGCGGGCTCGACACCCCGACAGGCGGCGAAATCCTGGTCGCCGGCGAGCGCATTGACCGGCTCTCGGGAGGCAAGCTTGCCGAATGGCGCGCGCGCAACGTCGGCTTCGTGTTCCAGTTCTACAACCTGATGCCGGTGCTGACCGCGGAACGCAACGTCGAATTGCCGCTGCTGCTGACGCGGCTGTCGGGGGCGCAGCGTCGCAAGTCGGTCGCCGTCGCCCTCGAGGTCGTGGGACTCGCCGACCGGGCTCGCCACAAACCGAAGGAGCTTTCCGGCGGCCAGGAGCAGCGGGTCGCGATCGCTCGCGCGCTGGTTTCCGATCCTGCGCTCCTGATCTGCGACGAACCGACCGGCGACCTGGACCGCAAGACTGCGGACGAGATCCTGGGGCTCCTGCAGGTCCTCAACCGTGACTACAGCAAGACAATCGTCATGGTGACGCACGACCCGAAGGCCGCGGAGTTCGCGAATCGCATCCTGCACCTCGAAAAGGGCCAGCTGCTCGAGCCGGCGACTGCCGCCGCCTGAGACCGCCATGACGCGCACCGGTTTCGTGATCGCCAATCTCTGGCGCAAGAAGACCCGCACGGTCCTGACGCTGCTGTCCATCGTGACCGCGTTCCTGCTGTTCGGGCTCCTGCAGGCGGTCAACATCCTGTTCGCGGCCGGCGCGGACTTCGTCGGCGCGACCCGGCTCGTGACCCAGGCGCGCGTTTCGTTCACGACCTCACTCCCGCTGCGCCTGCTGCCGCAGATCGAGTCCGTGCCGGGCGTCGAGCACGTGATGTGGCAGCAGTGGTTTGGCGCCGTGTACCAGGAGAACACGCAGCTCGTCTTCCTTGCCACGGACCCGGCACGCCTGCGGGTCGTGTATCCCGAGTACGTCATGCCTGACGGGGAATGGAAGGCGTTCGAGGCGACCCGCACGGGCATCATCGTCGGGCGCAACCTCGCAAACCTGTACGGCTGGAAGATCGGTGAAAAAGTGCCGATCTCCTCCAACATCTTCCCGCAGCAGGACGGCAGCAAGAACTGGACCTTCGACCTGGTCGGCATCTACGACGGCAAGGACGACGACTGGCAGCGCAACACCAACGTCGGCTGGATCAACTTCGCGTATTTCGACGAAGCGAACCAGTTCGGGCGCGGCCTGGCGGGCACTTACACGATCAAGCTGGCCGATGCGAACCAGGCCGAGCAGGTCGCGCGGACCATCGATGCCATCTTCGAGAACTCCCCGGACGAGACCAAGACCCAGACCGAGAAGGACTTCAACATCGGATTCTTCAAGCAGATCGGCGACATCGGCCTGATCGTTCGCTGGATCCTGTTTGCCGTGTTCTTCACGTTGCTGCTGGTCACCGGCAATACGATCGCGCAAAGCGTGCGCGAGCGCATCCCGGAGCTCGCGATACTGAAGACGCTCGGCTTCAAGGACGGCGAGGTGCGCGGATTCGTGCTGGCTGAGGCTGCGCTGCTCTGTGCCTTCGGGGGGCTTGCCGGGCTCTCCCTGGCGACTCCGGCCGGAGTCGCGATCACACGCGCAACTGGCGGCAACCTGCCGGTCGCCGTCGACGGGGAAGTGTGGCTCATGGGCGTCATCGCCATCGTGCTCCTCAGCCTGGCGGTCGGGATCCTCCCCGCATTGCGCGCCGGCAGGCTTACGATCGTCGACGCGCTGGCGGGGCGCTGAATCCCGTGCTGAAGCAGATTTTTTCCATCACGTTGCTGGGCCTCAAGAGCATCCCGGAGCGCCTCGGCGCCTCGCTGGTCATCGTCGTCGGTCTCGCCGGGGTCGTCGCGGTGTTCACGGCGCTGCTTGCCATGGCCGCCGGCTTCAAGGCGACACTCGAGTCCGCCGGCCGGCCGGACGTCGCGCTGGTCCTGCGCGGCGGCTCGCAGGCCGAGCTCAATTCGGCCATCACGCGGGAGCAGGGCACGATCATCAAGCAGGCGCCCGGCGTCGCGAAAGGACCGGACGGCCAGCCGCTCGCCTCGGCCGAAGTGGTCGTCATCGCGGAGCTGCTGAAGCCCGGCGAGAAGACCGGATCCAACATCACCGTGCGCGGCGTCGAGCCCGCGGCCTTCGCGCTGCGCCCGCAATTGCACATCGTCGAGGGCCGGATGTTCGGCCAGGGCCTGCGCGAGCTGATCGCCGGCGAGGGTGTCGCCCGGCAGTTCGAGGGCGCCCGCCTGGGCCAGGTGCTGAGAATGCGAGGCTCCGACTGGACGGTGGTCGGCGTGTTCGCCACCGGCGACGCCTACGAGAGCGAACTCTGGGCGGACGTCGACGCCGCCCAATCGACCTTCAACCGCCGGGGTTACAGCGCCGTGCGACTGCTTCTGGCCGGTCGCGGGGAGCTCCAGGCGCTCAAGGACGCCCTGTCGGCCGACCCGCGCGTGAATGTCGACGTGCAGACGGAGCAGCAGTTCTTCAGCGGCCAGACCGAGCAGTTCCGCAAGACGATCGGCGTCCTGGCATTCTTTGTCACGACGATCATGGGGCTGGGCGCGGTGTTCGCGGCGCTCAATACGATGTACGCGGCCGTCGGCACGCGCGCGCGCGAAATCGCGACGCTGCGTGCCATTGGATTTCGCGGCACGCCCGTCGTAGTCGCGATCCTGATCGAGTCGCTGCTCCTCGCGCTCGCGGGCGGACTTTTGGGCGCACTCGTTGCCTATGTGCTGTTCAACAACATGGCGGTTTCGACGCTCGGCGGCAATTTCACCCAAGTCGCGTTCCGGTTCGCGGTGACGCCGGCGCTGGTCGTGGACGGGCTCGTCATCGCAATCGTCATCGGCATGATTGGCGGACTGTTGCCGGCACTGCGCGCAGCACGGCAGCCGGTGACGACGGCCCTGCGCGCCGCCTGACGGGGCGCGGTGCGCGTGCCCACGCTGGTCGATATCGGCGCCAACCTCGCGCACGACAGCTTCGATGCGGACCGCGATGCGGTACTCGCGCGCGCGCGCGCTGCCGGGGTTGCGGCCCTGGTCGTCACCGGCAGCACCCTCGACGATACGGACAAGGCGATCGCCCTCTGCCGTCGCCATCCCCGCCTGCTGCGCGCAACGGCGGGAGTGCACCCGCACCATGCAGCGGGACTCGAGGGACCGGACGCTGCGCGGCTGGCGGAACTGCTGCGCGACCCGTATGTGGTCGCCGCCGGCGAGTGCGGTCTCGATTACTTCCGGAACTTCTCGCCGCCCGCCGAGCAGCGCCGGGCCTTCGAGCTGCAGCTCGGCCTCGCGGGCGATGCCGGCAAGCCGCTATTCCTGCACCAGCGCGATGCGCATGCGGATTTCCTCGCCATGCTGCGTGCGAACCCGCGGGCCGCGGCGCGCGGCGTACTGCACTGCTTCACCGGAAATCCTGCCGAGCTCGAGGACTGCCTCGCGCTCGGCCTTTCGGTCGGCATCACCGGCTGGATCTGCGACGAGCGTCGCGGCCATTCCCTGCGCGAGTCAGCGCCGCGCGTGCCGCGCGATTGCCTCATGATCGAGACAGACTCGCCGTACCTCCTTCCCCGCACGCTCGTGCCCAAGCCGCCGCACCGGCGCAACGAGCCCGCTTTCCTGCCGACGGTGCTGACGGAGACCGCACGCTGCCGCGGCGAGGATCCCGTCGCGCTCGCCGCGGTGACCACGGCCAACGCCTGCAGGTTTTTTGGCCTTACACTGGACGCGCCGGACGGCAGCCCCATCACTAGTGGACTGTAACAGCTGATGTGGAAGGGGCGATGCGACGGGTCGGGTCGAAGTACTTCCACTTCACGGTTTTCGGTGTCTGGTTGTAGTGGCGGATGTAGCGCATGAGCTTTCGCTTCA
>Ga0187894_10000232_pt1 | contig 75081 bp, 85 predicted proteins | sample GBC1701081metaG_FD_136650 | JGI IMG/M metagenome (GOLD analysis project Ga0187894, IMG submission 136650) | White microbial mat communities from a lava cave in the Kipuka Kanohina Cave System on the Island of Hawaii, USA - GBC170108-1 metaG ... | reverse complement strand
GCTGATTCCCGAACAAGAGCTGATGGGAGGAATGGCGCTGGGGGTCAATGCCATTGTCTTCGACGTGGTCAACCCTGATATCGTCTATGCCGGAACCACGAAAGGTCTCTTCCGCACCGCGACACATGGCGAGCAGTGGGAACGAATCGGGCAGTCGCTTCCCGATCTGTTCGTGAGCAGTATCCTCCTCGACCCGACCCAACCGAAGACGCTCTATATCGGAGGGCCTGGGGGAGTCTGGAAAAGCTCCGACAGTGGACAGACCTGGGCTGCCATCAACAGCGGACTAAGCTCGCTGAATATTCGCGCCCTCGCGATGAGCCCGCGCGACCCACGCCTACTTTACGCCGGCACGAATGGGAGCGGTCTCTACCGCTCGACCGACGCCGGCGCAACCTGGACTCCGATCCCTCTCAAAGCCGCACCGGCGAGTGCTCAGTAGCCGGTGTGTGGCGCCGATTCACTCTGCTTGTACCGGTTGCTGTGGGCTAGCATTTGGTTCGACAACGCCTTCCACTCCTCGACCGTCATCAGTTCCTTCATCCTGAAGCGGAGCGACAGAATCTTCGTGGCCGACTGCATCCGCAAATTATTTGCTTCATCCAGAGCCTTGTGGAATTCCTCAGGGGTCGCTGCGTAGTTCGCGTTCAACTCATAGAGCCGGCGGTGCCCTGCCCGGTCCTGTTCACGGCCGGCCTTCAATTCCGCAACAATGTTGTTCACGATCAATTTGACTTGCTGAGCCTTAGCCTGATCCGTGACGGTCCGATCAATCAGTGATGCCATGTCTTGCTGCCCCTTCTGCCAATACGCATCACCTTTTCCTCCACCGGCCATCCCGGCATGATGGTGGGGCGAACAACCGGCCAAGGCAAGCACGGCAACGAGTCCAAGAGCATACCGCTGAATACGCTTCATAGAAGAGTCTCCCTGTAAATAAATTTGGATGAGACGTTGTCGCAACGACAGTTCTTCCCGTATCATACTTCAGGCTACCATGGCTAAACCTACTGCGTCCCCCACCGATCCTGCGCTGGCGCTCCGAGAGGAATTCCGTCATCACCTCGAAACGTTCTACGCTCAGCTCAAGCTGGCGCCGCCCTATGAGAGCGTCGAGAAGGCCATTCGCTCCCTCACGACCTCGGTTCGCGCGTTGCCGCCGTTAGAACGCGCGCGCGTGGCCACCGACACAACCGCGCGATGGCAGCAGTTTCGTCAAGCCTTTGAATCGTCCGGGCTTAGCAAGAAACACCGCGGCATCATTGCAGGTCTCGCCCGCAACCGGTCCAGCCTGAACCTCCCCGCTGAGTACGATCAATTTCTGAGTTTGTATCTCTCTTAATGTTGTTTATTTGGTTTGTTTGGTTTGTCTTGTTTATTTGGTTGAACCAGATGAACCAAACAAACCAGACAGACCAGACAAACTAGATAGACCTGGCTTGTCTCAGGACGACAACCTTGTTCCTTCGATCACCTCCCGGAGCTCTTGATACACGGTCATAAGCCGGGAACTCTCTAGCCGATACGCAAACACAATCGTAATGGCTCCGGACAGCAAAAAAACAAGTCCTAAGCCTACAATCCCGATCGCCAACACCACTCCGCCGGGTGCCGCCATTTGTCCTTCGACGAACAAGGAGATCAAGGCTCCCACCATCCCCACAACCACCACGGCAAACCAGATTCCCGTGAGAAGGGCTGAGGACCAGGGTGTGAGTTTTCGGCAGAGCACCGTAAGTGCATCGCCTTCCGGAGACAGGGAGATCAACCCTTTCAAGGGCCACAATGTTCGGAAGCCGAGAGAGAACAACCGGTATTGCTGGCGAATCACAATCTGGTTCACATCCTGGTACAAGCGGGCAGTTCCATGCGGCAATGTCAAAAAACCCTCTACATCAAACCGGCTCGCCAGCTGCGTCATGGTCGTATGCGTAAATCGATCGTGCGTGCGGGCGATTCCACACCCGTACCGGCTTGCATCCGGCGTGAGGCGCATAAAATAGAGCCAGTCTCCGAGAATGAAGCCGAGACACAACGCACCGGCGAAGAAGCCAGCGAAGATCATGCTGGTACCTATCCCATAGGGGCCACGAGTGAATCAAGGGACGAAACTGAGATAATCTGTTGACTCGTCGCAGCGAGTTGGCTAGAGTAGCCCACGAGTGCTGTTCAGGCGGGTCCCCTCGCTCCACTCAGGTGCTCCGCCGCACAAAAAATTTTCCCCTCTGTAGTTGCGGCAATCGGCTCATTCCTTGCTTGTCGAGGAGCACAGGTCGCCTTTAATGTGGAGTCGGAGGTGATATGGATTTAGCGAAGGTCGAGCGCGTCTATACGTCATACGCCAAGATCTACGATCGGATTTTCGGAAAAGTGTTTCACGAAGGGCGTCAGTCGGTGATCCGAAATTTGAATGTCCAGCCTGATGAAAAAATCCTTGAAGTGGGAATCGGAACCGGATTGGCCCTGCCAATGTACCCACGACATTGCCAAATCGTCGGTATCGATTTTTCAGAAGGCATGCTGGACCAAGCGAAACAGCGAGCGGCAGAACACCTGATGGGCCACGTGGAATTGCATCGAATGGACGCCGGCGCGATGGAATTTAAGGACGATAGTTTTGACACGGTCGTCGCGGCCTACGTCGTCACCGCTGTCCCCGACCACCGCAAGGTCGTCAGCGAAATGATCCGCGTCTGCCGACCCGGCGGACGGATCATCATGCTGAATCACTTCGCCAACGACAATAAGTTCATCGCTACCATGGAGAAAGTGCTTTCCCCTCTCACGAAGCACTTAGGTTGGCGGACAGACTTGGCCCTCCAGTCCGTGCTGGACGGGACGCCCCTGCACGTCGCCCGGAAACAGAATGTGAATCCGTTGCGGCTCTGGGCCTTGGTGGAATGTGTGAACGAGAAACACGTAAACGGCAAGACACATATCAATGGCGCGAAGAACATGAACGGCGCCGCAACCTACACACATATTAAGGGCACGCATCTCCCGAAACATGCCAACGGGGAAGCGCTGGTCTAACAGGCTGTTGAAAAAGCCTGCCTGCTTCGTTCTCAGCTCGAAAGCATCCTCAACGGGGACCCGATCGCCTCACCTTCACACCCTACTCATCAGCCCCGCGCTGCTGTTCGAAGAATTTCCAATTCTGCCATTCCCCGCCAGGAATGATCGTATTGCCCACCAAACACTGGCCGGAGAACCGTTGGGCAATCAAGTCCGCTAGGAGCGAGAGCACTTGACCGGTGCGGCGATCCTGTATCCCACGAACCCGCAGCACCACGCCGAACCCAGGCCCATCAAGCGGCCCGTACAACATACAGTGAACCCCTGTGGCGCCCACTGTCCCCTGCATCGACGCCGGAAGCAAATCCCCTTCCCACTGAATAGAAGGATGACGTACGGATGACGAAGTCGTAGCCCGCCAGCTGCAGGGAACACCCGCCACATCCAGTTCCGCCAAGAGCCATGTGACCGTCGGCCAGTCCGGCACCCCGCTTTGAAACGTCCATTGCGCCACCTGGTTCAGCGACACGGGTTCGAGATTCGGGGCCGCCACTTCCTCCAGCTGCGCTTCTTCGCACACCACATAGAGTTCACCCTGCGGATCGAACCAGAAGCGGAATTTCCCGTCGGTCAACTCCGTTTGGATCACCCCCAAGGTCGAGCAATCGGCTCCTTCCTGTTCAAACATCGAAAAATCCGTCACGCCGGTCATCGTGAGTTTTGCGACGCGAGCCATCTGGCGAATACGATAACGGATCACGACCGTGACTGTGGTCCCCGCCGGCACCTCGCGGCCCGACGCTTCGTCCAGCAGCCGTCGTTTCGACACCTGCACATCCGTCACATAACCGCCGCGAAACCCACCGGTGTGACCCAGCAACCAGCGCACATCTTCGATATTCACAATCTGATACTTCATGACATGAATGCTCGCACACTCCGAACGATCATGATGGGCCGCGGAGAAACCATTTCAACTCGCCAGAGCTTCGATTAGAGGGGTATGCAAAGGAGAACGCTCAAAAATTCCGTCCAGCAAGGCCGCAGCGAGCAAAGCGGCGAGGCGTACGCTTCGGTACGTTGAGCCTCTGAGCGATGCGAGAACGCCGCTGGCGGATTTTTTCAACGTTCTCCTAGAATAAGGGTTGTTGCTGCTTAAGCCCCTCAACCTCATGCTCCAACTCCTCCACGCGATCCTGCAGACGGGCGTTGTCGAGCCGAAGCAGATCCAAGCGATCCAAGAGCTGCTCTCGCTGAATCTCCGTCCATTCCAGCGTTCGTTTCAAACCCTCCAACTCAAGCTGGATCTGTTGCTGTTCGTGAGTCGGAAGTGACATCTGTCTTCCACCTATTCCCGCGAGAAAATTTCTTATGGCTAGTATAAAGCCAGAACGGGCAGGCGTCCATCACGAGCTTCGACTCTTTTTCGCACTGTTAAATAAGTTAGCACCCAAACACTATTTTTTCATAAGCTGGGACAGAGAGCTGCAGAGGGGGAAGGCGTCGAGTTAAAAGACACGATTCCATGATTTTGCTGACCCTTCGTTAGGAGCCTATCCGACATTGGGTTCGCCGCAGGAGAACGGTCGATGTCGGACAGACTCCTAACTCCTTTCTCATGAGACTACCCTTGCTGTCACTACTGCGACCGTGTATGTTTCCGACTAGAAGAATTATCGGGCACGAATAGTTCTGATTCACTGTCAACGGATGAGGTTTTCTGATGCAAGCAGTCTGTCTGAAACACGTTCCCTTTGAAGGGCCTGGAGCCTTCGCGACGGCGCTGACGGAGCGCGGCGTGAGCTTAGAACGCTATCTCGTCCCTCAAGATGGACTGCCGAAGGATGCGGGCGATGTGTTGATCGTGATGGGCGGACCCATGTCGGTGAACGATCCTGATTCCTGGATTGCTGAGGAGACGGAATTCATTCGATCCGTGATGCTGGCCGGCAAGCCCGTGATTGGTGTGTGTCTTGGAAGTCAGTTTATGGCGAAGGCCTTGGGTGCCACCGTACGTCCTGGTAAGGCGCTGGAAATCGGCATGACGCCGGTTAGGCTGACGGCTGACGCGAAACTGGACCCTGTTTTCAACACGCTGCCGGAGTCATTCGAAGTCTTTGAATGGCATGGTGAAGTGTTCGACCTCCCCAAAGACTGCGTGCCCTTGGCCGGATCCGACATCGCACCCTTGCAAGCCTTCCGTTACGCCACTCGCGCCTACGGACTTCTGTTTCATTTGGAGATGGAAGAGAACGGAATTGAATCGTTGTCCCGAGAATGTGCATCGGATCTCACAAAAGCACGCTTGACCGCGGACCACGTGAAAGCGGCAACTCTCCCCCATCTGCCGCAACTTCATCGGATTGCCGACCGGCTCATTGACCACCTACTCTCTCCTCAACATTGATTGCCGGCTCATTCCTGCTGTACTCTTATCGCTCTTCATCGCAGGATGGTCAAAACAGCCGTCCAGCGAGGATGCAGCAAGTGGGTAGGCTAAGGTCAAGGTCGAGCGAAAACCTGACGTCCTGCTTGTCAACCTTAGCCTTGACCTTAACCTTCCAGAAAGCTGGCGGTTGTTTTCACCATTCTGTTTGAAAGGAGCCTGCTCGCATGTCTGGTTTCCCCATCGAGGTCGCAACCCGAATCAAAACGCTTCCCCCCTATCTGTTTGCCGCGATCGACACGATGAAACAAGCCGCGATTGCGCGGGGAGTCGACATCATCAATCTCGGCATCGGCGATCCTGATTTGCCAACACCATCCCCGATCATTGATAGGCTGGCGAAAGCGGCCAAAGACCCGAAGCACCATCAGTATCCCTCGTATGAGGGTATGCTGTCTTTCCGCAAAGCGGTGGCCGACTGGTACATGCGCCGCTTTCATGTCACGCTTGACCCAGCGCACGAAGTCCTCACGCTGATTGGCTCGAAGGAAGGCATCGGGCATATTCCGCTTGCATTCGTCGATCCGGGCGATACCGTGCTCGTCCCGAGCCCCGGCTATCCAGTCTATCCCGTCGGTACCAGCTTCGCCGGGGGCGTCCCGCACCTCATGCCGCTCACGAAGCAGAACGGCTTCTTACCCGACCTGAAGGCGATCCCAAAGGACATGGCGAAAAAAGCGAAGCTGATGTTCCTGAATTCGCCGAACAATCCGACGTCGGTCATCATGAGCAAGGACTACTTTAAGCGAGTGGTGGACTTCGCCCAGGAGAACCAGATCATCGTGTGCCACGACGCAGCCTATTCGGAGATTTTCTACGACGGCAAGCCCCCTGCGAGCTTCATGGAAGTCGATGGCGCGAAGGACGTGGGGATCGAGTTCCACTCGCTATCGAAAACCTACAACATGACCGGCTGGCGCATCGGGTTTGCCGTCGGACACAAGCAGGTCTTGGCTGGACTTGGCAAGGTGAAGAGCAATCTGGACTCCGGCTGTTTCCAGGCCATTCAAGAAGCAGGAATTACCGCGCTCGGTCTGGATGATTCTGTGACGGATGGCTTGCGCAAGATCTATCAGGAACGGCGCGACACTCTGGTCCCAGGCCTCAAATCGCTTGGGCTTGAGGTAGATCCGCCTCCGGCGGCATTCTACATCTGGGTCACGGTGCCGAAGGGATATACCTCCGCTTCTTTCACGGCTCACTTACTGGAAAAGGCCGGAATCGTGACGACACCGGGCAACGGCTTCGGCGCTCCGGGCGAAGGATACATCAGGATGACCGTGTGTACGTCGAAAGAGCGATTGGCTGAGGCTGTGGAGCGTATTAGGAAGGCGGGGTTCTAAAACCGTAAAACGTAAAAAGTGAGATGTGAAATGTAAAGAAAGCAGGGGCAGTTCCGAACTCGTTTCACGTCTCACATTTCACATCTAACGTGGCTTCTATGGAGACGGTGTTCATTGGATTTGGCTCGAATGTCGGCGATCGAGTCGATTTCTGCGATCGTGCGGTGACGTTGCTGAGCCTGCTGCCACACTCGAAAGTCGTGGGGATATCGCTGCTCTATGAGACCGAGCCCGTGAAGGATCATGCCCAACCCGGCGATGGCTGGTTCTTGAACGGGGTCGTGCAGCTTGAGACGGATGTCACGCCGAAAAACCTCCTGGCCGTCCTGGAGGAGATCGAGCGCTCGCTTGGCCGGGATGAAGAGAACCGATCAGGCCCCAGGACTATCGATCTGGACATCTTGTTCTACGGGCAACGGATCGTCAACGAACCGGATCTCGTGGTGCCGCATCCTCGCCTACACCAGCGCCGGTTCGTCCTGATGCCGTTGAGTGAACTCGATCCACTCTTCGTGCATCCATCACTCCAGCGCACAATCAGCCAGTTACTCGCCGAGGTCGGAAAGCAACCGGAGGTCCGCCTCCTGTTTCCCCAGCCCTCGACCCGCTATGGGTCTCGCCCTGCGTGCGTTCCACCCCCAGGCTCATGAAGATTATTCGTACCGCACACTCCATGACTGCATGGAGCGAACGATTACGCCGGGAAGGTGTGACCATCGGCTTCGTGCCCACGATGGGTGCGCTGCATGACGGCCATCGCTCGCTCATTCGAGCCGCACGATTACGATGTGACGCCCTTGTCGTGAGTATCTTCGTGAATCCGACACAGTTCAGCCCGACCGAAGACTTGTCCGCGTATCCCCGCCCGATTGCTCGCGATCGTGCACTATGCTGCGAGGAAGGAGTGGATGTCTGTTTTGAACCAACAGACCAAACCATATACCCAGAAGGCTTTCAAACCATCATTACAGTGCCGGCGCTGGCGAACCGATGGGAAGGCGAGGCCCGACCTCATCACTTCGCCGGCGTCGCCACGGTGGTGACGAAGCTCTTTGGAATTGTGCGACCCCATCTCGCCATCTTCGGCCAGAAAGATTACCAACAGGCAGCGCTAATTCGGCAACTTGTGAACGATCTCAATCTCGGCGTGACAATTCTGGCGCGCCCGACAGTCAGAGAGCGCGATGGGCTGGCCCTGAGTTCGCGCAACGTCTATCTCAGCGCCGAGGAACGTCGAATTGCCCCCTTACTCTCTCGGGCGCTCAGAGCCGGCAGACAGGTGATCGTGGGTGGAGTGCGCGACGTGGCGGCGGTCGAGCGAATCATGCAGCAGACCATCAAGCAGGCGCCCACTGTTTATGCCGAGTACTTGGCCGTCTGCGATCCGGATAATCTGGAGCCTCTGCCCGCCGTCGCGGCCCGTACGGTACTCTTGGGCGCAGTCCGGATCGGGTCGATCCGCTTGATCGATAATCTGCTGGTGAAAATACCGGGGAGAAAGAGTGCGCTACGTGTTGAACGTGGGATCAAGGCCCTGACCGACTAAGAGCCCGAGGACAACCTGACCTAGACGGCGGTGATCTTCCGGTGGGATCTCCAGAAAACGGATACCCATTGATGACGGGCGAACGGAACAGACCATCGCCGTTTCAATACGGATCATCTCCCCTTCCTCCGTCGGCTTCAAGACCAATTCGATAAAGGCGCCCTTCGGGAACCCCGTCGTATGCAGGGTGCAGCCATCCATAGAAATATCGGTAATTTGGTTGGTCAGTGGCAGCTGCTTGTGGTCGAAGATCTGGGCCTCGATGGAAGCCATAAGGCGTGTGTACTGACGCCGATCGAACGCCTGCGTATTGTGGCGCGCACCGGAATAGAACGCACGAAAGCGATTCGTGCACAGTTGGCATCGAAACGGAAACACATTGACGCGGCTCATCAGGCGCTCGACCCTACCCTCCTGATAGGTCACGCGAACGAATGAAGCTCCGCAAATTGGACAGTGCAATTCTCTCATGAACCCGAGCCGGTCTTGCGCTGGATCGGCCCCTGCTTCGCCACAATCGGATCGATGAACGCCGGCGAGTACGTGACCGGCTTCACCCATTTCCCATCTTCACGCTTATAGCCACCGACCTTGCTCATATTGGACCGATGGACTTCTCGAAAGACCGGATCCATATCGATGCCATAGGACACCGCAGTGCCGTAGACGACGTAGAGGAGGTCGGCCATCTCCTTCGCAATGGACGAAATCTCTTCTGCAGCGAGGGCCCCTTTCAACTCATCGAATTCCTCCTGAATAAGTTTGACGCGCAGTTCGCGCGTCTGTCCGTCGATGACCGTCGGAACTGGATTGACCACGATACCGAACGTTCGGTGGAAGGCTTCTACCATCGCCTGCTCGTCGGCCATCAAAGGCTCCTTATTCGCTGTCAAACGGTAACGCTTTGCGAGAAACGAGTTCCACCGGATCTAACATGGGGATCTCTTTCTCCGACGAGACGCCGAGCTCCTTGAACCGACGAGCCGCCGGCAAGATTCTCGTTTCGAGCGATCCGATCGCTTTGTTGTAGGCCAGAACGCTCTTCCCGAGCGCCTGCCCCACATCGTTCAAATGTTCTGTCAGCACGGCCATCCGTTCGTAGAGATCCTTCCCCAACCGTCCGGCTTCCTCGGCATGCTCCGTCAATCGCTCCTGTCGCCACCCATAGGCCACGGCCCGTAAAAGCGCCATGAGCGTCGTGGGGGTGGCGAGGACCACGCTTCGAAGGAATCCATCCTCAATGAGCCGTGGGTCATGCTCGAGTGCGGCGCCGAGAAACTGTTCGCCCGGTAAGAACAGTACGACAAACTCCGGCGCTTGCGCGAATTGATTCCAATAGGCTTTCACACTCAACTCGTCCATACGCGACCGGACTTGGGCTGCATGACGGCGCATCCCTTCGAAACGCAGTTCCTCGGTCGAGGCTTCATGTGCATCGAGATAGCCTGCCAGGACAGTCTTGGCGTCCACGATGATCTGCCGCCCACCCGGCAACTGGACTACCATGTCTGGACGGAGCCGGCCTCCATCGACCGTGACGGACTCCTGCTCGAAAAAATCGCAATGCGCCACCATGCCGGATAACTCAGCCACACGCTTGAGCGTGATTTCACCCCACTGACCGCGGATGGCCGGCGCGCGCAACGCCAATACCAGGTTGCCCGTCTCTGATTGCAGACGCTGCTGCGACTCGGCCAGAAGCTTCAGGTGCTGATCGAGGCCTCCATAGGCCGCTTGCCTCGATTGCTCCAGTTGCCGGAGCTGGTCGTCGTATCGATGCAACGAATCTTGGAGGGGCTTGACCAGACTATCGATCGCCTGTTGCCGCTGAGCGAGATCGCCCTTGGCCTCGGCTTGGAGCGTTTCGAATGAACTGCGTGCCAGGTTCAGAAAGGCTTCGTTGTTCTGTTTGAGAGCTTCGCCGGAGAGCGCTTGGAAGGTCTCGGCCAATTCCTGCCTGGCTTGGCCCAACAGAGTTTTTTGTTCGATGAGATGGAGCGCGGACTCAGCGGCCTTGGTCTCGGCCACCACACGGGCCTGGGAAGCCTCCGAGAGTTCCTGCCTGACTTGATCGAGGTCGAGGCGATCTTGCAGTACCTGTCGGCGCAATTCTTCTGCCAGCGATTCTGCCCGCTGCGCCCGCTCACCGGTGGTCAGCAGTTGCGCCTGCAGGCTCGCACGTATGCGGGACGCAATCCAGAACCCGACGATCAACGCGCCGAGGAGACCTCCGACGAGAGCCCCCACACCAAAGACCGCGCCATCAATCATGAATGATCGTCCACATCATGCCGCCCTGTACCCGCCAAATTGTTGGGTGCTGCGATGAGGAAAGAATAACTTTGAACAATACGTAAACTCCCTTGAAAGATCAAGACCACAAATCGACTAGAGTCGTTTGTCTCTACAAAAATGTATGAGGCCTTCGTATCATTGTAAACTCGTCTCAAGCCTGCTCAGTGGACAATGATCTCTCCTCGCTCTGCATCCAAGCTGATACGATCGCCTTCTTTAAGTCTGGTGGTAATGTGAGGCACATTCGCAACGGCCGGCAATCCGTACTCGCGAGCAATGATAGCTCCGTGTGACAGTGTGCCGCCCATCTCGGCGACCAGCCCAGCCACCACGCCAAACAACGGCGCCATACCAGGATCGATGACCGAGACGACAAGAATGTCGCCACGGCAAACTCGGTTCCAATCCTCCATCGATCGCACGAAACGAACCGGTCCCATGACCTTCCCCGCACTGATGGGAATGCCGTGGAAGATCCCATCCAGAGCCACAACGGAGGGTGCGTCCGAGCCGCGTACCACATCATTCCAATCCCGAATCGTGTCTGGAACGCTCACCCTGGCGTAACGGTCTCGCTCGGCACGGCGAGCTTGAATCACTCCCTTCCAATCCCTCGATCCTCCGGCTAACAATTCGGCGCGTTCTTCGATCCTGAAGTAGAAAATATCCTCCCGCGACGAGAGTTGCCCCTGTTCGACCAGCCACTCGCCCAGGCGAAGCAGGAGACTACGTGCCGCTGCCGAGTAATACATCAGATGATGTCGGTTCGCCTCTCGCAGGGCGAAAAACCGGCAAAGTCGTCGATACCACCAGGAAAAGATGGCCCACCGATTGAATCGCCATCCGAACCTGGCACGAATCTCTGCAAGCGCCCGTTCCCGTACTACTGTTTGGCGCTGAAGAATGTCCGCTGGCGTGGCACTGGTTGGAGCCAGAATCTGTGTTCGCAGTAACGCCAGTAACAACTCCGGTCTATCTGCGAACCGAGGCGCCATAACATCCGATTCGCCGACCCCGCGATGGCCATAGTCTTCGAGGTACCGGTCGAAGGCACGGAGAACGTCAGTCCCCTCGAGTCGGTGACGGATCTCAACTGGATTCCACCCCTCTGCGGTGAACCACGAAGTGGCATTAGGGTCGCGCCGTACCAAGTCCGCTAATTCCGCCAACCGGACAATCTGTTGTGCGCTGATCACCGCTGATTGACCCTGCAGCGCCCCATTCAGCAAGGCTCTCCAGTCTTCGCCAAGCCAGCGAGGCAGCAAGCCGCCTAACGTTTGCAAACACTGCGACACCCCTCCCGCAGTGGCAAACGTTAGCTCGTGTCCATCAAGCCACTGCCCAATGGCATCAAGACGCAAGGCGATCTGTTCGCCCGAGACAGTCCGAAGCCGGTCGGCGCGATGCTCGGTCGCCATCGCTTTCATCTCCGCAAACCAGGCCGGCCCACAGCGCACTGCCTTTCTCAATTCGGCCATCATCACGACACCGGCACGGGCGAACGCCAACCACCCGATCGCGTGGGCCTCGGGCACCCTCATCACACGTTCCCCTCCCATCTGCTCCACCAACAAGGAGGGATCTCCCCGCAGTTGTGCCACGAGGGAATGGAAGAGAGTCATGTTGATGTAGGGACGTCCTTGGAACGTACGAACCGATGAGACCCCCTCAGGAATGTGACAGCCCAAGCGCCGATAGGGTGACACAATATGGCGTTCCATGAACATTTCGAGAAACGACAGGCCAAGGGGACTTGGCAGTTCCGGCATGGTTTCTTTGAAGTTGGTACGCGACCATTCGCAATCATCATTGGTCATTTGCCGAGGTCTAGCCAGACCGGAGATGGGGCGCGCTTGAAGCAGCCACAGGCCACGCTCATCGTGGAGCCATTCAAGATCCACTGGATGGCCGAATGCTTTTTCAATTTGCTTGGCCGTACGGGCCAGGGCAAGCAGTTGGTCATCCGACAACGTAGCGCGCCCGGCTGCTTCATCCGACAGCGGCATGTCGCGAAGGCCCTGGCTGGTCACCCGCAACGCATGAGTCTGCCGGGCGATGGTCCGTTCACTGATACGGGTGGGCTGACCGTTCTCGGCGATCTCAACCACATACTGGTCCGGCGTCGCGCGCCCATCGACAAGGGCTGCCGCAAGCCCCGCAACTGCATTGACCATCACCTGGGTCGCCCGCCCTGTGAGGGGATGGACGGAATAGGCCACGCCGGCAGCTTGCGCCTCTAACAGGGGCTGGATCACGACGGCCATGGCGGGAGGTATTCCGCTCGATCCCGACACCGCTTGATAATTCAAGACTCGCTCATCCCAAATCGATAACCACAAGTCCTTCACCGCAGAACCGATCTTCTCCAGCGGAATACCAAGGCGTGTCCTGTACATTCCGGCAAAACTCGCATGCATTCCATCTTCATTTGTCGCCGACGACCTCACAGCCCACAATCCGGACGATGGCAGATCCAGCCGTCGCACCTGTTCGACGATCTGAGCCGTCAGTTCAACGATGTCGTGGTTCCGAATGATGGTGTGACAATGGGAAAGTATCCGCTGACGTTCGGCTCCGGAAGAACGTAGCGCTGCCTGCCACTGTTCCGCTGGTGAAAAGCCAGGCGCGCGCAGCGCGTGATCATAGGCCTTCGTCGTGACGCAGAATCCTGATGGGACAGGGAATCCTTCTGCGAGCAAATGCGCTAAGCCTGCGGCTTTCCCCCCAACAAGGGATGGTTGCGTGCAGGCGGCTAAAGGAAGCAGGAGAGGGCGATCCATTGAGATGGATAGTACCTACAGCACGAGGAGGAGGTAAAGGTCATTCACGTTCGTGCCGGTGGGACCGGTGACGATGAGCTGATGAAGCCGCTTTAATGCAGGGTAGGTGTTGTGGCGCTTCAATGCGCCCTTGAGATCCACGGAGAGACGCTGTGCGCGCGCCACCGTATGGCCATCGACAACAGCCCCCGCCGCATCTGTCGGACCATCGGTGCCATCGGTACCGATCGCCACCACCCACACCTTGGCTAGGCCGGCAATTTCCAGAGCGGCGGCGGCGGCGAATTCTTGCGCCCTCCCGCCTGTTCCTTTTCCAGTGACGGTCACGGTGGTTTCCCCACCAGCCACCACACAACAAGGCCGCTGTAGCGGCTTACCCTCGCGCGCAATATTCCTCGCCAAGGCGCCAAATCTCCGGCCCTCGTCCCGAGCCGCTCCGGTTAAGGCGGGCGTATGCACGAGGGTTCGTAGACCTACCTCTCTGGCTGCGTTGGTCACGGCCGTGACGGCTGCTGCGTTGTTCCCGACGATATAATGATGGACGCGACGAAATAGAGAGGAGCCGGGCTTCGGAGTCTCACTCGCGAGCCCTCGACACCCACGGTCGAGATGCCGACGCACTCGCTGAGGGATTGCCCGCCAGATGCGATGGCGTTTCAGAATTGCGACAGCGTCTTGATAGGTCGTGGGGTCTGGGGCTATTGGCCCTGAGGCAATGGCGCTGAGATCGTCGCCCAACACATCGGACAGAATCACGGTCACGACGGTGGATTCGGTCAACTCGGCGAGACGTCCACCTTTGATGCGCGAGAGATGTTTTCGAACGGTATTGATTTCGCGGATGCTCGCTCCGCATCGCAGGAGTTCCTGTGTGGTCCGTCGCTTGTCGGCTAGCGTCACCCCTTCGACAGGAGCCGGCAGTAAACTGGACGCACCGCCCGACAGGAGCACGATCAGGAGATCGCGTCGACCGAGTTCCGCAGCCATGGCACAGAGCCTGGCTGCTGCCCGCTGGCCGGGGCGATCGGGAACGGGGTGACCGGCCTCCGCCACAATAATCCGTCTCGTCGGCACAACATGGCCGTGCTTTACGACTACGAATCCGCCCTGTAGCCGGGGACCCAATCGCTGTTCTACTGCCAGGGCCATCGAGGCCGTGGCCTTCCCGGCCCCGAGCACAACCACACGTTCATAGCGACGCAGGTCATACCGACGCCTACCGATGACGAGCTCATCGCCGCTTCTTGACACGGCGCGACCAACCGCTCTCTGGGCGTCGACCGCATCCAATCCTCGAACGATCAGTTTCCTCAGAAGGGGACGGATAGGAGAGGGAGGAATCTGCATCACGCGTACAATAACCTAGCAGGCCGCAGCGAACAAGGCAGGGGGAGGTCGAGCGAAGCTCAGGCTTTCATTATCTCAACCTTAGCCTGAACCTCGACCTGCTTCGCACTGGCGGATTTATTCAGCATCCTGCTATGGAGTCTTGTCCTGATTATAGCAACGGGTCGGACACGTTTGCCGTGGGACTCTCATCTGATAGGTCCCGCGTGGGAGCATGTCTTTCTTGAATTCAGGATTCAGCATCTTGAGTTCCAAAAAATAGGTGCCAAACTCTTCGGCTATCGAAGTAAGGGCTCGGTGGGAATCTTTCACGTTGACGGTGACCGTTTCAGTTTCCATCGGAAGGTAGAGGTCCTTCTTGCTCAGACCCAAGTACTTCTCCGGCTGTGAGTAGATTTCCTTGGCGGCAATGATTCTCGGAACATAGCGCATCGTTTCCCGTGGCCCATGCATTTTCCAATAATCGGTGATCTTCTGCTCCTTGATCAGCTTGCGAATGCGCTCTTCGCCTGCATTGTACGAGGCCATCGCCAAGAACCAATCGTTTTCCTTGAAGTCTTTCAGATAGCGCAAATACTTGACCGCCGCTTCCGTCGACATTTCCAAATTACGACGATCGTCTCGGACTGCGTCGCTCTTGAGCCGATAGCGTCGCCCGGTGGAAGGAATGAACTGCCACGGCCCCGACGCTTTCGCCTTTGAATAGGCGGCGGCCACGCACTTGCTCTCCACCAGCAACATATACTTGAGGTCGTCCGGCAACCCGGCATCGGCCAGCTGTTTTTCGGCTGGAGGGAAACACCGTCCGGTTCGCTTGGCAAGGATGATACTTTCGCCCTGATCCTCTAAGAATTGATAGAACTCATACTCGATGCGTTCACGCACTTGCCAGTTATCGAGCGGGACTGGCTGGCCTGCAAAGGTCAGCTTGTCAGGCAACTTGAACGAGCTGAGAAAGTAGCGCTCTCCTTCTCGTTTAATTTCCGGAAGAATGACAAGGCGATCTTCTGGATCGTTGGAGTTCTCAAGGGGATCGACCAAGATCCCGTCTCGCTCTGGTTCTCCATTGGCTCCCGATCGGAGTATGCTTTCCTTCGTCTCGGAAGATTCAGGTTGCGGCTCTGCTCCTGTCGCAATCGGAAGCGTGACCGCCATCCACAACCCACTAAGTACCAGTGCTCGTCGAACCCATGTCGTCATGCCAATCCTGCCTCCTACATGCAATGAACGATTGGAAGTCTACTACGTATGCTAACAGCAGGGCGAGGGACCGGCAAGCATGATCGACTTTTGAATTCGTGCTAGACTGCGGCAATTATGCGTGCACTGACTCTTCTCAACGATCGCATTACCCACTGCATTGCCTGTCCTCGGCTCGTCACCTATCGAGAGGCGATCGCCGCAGAGAAACGGAAACAGTTTGAGGACTGGACCTATTGGGGACGTCCGGTCCCTGGATTTGGGGACCCCCACGCCCGCCTATATGTGCTCGGACTGGCGCCAGCCGCCCACGGCGGCAATCGAACCGGACGGGTCTTTACAGGTGATCGGAGCGGGGACTGGCTGTATGACGCCTTACATCGCTTCGGCTTCGCCAACCAACCCGGCTCTCACCACCGAGATGACGGGCTGAAGCTATCGGATTGCTACATTGGCGCCACGGTCCGCTGTGCGCCGCCCTACAATAAACCGGCCCCTGAAGAATTCAAGACCTGCCGCCCCTATCTGCGGGAAGAGCTTCGGTTGTTACGGAAGATCCAAGTGGTTGTGGCGCTGGGCAAGATCGCGTTCGATCATTACTTGAAAGCCTGCCGTGATGAGGGGTTGCAGCTTCCTTCACCGTTCCCGAAATTTTCTCATGGAATGGTACAGGTCCTTCCGTGGAGCACTATACTGATCGGGTCATACCATCCAAGCCAGCAAAATACTTTCACCGGATTATTGACCAGGCCGATGTTTCACCATATCTTTGCAACTGCTCGACAACGACTTGCCGAACCGGAGCGCACACGAGCCTGCCAATAGGCCTTACTTCTTGGCCTGTGCTTCCCAATCCGCCAGGAACTTCTTGAGTCCGCTATCCGTCAGCGGATGTTTCACCATCTGCTGAAAGATCGCAAAGGGCATCGTACAGATATGCCCACCAGCTAGCGCAGCCTCGACGACGTGCTGGGGATGGCGCACACTGGCCACCAGTACCAAGGTCTTATAGTCGTAATTGCGGTAGATGGTCAGGATCTGACGGATCAGTTCCATCCCATTTGAACTGATGTCGTCAAGCCGACCGATGAAAGGTGAGACGCACCATGCTCCGGCCTTTGCTGCAAGGAGCGCCTGAGTCGGAGAAAAGCACAATGTGACATTGACCTTGATACCCTCAGCGGCCATTCTCTTGGTGGCCTTCAAACCCTCCGCAATCAACGGCACCTTTACGACAATGTTCTTATGGATCTTCGCAAGTTCCTTCCCTTCCTTCACCATCGCATTGGCTTCAAGGCTGACGACTTCTGCGCTGATCGGACCATCCACGATTTTGCAAATCTCGATGAGCATTTCCTTAAAACTGCGCCCTTCCTTGGCGACGAGCGATGGATTCGTGGTTACTCCGTCAAGAAGTCCGAGGCTGGCCGCCTCGTGGATTTCCTTCACGTTGGCTGTATCAAGAAAGAATTGCATGGGTTTGTCCTTTCATTTCAGGATGAGAAATCCTTGTGCTCAATTCGCTATCGGTTATTCTATGAATAACTCAACCTGACTGCAATCATCTGCCGGTATACGTCGGTTTGTTTGACAGGCTTCAGACCGCCGGTTAGAATCCGGTCGTTAAACAAAGGCTCGTCTCTGCGTTTATCGACTTTGATCAAGGAGATTGCACGATGCAACGATCGGCCTGGGTTCTCCTTATCAGTCTGGCCTTGACCGGCTGCGGCGGTAGTAATCCCTATCTTGAACAGTCGCTCAAACCAGCTGAGCTTCAAGGCAAAGACAAGGCCTGGTTTGAGAAGAACTGGGGAGCGCCGAGCGGCAAGGCCACGAGATTTTTTGGCGGTGAAACCTGGACCTACTATCGCATTGCCGGCGGAAAATCTGGCCCACCCCTCTTTAATTTCTCCCCCAATCAGTGCCAAATCACGCTCAAGTTCGACAAAGAAGAAAAGCTCTCCGACTCTAGTTACTCGGGTTGTTAACCAGCGAGCTTTTCTTGGAACTTGTCCGCGCAGGATCGGCTGCAAAAGTAATACATCTGTCCCCCAATATCTTCCGTTATCGCTGTGCCTCTTGGAACAAATACCTTGCAGACTGGATCTTGAACCATGTGATTCTTACCAGGAGGAAGAAGGTCCGGTTCGCCCTGGTCCTTGAATTCTCGAAGAGCACGCCGAACGAGAAAATACAACACGACAAGTAGCCCAAGAATAAAGATAATTCTATACATAGTGGGGGAATCTTTCTAATACCACAATCCTATGGGACAGCATGCCCACTGTCAAGGACTCCACATGCTGTCCCGGCTGATACGCTGCCGGACTCTAATTTCTGCCCTCTACTCAAATGGCCTAGTTGCATATGAGCGGAACGGCCTATCCACCTAGAAGACCCAGTACTTCAGATGGATATGCTTCCTTTTTTTATCATGGTAAAGTGGCCCATGACGATTTGTGATAAATGCCGCGGGGCGATGTTGCCGGAACGGGCAGTGGATCTGAACGCAGGGCTTGCGATCACAGTGTTTGCTTGTTTGAATTGTGGTCGCCGGAAATCAGCGGACCAGGAACCTCGGCCCATTACCGCAAGACATTAGCCGGCGGCGCTATGACAAAAACGAAATCGCTTATGTACGACGAGCAGAAGGCAGCTGAAGCTGCCTTCTGTGGGTATCCGCCTCATACTGATTGGACGGACTCCGCCCAGCGAATTTATGCCCGTCTATATGAGGCGACCACGAAACGAAGTACTGCTATGCTCAACCCCTCAAGCGAGAGGGATCTAGAAGAAGTCCGTCGATAACTCGCGAGTAGGTTTTCCTTCCCCTAGTCTTACCCGAGTCCAGAGTTCATCCTGCTCAACCTTCGATTCCGCTATTGCCCAATCAGCATGACAGCAGAATACCAGACCATGCTGCGCCTGGTACAGGATGGCGATACAATCCACCCTCCTGCGCCACACAATAGTCGAACTCGAATCTCTCGCGCTGCTTCAGCTGATGTCAACCAGACTTCGCTTCAGCAGAAGGTCCATCACGATAGCAAATTGTTGCTGGTCAGACTCACGATGAGGGAGCCAGAACAGGAGGAAAGAACTATCGGAGATTCAACACATCCATCATGTCGTACAAGCCTGGTGGCTGCCGAGCCACCCACCGAACGGCACGCAAAGCGCCTCCCGCGAAGGTATCCCGGCTACTCGCTCGATGCGTCACTTCGATGCGTTCACCCATCCCGCCAAAGAGAATCGTGTGGTCGCCGACAATGTCGCCGGCGCGAATTGTTTGAATTCCGATCTCACCCTTCTTGCGTTCCCCGATCAGACCTTTTCTGGCATAGACGCCGACCTGACCCAGATCGCGGTTCACAGCTTTCGCCAAGACCTCAGCGATCTTGAGAGCCGTCCCGCTCGGCGCATCTTTCTTTAGACGATGGTGGGCTTCAATCACTTCAATGTCGTAGTCGTCTCCCAGCGTTCTTGCCATCTCGCTGATGACCTTATAGATCAGATTGATACCCACGCTCATGTTGGGGGACAACACGCAGGGAACTTGGCACGCAAGCGATTTCAGCTCTTCGAGTTGGGGAGTGGAAAACCCAGTCGTGCCGATCACCATGGCACGTCGATGCTGTGCCACCGTACGTAGATGATCTAGGGTAGCTTCAGGATCGGAGAAATCGACGACGACTTCGCTTCTGTCGAGGAGTTTCGCGAAGTCGTCGGTGATCGGTACGCCGACACGGCCACAACCCGCTGTCTCCCCGGCATCATTACCCACAGCGTGATGGCCCTTCCCCTCAATGGCGCCGGCCAGTGTGAGGGTGGTCGAATCTTTAATGAGGGCAACCAGCCGGCAGCCCATACGACCGGCTGCCCCTGCGACAATGACGTTGATCATCCGAGACTCTATCCTCTTACTCCTCGAACTAGATGAGGCCTGCATCCTTTAAGGCCCGCGTAAGTTGGTCTTTTGTTTCGGTCGCCATGGCACAGAGCGGCAACCGCAGCTCCGGATCGATTTTCCCTATCAAGCCTAACGCGGTTTTCACCGGAATCGGGTTAGTCTCGTAAAAGAGCGCGGTAAAAAGAGGGGATAATGCGAAATGGATCCGACGCGCCTCTTCGATGCGTCCACTCAGAAAGGCCTTGACCAATTGCGCCATCTCGGATGGAACGATGTTCGACGTTACGCTAATAACACCTTTTCCCCCGACGGCCATCATGGGCAATGTCAGGGCATCATCGCCGGCAAGGACTGTCATCCGGTCACCGCACATACTCGCAATGTCGGAAGCCTGCTGGACTGATCCGCTCCCCTCTTTGATCCCAACGATGCTCTGTAACCCACAAAGCCTTGCGACAGTGGATGGCAACATGTTCACACCGGTCCGCCCAGGAATGTTATACAGGATCTGTGGAAGATCCACGGACTCGGCGATCACTTTGTAATGCCGGTACAGGCCCTCCTGCGTCGGCTTGTTATAATAGGGCGTAATGAGTAGCGCCCCATCGGCCCCTGCCTCCTTTGCGTGTTTTGTCAGTGACACCGCTTCTGCCGTGCTATTGGAGCCAGCCCCGGCAATGACGGGGACGCGCCGATTGACTACCTCGACGGTCAGTTCGACCACGCGGTGGTGTTCCTGGTGCGAGAGGGTGGCGGATTCGCCGGTGGTGCCGCACGGTACAATCCCGTTCGTCCCGTTGGCAATTTGCCATTCTATAAGGTCGCCGAAGGCCCGCTCGTCAACTTTTCCGTTACGGAACGGGGTCACAATGGCTATCAATGCACCCGTAAACATGCTCACTCCTTCGCTGCAGCGCTCACTCCTCAATCGAGGAATGCCGGAATCGTTTCGCCCTTCACCAAGTCGTCATACGTCTCTCTGGTCTTGATGACGTGGATCTCCTCATCTTTGATCAGGACTTCCGGTACCCGTGGTCTTGAATTGTAATTAGAGGCCATCACAAATCCATAGGCCCCCGCACTCATCACCGCAAGCATGTCGTCCGGGTTGACCTCAGGCAGTGACCGGTCCTTCGCCAGAAAATCGCCGGACTCACAGACCGGACCCACAACATCCACCTGATGCTTGGGCCGTTGCAACACCGCCTCGGACACGGGACGAATTTCGTGATAGGCCCCATAGAGGCTCGGTCTGATCAGGTCGTTCATCGCCGCATCGACGATAATAAACCGTTTCGCTTCGCCGTCCTTCCGATACAACACCTTCGTCACAAGAATGCCGGCGTTGCCGACGATGACGCGGCCCGGCTCCATGATGAGGGTGACATTCAAGTCTTTCAACAGTGGCGACACGGCATCCGCCAAATCTTGCGGTAGCGGAGGCGTTTCGTCCGAGTAGGTGATGCCGAGGCCGCCGCCGATATTCACGTACCGGATGTTGATCCCCTGAGCCTTCAGGACTCCGACCAGCTTCACCACCTTCTTCACGGCTTCGACGAATGGCCCGACTTCCGTCAACTGTGACCCGATATGCTTATGTACCCCGACAACATCGATGTTGGCGAGCGAGGAAGCCAGCGTGAATTCTTCGAGCGCCCGATCGGCGGCAATCCCGAACTTGCTCTTCTTGAGGCCGGTCGAAATATACGGGTGTGTTTTCGGATCGATATCGGGATTGATGCGGAGAGCAACTCTCGCCTTGGTCCTGACTGAAGCGGCCACCTCATTAAGCACCTGCAACTCAGCCGAGGATTCTACGTTGAACATGAGGATGTCGGCCTTCAACGCCTCACGAATTTCCTCCGCGCTTTTGCCGACACCTGCAAAGACAATCTTTGAGGGAGGAACACCCGCCTTGAGGGCACGAAAGAGTTCCCCGCCGGACACAATATCCACCCCGCTCCCCTCCTTTGCCATGAGACGGAGGATCGCGATATTGGAGTTGGCCTTCATGGCGAACGCAATCACATGGGGTACGCTCTTGAAGGCACCATCATATGCCCGGAAATGGCGAACGAGAGTCGCATAGCTATAGATATAGCAGGGCGTGCCGACCTCTTTCGCAATCCGGCTGACCGGAACCTGTTCGCAATAGAGTTCGCCATGTCGGTACTCGAAATTATGCATCCTGCAAATCTTCATTGAGATGTTCGAGGCCTGCGAGCGAGAAACCCTTTGAGCCCGCGAGCGAGAAGCCCTGCAAGGAAGCTTCGAACGCATCTTTAAATTTTCTGAAACGGACCTTCACATGCGGAATCGCGACCTTCATCGCGTCTGAATCCACCAACATTTTGAGGGCGTCCGGGGTTGCCAACTTGAGATGCTCGAAGTTGACGATGATGTCCATGCGTGCCTGATTGGCCGCTTCCTTGATCCGCTTAATCAATTCCAAGGCATTCAAGCGATCCAATGTACCATCAAGATCCACAAACAACGCAGCGGACTTGTCATGTCGCTTGGCCTTGATATGGAAGGTCAGCTGTTGTGCCGAGAGCGCGTTCGGATCTAAAGCCTGTTTCAGGGCATGCAGCGCGCTAGGAATCAATTGCTCCTTATCCAACACCGGAAGCTTCGCCTGGAGATTCTTCAACACCCCCGCGAGCGGCGACAGGGATGCTTTAGGACAGGTTCTCTTGACCAACTTCCGAAACTCCCGATTCATCTCCAATCGCGGGATAAACCGCTGACTCGTGCCCGACAGCCGCTTCCAAATCGAAGGGATGGAATAAAATTCATGATTGGCCCAGTGGAAGCCGTCCTGTAACTGCTCGACTGTCATCCGGCTCGGCTGGAACACCACATGCTTGCCGTCATACTTCGCCCAATCCCTATCGAAGATACGACCGGACTTTTCGAAGCGGTCGAACAACTGCGTTCCAGGAAGAGGTGTCAAGACGTTGAAGTACGCCAATTCCACCTGGTTCTTTGTCAAGAAATCGACAGCCCGTTCAAACACCGTTACATCGTCGCTGTCGAATCCGAAGACGATCCCGGGATTCACCATAATCCCGTAATCGTGGAACATCTTGATCTCCTTGGAGAACTTCAGGACACGATTAAACGGCTTGTTCGTTTCATCCAATGCGTCTTCATCGAGCGATTCCATCCCGACGAAGACCGACACGCAGCCACTCTCTGCCGCAAGTTTGACCATCTCTTCGTCGTCAGCCAGAAACATTGTGGACTGGCAGCCCCATTTGAGCTTCAACGGCTTCAGTGCAGCCCAGAGCTCACGGCAATAGGCGCGGTTGCTGTTGTGCAAGTCATCGACAAACGCGACAATGCTGCCGTCCTCCATGCCAACTCGAATCTTAAGTGTAGTGAGGAAGGCTTTCCACATTGGCTCATCGCGCACTCGCTCGACCAACTCACTACGAATCCATCGCTGAACATTTCGAAGCTCCGTGATCACTTCCTTCACCGGCCTCCGCCGCGTGGTCTTCCCATTAAATGGGGACACACTGCAAAACTCGCAATCGAAATGACACCCACGGGTCGTGAAACTGCACTGTCTCGTCATGTAGGAGTCGGGACTCAGCAAATCGACTCGGGGGCTTCTGTAATTCTCCAGAGAAGGAAATGACGTCATCTTGTACATGCGCTGCATCTTTCCCGCCTCATAGTCCGCGACCAATTGCGGCCAGAGATCTTCGGCTTCTCCACAGACGATCGCATCCGCGTGTCGAAGCGCCTCGTCGGGACAGTAGGTGGGATGAACACCCCCCATGACGATCGTTTTGCCTCGCTTGCGAAATTCTGCTGCGATCTCGTAGGCGCGAGGGGCATAGCAGGTAAACATGGAGAGGCCAACCATGTCGCAGGGAACGTCGAAATCGATATCGTGCACCGCTTCATCGACCAGGCTGACCTCCCAATTCGCCGGCGTATAGGCCGCAATGGTGGGCAAACTCAGCTTGGGAAACCATACCGCGCGACGCTCCGAAGCGGTCAACCGATAGGGGTTGTTGCGCGGGTAGGGATCGACCAGCAACAGCCGCTTGCCTGGCGCATGCTTGATCGTTGCCGTCTGCCCAATAAGCTGACTCTGCCGCACTGGTTGAATGAGCTCCATGAATTGATCCTCCTCACCTCTACCCGGCGATCAGGCTAAGGCTGTCAACAGGCTCGTTGAAATGTTCTGAGCAGATCTCACGATGTCTCACGCCGACTTCTTTGTCGGAGTGTTGGCTTCGCGTACTCGGCCTCGATGGCCGCAAGGGCCTGCACTATTCCAGCACAGGGGAACGCCTCGCTGCCCCGAATGGACCATGTCCGGAACCGTGTGCGCGCGCAAGGAATGCGCTGGGCGCGACTGTCTGCCATGTGAGCGCAGTCCTATTCCCATGGCCTTCTATCTGTTCTCATTGGCGGCGTCTTTCGTTATCGCTCGCGTGGAGTATCCGCGGAGGGAAGACCGCTGCAATATTGAACGGGCTTCAGTATAGCGCTATCAAGCTCCGGAGGTCCAGCAGATGGCGGCTTCACCCTTACCGGGTTCCTACCGGTTGTAACGGGGGAAGATCCATATCCTGCCCCTGCAACATCGGGTTCGGTTGTGGCTCGGTGGATTCGGCCGCCGCTGCGGCTTCACGCTGTTTCTCATCGAGCGCCTCTAATTTCTTTTGCCGCTCAATGGTCTGAGTCACACCGACACTTTCAGGAGGAACCGGCGCCCCCACGGTCCCGCAGGCCACCATCGTTCCCATTGTCACACCCGCCACGATGGACATCGCCTTCGGCGCCCGTATCTTCATATCAACATCCGCTCGAGATCTTTAATCCGCCGCTCCACTCGTCTTCGAGCAGTTCCGCCTACCTGAGACTTCCGGTCAATCGCGGCATTGACCGTCAACCGAGCGAACAGGCCCTTTTCAATTCGCTCGGAAAATGTCCGCAGCTCTTCGAGCGAGAAGTCCGTGAGTTCACGGCCTTGATCCAACGCGGCCCGCACCAGTCGGCCCGTGATCGCGTGCGCTTCGCGAAACGGTATGCCTCTGGTCACAAGATAATCCGCCACTTCCGTGGCCAGCATCCCACCACCCTGAACCGCTTGCCTGAGCACGTCCCGGTTGACGGTGAGCCGGCGCATCAATTCCGTCAATACTTTCACCGAGGCAGTGACGGTATCGAGGGCATCGAAGAGTGCAGGTTTATCTTCCTGAAGATCTCGATTATAGCTCAAGGGGAGGGCCTTGAGCATCGTCAACAGATTAACCAAATGGCCATAGACCCGCCCTGTCTTGCCCCGAACCAATTCCGGCACATCGGGATTCTTCTTCTGCGGCATCATACTGCTCCCGGTACAGAAGGCATCGGGAAGCTCGACGAATTGGAACTCCTGGGACGACCAGAGAATCAATTCTTCACTGAGCCGGGACAGGTGCATCATCGTAATCGACAGCGCCGAGGCCACCTCGACCATGAAATCCCGATCGGACACGGCATCGAGACTGTTTTGCGTCACGGATGGAAAACCCAACAAGCCGGCGGTAAATCGGCGATCGACTGGGTAGTTGGTCCCCGCGAGCGCACCGGACCCCAACGGCATGACATTCACGCGCACCGATGCATCGCGAAATCGTCCCTTGTCCCGCTCGATCATTTCCACATAGGCCAAGAGATGGTGGGCGAACAGCACCGGCTGGGCACGCTGTAGATGCGTATAGCCCGGCATGGCGACCGTTCGATTCGCCTTTCCCTTCGCCACCAAGACCCGCTGAAACTGTTCCAGAAGCGCCACGAGCTGACTGAGTTGGTCCCGCACATAGAGCCGAACATCCAACGCAATCTGGTCGTTCCGACTCCGGCCCGTGTGCAACTTACCGCCAAGGGGACCGATCAATTCTGTCAGCCGGCGCTCAATCGCCATGTGAATATCTTCATCCTGAGGCGCAAAGCGAAAGCGGCCACGATCCAGCTCCGTCTTCACCGATTCCAGGCCCTGCACGATCGTCCTGGTTTCGGAGGCGGTCAACACGCGCGCCTTCCCCAAGGTCTTGCAATGGGCAATGCTACCCTGGATATCATAGGCATAGAGCCGGCGATCGACGGCTACGGAAACGGTGAACGATTCCACCAGCCGGTTCGTTTTTTGTCTGAACCGCCCTCGCCAAGCCTTTCCGCCTTCCGACGCGGCAGGGCTGCGGCCCCTTGCTCGTGCCATTAGGAAGAGGCCTTCTTTCTCTGGGCTCTGATTTTCAGCCGCAACGCGTTTAACCGGATGAATCCCTCGGCATCTTTCTGGTTATAGACATCGTCCTCTTCAAACGTGGCGATGTCGAGACGATAGAGCGAATGCTTCGACTTGCGCCCGGCCAGCGTGCAACTTCCCTTATAGAGTTTTACCCGCGCCGTGCCTGTCACGTCCTTCTGCGCCGCATCGATCGAGGCTTGAAGCATCTCTCGTTCGGGGCTGAACCAATAGCCGTTGTAGATCAGATCGGCGAACCGCGGGATCAAACTATCCCTCAAGTGCAACACCTCGCGATCCATTGTCAACGACTCGATTCCACGATGCGCCACGTGGAGGATCGTCCCGCCAGGCGTTTCATAGACCCCCCGAGATTTCATTCCGACGTAGCGATTCTCCACCAGATCGACACGCCCAACTCCATGTGCGCCACCCAACTTGTTGAGGTGCGCCAACAGCGTCGCCGGGCTCATCTTCTTTCCGTCGACGGCCACCGGATTGCCAGCCTCATAGCCGATCTCGACTTCACGCGGTTTGTTCGGCGCCTGCTCCGGCGACACCGTCATTTGGAAAATTTCATCCGGCGGCGACTCCCAAGGATCCTCCAAGATACCGCCTTCATAACTCACATGGAATAAATTCAGATCCATGCTATAGGGCTTCGCTTTCGTCACCGTGACTGGAATGCCGTGCCGATCGGCATACTCGATCAATTCGCGCCGCGACCGCATGGTCCATTCACGCCAAGGCGCGATGATCTTGAGATTCGGCGCCAGCGCCGTGTAGGTCAGCTCGAACCTCACTTGGTCGTTTCCCTTTCCGGTCGCACCATGGGACACGGCCTCGGCGCCTTCTTTGAGCGCGATCTCGGCCTGACGCCGCGCAATGAGAGGCCGCGCAATCGAGGTCCCGAGGAGATAGCAGCCTTCGTACATCGCGTTGCCGCGTAACATGGGAAAGACATAGTCTTTTACGAAGGTCTCGCGCAGATCCTCGACGTAGACTTTTTTCACGCCGAGCTTTTGCGCTTTCGCCTTGATCGCTTGCAGATCTTCGCCTTGTCCAAGGTCGGCACAGAATGCGATCACCTCGCAATCGTAGGTTTCTTGTAACCACTTCAAGATCACAGAGGTGTCGAGCCCGCCTGAATAGGCCAGCACCACTTTCTTCATGCCACGACTCATCGTCTCGCTCTGCTCCTCTTGCCTAATAAATTCGCCATGATGGCCTTCTGCATATGCAACCGATTCTCCGCCTGGTCGATGATGACCGACTGCGGACCATCTAGCACCTCGGCGCTGATTTCTTCGCCTCGGTGAGCAGGCAAACAATGCATGACGATCGCATCAGGCTTGGCGCGAGACAACAAGCGCCGGTTCACTTGATATGGGGCCAAGACTTTCAATCGTCGGGCATGTTCCCGTTCACGGCCCATACTGATCCAGACGTCGGTATAGATCACATCCGCTTCCTTCGCCGCGATATGGGGATCGTGTCCGATCTCGATCACCGCACCGGTTTTCGCAGCCTCGACCCTCGCCCTGTCTACGACATGCTGCTCCGGCTGATACCCCACCGGACACCCCAGAGTGATGGTCATCCCCATCTTCGCCACCGCTTCGATCAATGAGTTCGCCACGTTGTTGCCATCGCCGATATAGGCAATTTTGATCCCCTTCAGTCGGCCCTTCTTCTCGCGAATGGTCAGGAGGTCTGAGAGGGCCTGACAAGGGTGGCTCAGATCGGTCAGCCCATTGATCACTGGCATCGTGGCTTCCCTCGCCCACTCCTCCACGATCGAATGGTCATAGGTGCGGATGACGATCGCATCGAGATAGCGCGACAACACGCGCGCCGTATCGGCGACACTTTCTCCGCGCGAGAGCTGGATGTCGGCCATGGGCAGGACCAGAGCATGGCCACCCAACTGGTTCATGCCCGCCTCGAATGACACCCGCGTCCTCGTCGACGGTTTTTGGAACAGGAGTCCCAACGTCTTTCCGGGAAGCAACGGATGAGGAATCCCGCGCCGCTGTTTGTCCTTCAGATGGGCCGCCGACGCAAGTAAACTCTCCACCTCCGCCTTGGTGATGGCCGCAACATCCAGCAGATCTTTTTGGCCGACTCGCACTCCTGTCGTTCGTGTGGTCATCCCCGATAGGTCCCTTCGGCGCACGTACGCCTACGCCGCCTGCTCGCTGAAAATTTTCCCAAGCGTATCCAGCAATCGATCGATTTCCAGCTGGGTGATGATGAGGGGTGGCACGAACCGCAGCACATGCTCGCCGGTCCCGTTGATCAAAATACCTCGAGCCAAACACTCGCTCACGACGGTTTTCCCGTCCATATCGAGATCCATCCCCTGCAAGAGCCCGAGGCCACGCACTTCTCGCACCACCCGGTGTCGCTCTTTACAGTCGGATAACCCCTTTGCAAAATACTCCCCCATCCGGCGCGCATGATCGAGTACTTGGCCTTCCAGCAGTGCACGACAGACAGCCAAACCTGACGCGCAGGCGAGTGGATTGCCGCCGAATGTCGAGGCATGACTGCCGGGCGAAAAGGCCGTCGCGACAGAATCCGTCGCGAGGCAGGCGCCGATGGGCACGCCTCCCCCCAACCCTTTCGCCAAGGTCATGATGTCCGGCTGCACCCCTAACTGCTCATAGGCGAACAGCGTCCCGGTCCGTCCCATTCCTGTCTGCACTTCGTCGAAAATCAGCAGTACGTCTTTTTGGGAACAGAGCGCTCTCACCTGTCTCAAATACTCGCGGTCCGCGGCATAGATTCCTCCCTCACCTTGAATCGGTTCGAGCAAAATCGCCGCAGTCTTGTCGGTCACGGCCAGTTCCAGTTCTTCGAACTTATTGAAGGCGACGTGGCTGAACCCCTGTAGTAGCGGTTCGTAGCCCTTCTGAACCTTTTCCTGGCCCGTCGCCGTCAACGTCGCGAACGTTCGGCCGTGAAACGAGTTCTTCATCGTGACGATTTCGAACCGCCCGGTTCCATACTTGGCATGGGAATAACGGCGGGCCAGCTTGATCCCTGCTTCATTCGCCTCTGCCCCGCTGTTGCAAAAGAACACCTTGTCGGCAAACGAGTGATCCACCAGCATCTGCGCCAGCTTTACTTGCGGTTCAGTATAATAGAGGTTCGACGTATGAATCAGCTGCGCGGCTTGGCGCTGGATTGCCTGAACCAGATCCGGATGGCCATGCCCGAGGACGTTCACCGCGATTCCGCCGACGAAATCGAGATACTCTCGCCCTTCGAGGTCATACACCTTCGCCCCACGCCCTCGTACGATCGAGAGCGGTTGACGCGTATAGGTCTGCATCAAATAACGTGCAGCGTCCTGTTTCAGTTCTTCTGTCGGCATGACAGACGTATCCCTTTGTAAAGTAAGGGAAGGTAGCATAGGCTTGCCGATGGAAGCAACTTGAAATGAGCGGCGGAAGCTGTGAGGTAGCGCCTCGCTTCTTTACCCAGGAGGCACCTCCATTGTGATACTCTCGGACAGATGAAACTCTGTGCGCAGTGCCAACAACAAAACCAGGAAGACGCAAAGTTCTGCCACCAATGTGGAAACACACTGACCGTCGAGCCTGAATCCCCGGTTGCCACCCCCGCGATCGACACCGATGAACATCTCTGGCGCCAATTCATCGGTCCCCATGCCGATCGCTATCTGAAACATTTTAAAAAGTTTGGATTGGGGAAACAGCCGAAGTTCGCCTTGACGTGGAATTGGCCGGCCTTTCTCTTTATTTCCTTTGTCTGGTTTCTCTACCGAAAAATGTACACGTACGCGCTGGTCTATGCCGTCGGTCCGATGATTTCGACCTACTTGACCGGCGACGTCACCGTGGGTCTCGTCTGGAGCATCATGGCCGGAGCCACGGCGAATTATGTGTACTACTGGCACTGCCGCGAGAAGATTGGCGAGTTCAAGAAGGGCTCATGGACCGATCCGGTGAAGCAGAACGAGGCCTTGAAGGAGGCCGGAGGCGTCCAGCCCTATGTGATCTATGTCGGCATCGCCTTCTACGTGCTGTTCATTATGACGATGATCAAAATGGTTCAGGACGGGCCACCGGACGGCGAACGGGCACCCGATAAACCGGCTAAGCCAACTGCTGCGAGCAGCGCGTAACTCAGAAACTATCTCACTCCCTGCCAGTTGATCCATGCCTCAAACCATTCGAAATCCTGACCTGGGCTGCGCAGACTGAATTAGATGCTTCTTTTTCTGCTTCAGCGAGTTTAGATACGCGGCGAGATCTTAGACCACCTAGATTTGAGTTCGTTCGGCAGAGAGGTCGGGGCGTCTAGTTGAAAAATTCTGCGGCCGCACAGGCCTGTGCAATCAGCGGGCAATAGCGATCCTTGCGAGAGCGATTATCGCCCTTGAGAAGCTTGGCACCAGAACCTGGCACCAAGTTGACATAATGGAGGGGAAGGTTTTGGAAGATGCTGAAGAAATTGGTGGGCCGTGTAGGGGTCGGATCTACGGCCCGCTGATTAAGAGATGCCCGGTTAACCAAACTCAGCCGGCCCAGGAGCATGTATCTGACTGGAGAAATAAGTAATCGGAGTAGTCGGTATTGTGCTGGATGTGCCTGGGTTGGGGTGTTCCGGTAGCAGAATGGTAGCAAACAACTGAAAAGATCTTGCCCTACGTGGCATGAACTCAAACGGCTGATCGCCGCGGCGCCTTGAGCGAGGGTGTCGGCGCTACGGTGTCGAACGGAAGCCGGAACTGGGAAGCGATCGCTGTAGGGAGTTGACCGCCCGCTGGTATCATTTCTCGCTGTACGACCACGAGAGAGGGCACAGCGGAACACAATCCAGTCAGAGTGGAGTGTCGAACGCGGGTTGGACGCGGGGTTCGGCGAGGACCCGCGGAGGGGAAATCTGTTTCCCTTGATCGCGATGCGGCGGTGATCTGTAGGCGCGGGGCTCCGATCTGGGTATTCCTTAAACAATCCTGCTCATCAAATGGGCCTCGCCTTAAAAGGGTGATCAGTGGGGTAGTGTGAGACCATGAGCGATGTTCGCGCCTACCCCCGGCACCGAGCATCCTGTCGACCGGCTACAACTAGGCGGTTGGCATCCGCGAGGGTCTCGGAACGCAGTCAACGAATCCAACTGCACCGCGAGTTGCCTCAAGATTCGGCGAAGGCGGGCGCGACCATCAATGCCAAGCCGTGTCTTTCTGACACCAGTGATGGCAGTTGCTGAACTAAGTGGCTTGTCGTCGTAGCGCGCACAACAGATCCTAACTACGAGTCAGATTCCAACTCTTCTCGCACTGCCTTGAGTAATGTTTCCATCAGAAATGGCTTGAGGAGGCAGCAATTTGCACCAAACATTTGCGCCACTCGCAAATAGTCCAAAGACTCGTGAGGCTCGCTCATAGCAATGATCCTGATCTCTGGAAATTCACGGGTCAGTTCCCAGATCAATTCAAGACCATCCTTTTCAGGCATTAGAATATCCGTGACCACCAGGTCGGTTGGAGCAAGTCGATATAGGCGCAGTGCCTCCTTTCCGTTCACGGCTTCTCGCACCTGATAGTCAGCCATCTCTAGCGCCGAACGGATCAGCGTTCTGTGGGTATCTTCATCTTCGACAAGGAGAATGGTTGGCACAATAGCGCTTGCCTCAATTCATCAGTATCGCGTGAGACCTTATTGGCCTGGTGACTTCGAACGCACACAATCGTCAAGACATGTCTTCTCACAAGTCGTGGATTGTTGAATGAGGCAAGAGGGCGGTCGACCCACTTACCTTAAGGGGTGTCACGAGAAGTTTTCTCAGACAACGGATTGTCCTCTAGAAAGACGCGGAGACACTGTTCTCTGAGCAATCCATTATTAAAGGGCTTGACTAGGTAAGCACGTGCACCCAGCTCGAGAGTTTTCTTCAGCAGGTCCCTATCAGTTGTAGCCGACATCAAAATAACCGGGATTGCACCATACCGTTGCTGCAGTTCTCGCAGGACGGCGATACCATCTAACACTGGCATCTGCAGATCGAGCAGCAGTCCCTGAATCGGCGCTCGGCGAGCCTCCAAGGCAATACGAGACAGGGCGGAGTGGCCATTATTCTCTATGACCACGTCGAATCCCATCGACAGCAGTCGGTCGCGGAGAGCCATAAGAGTATCTTCGTCGTCATCGACAACTAGAATTCTAAAAGGCAAAATTCCCTCCAAAGCTCCTGATCCGATCTGTTTCGTGGAACCACCACCATCCTCAGGAGTGCGCCTCATGTTTCTCCTCTGCCACCTGGCGACAGCAAGCCAGGCTTACCAAGGTTCGCACGAGATGAACTATCTAACTGACCCTCTTCGACAGGCAGTTCACATCCCTCCGGACTCCTTCACAACTCCGCATCTCTGCCGAGAAGATCTGAGTTTCCGCACTCGAACTAGGAAACCAGTCGAAAAATGTTTTCTGCGTACTCTCCTTCAAGTCTTGGTTTGTCCGGATTTGTTGATGAATCGTTGGAAAATCATCAACGGCTCACAGTTTTTGCAGACGATCGAGAAAAAGATTAAATGGCGGGGGCTATCATTCAGTCCCAGAAAGCTATCCAGGTATTTACAGCTGCCACAGAATGCGGCAAAGAACCCTTCCATGCGGGGATTCTTTCCAACGATCAGAGATTTCACACCCTCGACGGCCGGAGGATTCTGTTTGTCATCGAAATCAAGCAAGCTCCGCAGGGGTACCTGCAGTGCCCCTGCCACCCTGGCGAGGTTTTTGAGTGACAGATTTCGTTCGCCACGCTCGATCCCGCCGAGATACGTCGGATGCATGTCCGCTCGCTCAGCAAGTTGTTCCTGGGTAAAACCTGCTTGAAGGCGCAATTCGCGAATCTGCCGACCTATTCGATTCAATACATCGTTCATCTGATTTGGGTGCGGGAAAGTATAGATTCGCTCACCGGTGCCCTCCACAGTCAGAGAGTCCTTAGAAGTTGGCCGCTACAGTACTCAGGGGTATTGCCATCAAGAGTAGTCGTATGCCTTGAGCTCGAAGATGTCCAAACCCATCGGGGCCGATTAATCTACCGATCCACCGACGAGTACCACTGTGGATAGAGAAACAATATCCGGATATAATCGGGTCAACCAGATCGTTTTTTGTCCACCTGGCTCTTGAACCAGGTGGTTCGCTGGACAGGGGTATCGATCGAAAGGAAAGGCCGAAACGCTGCTCCAAATCAGAGACGAACAACGCCTGGTCAGAGGGTTCTACCTGGATGAGGAGGGCTTCCGATGGGAAAGCCCAACAAGGCGATTCAGGAGTTTGCAGCCCGGTGCCGCACACCGCGGCAATTTAGACAGTTACTGGAGGAACTCAGGGCCGTCATCCCCTATCGCTGTCTAGTCTGTCTGTGGGGGAATGCCACAACACATGTCATCGGGAATATGGTCGACGTGGACTATCCCCGGCATTACCTTGGGTGGTATCTGGCCAATGGAATGTGCCGAAAGGATCCCGCCTATCAGGAATGGCTCCGAACGCAACAACCCCAAATTCGATCTGATGTGATGACCCGCCTCCGCCATCAGTTCGATCCCCAGCATATTAAAAGGATAGAGCAATACAATCTTGAGCACGAAATCGAAGGCGGCATTTTAGACCAGGAGCGGGTGGGATATTTCTCCCTGGTTTTCAGATCGGAGGGCGAAGCACAGGCGTACCTCGGATTGTTTGGAGAACTTCTTCCGGCTCTCTGTCGAGCGCTGATGATTTCCTACCGATACCCCTGGTTGACACAGCGACAAAAGGAGATCTTGTTATGGCGAGCCCAGGGCAAACCTCCTAAAGAGATTGCCCACGAACTGGGTATTTCGCCACGAACGGTGAAGATGCACTTAGAGGGAGTCCGAAGGAAGCTGTATGCTGATGATCTTGTGCAAGCTGCCTGGATTGCAGGTCACATAGGATTGATTGGATAACGACTCGGGCTCGGACCAAATACTGTCCCGCTACAATCAATATCCTCAAACCGCGTACTACTTGAGAAATGAAAACCATAGCCACCTTCCTTCCTTTTGGCTCATGTCCAGTAGGGTACAACCTCTCAGGGCCTTGTCCCGATCTCGACAAGCTGAGATTACGAGAGAATCTAGGGGAAACAGCGCGGGCACCGAGTCGGCGAGATGACAACTTCGACGCGAGTCGGCCGGCGAGAATGCGGTTGGGCGTGCCTCGCCAGGATTGCAGCGGTCCCAATGGAGTTGCTGTAGTTGTTGTGCCCCACTTAAAATGTAGACAGGTGGCTTAGTCAGTTGGATGCAGGAAACCCTCTGAATCAATTCGATCCACACCGCACCAGAAGACGGTTGGGGGGTCCCTTACCAGAGCAACTATCGAGTGCACCCACTGCAAGTGGGGACTTGAAGAGGGCTGTACTTTCTGGAGAATTGATAGGTTGCGATGTTCCAGAAACTGTCCACAAATTGAGCGGGGCATAACATTTCTCCGCAAGATGCCGTTCGAGCTGCGATCGTAGAAGAATATCGTTCTAAGGACGTACGATAGGTTAAGAATCAAATTAGGACACGACCGTCGAAACCATCTGCTTGACTTGGGCACCTGTTGCAGTATGCTCTGGCCAGTGAACATACCCCTTCAGGATCGAGAGGAACGCACAATGGCTCGCTTAGTGTTACTTCGACATGGCGAATCGCAATGGAACTTGGAAAACCGTTTCACCGGATGGGTGGATGTGCCCCTATCTCCGCGCGGCATTCAGGAAGCGAAGGATGCGGGTGAGAAACTGCGCAGCTTTAAGTTCGACCGCGCCTATACTTCTGTGTTGGTCCGCGCGAATGAGACGTTGCGACTCGTGCTCGAAACCATCGGCCAGACCGGTATTCCAATCGAGAAAGACAAGGCCTTGAACGAACGGATGTATGGCGAACTGCAAGGGTTGAACAAGGCAGAAACGGCAAAGAAGTACGGCGAGCAACAAGTCAAAGTTTGGCGACGAAGTTACGATGTGCGCCCGCCGGGAGGAGAAAGCCTCAAGGACACCGCTGAACGTGTGTTGCCTTACTATGAACGGACCATCAAGCCCTATCTCTTGAACGGGGAAGCGATTCTCGTCGCGGCGCACGGAAACAGTTTACGAGCGTTGATCATGGAGTTGGAGCAGCTTTCCCGAGAGCAAGTGCTGGAGCTGAACATCCCAACAGGGGCGCCGCTGCTTTATGACTTGGACAAGACGGGGAAGGTCGTCGATCACCGCTACCTCTGACAGGGCGCGGCAGGCTAGAGACTATCCTACATCTTTCAGTAACTGCCCATAGGTGTCAACTGGTACAAAGTCGATCAGCAGGGTCAATAGATTACCCCTCTCGGTTTCTTTGACCAATTGGTTCTCTTCCATCAACGAAGCGGCTTCCGCGCTCACCGCAAGCGGACTTACCCCTTCCTCAACCAAGCGATTATACCGACGACGACGTTCCTGCCAGTCGTTGAGGTAGACGGTCCAGGCAGCTGGACCGACGGGAACGGTCGTACCCCATTCTGCTTCTATCGTATCCAAGATGAGTTCCGAAAGCGCGGACTGATATTTTTGTGGGATGTGCGCCTCGATGACTGCAAACATCCAAAACAAGTTCAGCGAGAGCACCTCTTGCGTGATGGCCTGAGCCTGCTCCGTCGTCGCCTCGATCCCATATTCGTCCAGCTGTTGAACGGACACGCCGATCGGCATGGCTGCGATCAGCGCGACCGCTGCTTGCCTCGGGGTCATCGAGTTGGCCGACATACCTCACCGCCTTCCTCGTCTATGCCGACAAAGAATACCCTACTGTCGCCATTGCACTCAAACGACTTGTCCGAGCCCGCCCTCTGTGCTAGAGTCCGCCGCCATGGTTCGACAGTTTGCCGCCACATGCTCACGTTGGGCCTGCGCCGCCAGCCTGTTGGCAATCTTGGTCGCGAGTACCGCTGTATTTGCACATTTGGCACAAGCCGACGAAAACCGTTGGGGATTCGGAAGCGGCCTTGGATTCACATCCGGAACAGTCAATAGCACGGTCTTCAACTTGGCATTCAGTGGTGACTACTATCTAGACCGAAACTTCTCTATCGGACCGTTGATGCAGATCAGTCCGACAGGCGATCTCTTCCAGATCTCCTTTGCCGGGGTCGGTCGCTATTACTTTCGCCTCAATAACGGCATCAATCTGGTGCCCTTCACGGGAATCGGATTGATCCACGCAGACCTAGATCGAGGGACCGGCCCTGCGCGCATCGACCGCAACGACACGAGCTGGTACATCCCTATTGGTGTCTCGCTAGAGTACCAAGCTACTCACAATGTCGCTTTGACTTCAACGTTGATCGTCAATCTCCACGACATCAATCTTTCTCCGTCGCTATCGGAAAATGATACAACAAGCGTTGCCATGCTGTTCGGTTTCCGCTTCGGCCCTTAGTAGTTCGATAGGGGAAATCCCTCGCTTCATTCACGCCCACCACCTCCTGCCTCGAAGTTTGTGATGGCCCACAGCAACTAGGCATAGGCACGTTTGCGGAGCCCCGCGATTGTACGGCACTCCGACACGCAATGAAGTATCCGAGGGTGGAGTGAGAGGTTGGGCTAGGCCGCTTTGGCTGGCCGCCAGCGAAGCCCGATGTTCAGCAGTTCTTGCAAGAGATCTTTGTACGTATAGCCGGCTTTCTCTGCCGAATCCGAGAAATCTTCGTCGTGCGCGATTTGGGGATTCGGATTGGCTTCCAGCACATACACGTTCCCCTCCGCGTCCATTCTCACGTCGATGCGGGCATAGCCGCTCAGGCCGAGTGCGCGATAGACCCGCTTCGCGAGATGCTGAATCTCCTTGGCTTTCCCGTCCGGCAGATTCCTGGCTTCGCCTGACCGAATCCCATATTTGTCTTGATAGGTGCGACTCCATTTCACTCGTTCGGTCGCAATGCGTCGGGCGTCCTCCGGCAGCTGGTCCATGACCAACTCCCAGACCGGCAAGACGTGGACATGCCCATTGCCCATCACCCCGACATACAGCTCGCGCCCTTCGATGTATTGCTCGATGAGGGCACCAGTCCCGACGCTTGCGTGGATGAATTCAACTCGCTCCTTGAGTTTGTCGTCATCCTGCACAATGGACGCCTGCGAGATCCCGAGCGACGCCTCTTCGGTCACGGATTTGACAATGAGGGGAAAGGGCAGCCACGTGGGCCGCTTCACCGTCCGCCCTTGCGGTACCACCATGAAATCCGGGAACGGGATGCGATGGAACGAGAAGAGTTTCTTCGACAGGACTTTGTCCCGAGCCAGCATCAACCCCCGCGGGTTACAACCGGTATAGGGCACGTGTAGCAGTTCCAGATACGACACGACGTTCTGGTCATACACCGCCACCCCGTCGAACTCTTCGAGCAGATTGAAGGCGATGTGCGGTTTCCAATCCTCAATGGCCGAGCGCAATACCCCAAGATCGCTCTTGACCCCCAGCGGTTTAACCTCATGCCCAAGCTTGCGGAGCGTGGAGACTACATCATATTCCGTTTTCCACTCGGCTCTTGTCACATCTTGCCCGTTGAGAGGATCTGGAGGAACCAGATCTTTGTGCATCAAGACGAGGATACGGAGCCGTTTCATAGCGCCACCTGATGCCGCCCGCTACGCAAGTAGGTCATCGTGTGGACGGTCAGCAAAATCGTGAAATCCAACTTGGCCTGCTCTTCCGCGAGCGGCAATCGCAACTGAAGCTGACGGCAGCGTTGGATCATGTCCTCCAAGACCTGATCGATCGTATATTGATATTCGCCGGTCCAAGCGGCGACCTTGCGGCGGACCTCTTTGCGGAAGCGGTTTAAGAAGGTGGCCGCGCTCAGGTGCGCGGCATGGGCCGGGGCATCGGAAAACAGGCGCTTCAAGTCCGGATCGTAAAAAGACGGTCGTTCAATGCCGTAGTGCTTGCGTTTGCGCTCATAGTGCTCGCGTAAGGTTTTCTTCAGCTCGGGCAGCGGATCGACCTCCTCCTGCGTGACTACCTTGGGCGGTACCGCCGCCAGCCCCTTCATCAATCCCTCGACATACTGCAGCTTCTTGAGCACAGGCCATCCCTTGTAGCGGTCGGCCCAGGTAGAATCCGGCGTGAGCCAGACCGCGAAAGTCTCCGCAAAGTCTTCATCCGGATGGCTCTGCGCATACCACACATCGAGATGCCGCACGAAACTCCGACTATAGGGCCGGGGGCTGTAATATTTGGGATAGGGATCGGACGAGCGACCAAATACCTGTTGCCGACGGCGGAGCCGGCGGAGGCGATAGGCATTTTCAATGGCGTGGCCGACCTCATGCCGCAAAATGCGCATGCACCAGTCCGGGGTCCCGCCCTCGACCTCGAGCATCTGTTCCATTTCAAGTTTCGCGAGTCGTGGATGGGCCAGATAAAACGGCACGGCAATTCCCGGCACCCCATCCGGCGTAAACCATTCGTTGGACAACCAGAAGTGAGGACGGAATATGAGTTGTCTGGCTTCGAGTTCGGCGTAGAGTTGTTGAATCTGTCCTGCCAGGAAGGCCCCGTCGAGGGTGACGCCAAGTTGGCTCATCGGGAGGTTCAGGAGCTTCTCGTTCGACCACGAGACCCATTCCGGCTCGTGATCACGGCTGTCCGACGCTGTCACTTCCTGTGGCTGTGATCGTTGCATCGATGCCATGTTCCGCGCAGTCAATCTGCAAGTGGTGCTGTGGAAAATATAGCACGTGCCTCAACATTGCCCCAGTTTGAGAGGCCGATCCGTTGACTGCCTCCAAATTAATGGAGAAAAACGTTCAATCGAGTCCAAGAATGAACCGGCGCAGACAATATGTGTCGCTAATTCAGGCTAACGGAGGCGAAGAAGAAGGGCCGGCAATCCGGTATCACTTCGTGCAGGTCCAGAATGGCTGATCGTGGCCGAGACAAACCTGATAAAACAGGGGAACGTCTCGTCCAAATTGTTGCCGAAGGAGACTTGGTATTCTCGCCCCATTGCAACGACAAAATCTGCAGCCTTAACCAGTTCTCTGGAGAGTTGTCGTTGGGCGTGTGTGGTAGAATCGGCTCCCTTCTCGCGTAATTTGGTCTGAACTCAGTCATGCACCGACTGAGGCTTGACGTCGGTCCCGGCCGAGCTGGCAAAACAGGATGTGCCGACGCCGAGTCCGACCTTTAGCGCATGCTCGGCTACCACACTCCGGAAAATGTTCTCCGTACACATGAACAGGACTGACTGAAGTTTTCCCTCCTCGGTTCTCGTCTTTCCCCATTTAAGCCCCTGTTTGAAGATCGACAACCCCCCAGCTAATCGCCTAGAATGCCAACCTATGTCGCATTCGGCAAGCTCCTCACGCCCATACCTCAAATTAGACGAAGCCACTGAACAGCTTCAAACCAAACTGCTTCGCCTTGCTGGAAAGACCATTAGCGAGTACGGTCTTGTCGAAGATGGAGACAGGATCATGGTCTGTCTATCAGGCGGGAAAGACAGTTATGCCCTGCTCGACTTATTACTGGTCTTGCAACGGCGTGCCCCGATTCACTTCGACCTTGTCGCGGTGAACTTAGATCAAAAACAGCCTGGGTTTCCTGCCCATGTACTACCCGACTATCTTTCACATAGTGGAGTGCCATTCCATATCGAGGAACGGGATACCTACTCGATCGTCAAGCGACTGATTCCTGAAGGGCAAACCACCTGTTCGCTCTGCTCCCGGCTCCGTCGTGGCCATCTCTATCGCGTTGCCACGGAATTGGGCGCGACCAAGATCGCATTGGGTCACCACCGGGATGACATTGTTGAAACCCTGTTCTTGAACTTGTTCTATACCGGCAAGCTCAAGACAATGCCGCCGAAACTACGCTCGAAAGATGGCCGGCATGTGGTCATTCGCCCGTTATCCGCCGTACGGGAGAATGATCTTGCTCGGTATGCGGAACTCCGTGCGTTTCCTATCATTCCCTGCGATCTCTGTGGCTCCCAAGAGGATCTCAAGAGAAAACAGGTAAAAGAGTTTTTGCGCGAATGGGAGCGACGGTCGCCTGGCTGTACTGACAGTATCTTCGCCGCCCTGTCGAACGTGGCGCCACCGCTTCTCCTGGACCGACGGCTGTTCGACTTCCCGGGTCTGCGCGCATTCGATCAAGGAGAGGGGCAAGAAGACGCCTGGTTGGATCAAGACTCTCCCAAATTTTCATGAACCTTCCAACTCTACAAAATGAAATAAGATCAGCGACACCAGACGAGCACCCGGATATCGGGCCTCGTGATATGGTGCTACACCTGGCGAGTCCGCCATTGCGTCGAACTCCGTATTTCGCTATACAAAACGTCTTACTTTAGTCGGCAGGTTGTGATCCGTGACACGCTATCCTGAAATCAAGATGCTTGCCGAGCAACTGGTCCAGACAGCCCGGTGGGCGTCTCGTATGGGCTGGGCTCCAGCCACGAGCACAAACTATAGTGTGCGGTTACCGGACGACGCCGGCCCGGCATATTGCGCCATTACGAGCTCGGGCGTCGACAAAAGTACGATTGAGGTCGAGCACATCCTCGCCGTCGACCACCATGGCAGGCCTATTGATGTAGACGGACTGACACCTTCAGCCGAAACTCCCCTCCATCTGCTTCTCTATCGCACGATGGGAGCCGGAGCCGTGCTTCACACACACTCGCTCCCAGCAGCGTTGCTGTCGCAGCTGGCATGCGATGAGGGACACGTCCTGCTTTCCGGTTGGGAATTGCTGAAAGGATTGAACGGTATCGATACCCACGAAGTAGAAATCTCCTTGCCGGTCTTTCCAAACTCACAGGACATGCAGGCGTTGTCAACGCGCGTGGAACAGTCACTTTCGAGAGAGCGATCCTGCTATGGATTTTTGCTTGCAGGACATGGCCTCTATGCGTGGGGCAAGGATTTAGCCGAGGCCAAACGACATCTCGAGGTCTTCGAATATCTTCTCCAATGCCAACGAGAGGTGACACTCTATGGCCACTCTGCGAATACCAGATAAGAACGTGACCCTACGCGATCCATCGGCCGTCCAGCAATTTCTCGACGTGCGAGGTATCGTCCATGAACAATGGTCCGCGGGCAGAGACCTACCTTCCGAAGCCACGAACGAGGAGATCCTCGCCGCCTACGACTACCTGCTCAAGCCACTCATGGAAAAAGGCGGTTACCAGACGGCGGATTTGATCCAAGTGGATGGACACACGCCGAATCTGGAAGCGATTCGTGAAAAATTCATTCGGGAACACACTCACAGCGAGGACGAAGTGCGTGTCTTTGTTGAAGGCCAAGGATTTTTTTGGTTTCACAAGGAAGGGCGCGACGATGAAGTCTTCGCCCTGCTGTGCGAGCGAGGCGATCTCATTTCTGTCCCGGCCAACACAAAGCACTGGTTCGACTTAGGCGACCCCCCAAAGGTGCGCGCGATTCGTCTCTTCACCGATCAAGCCGGCTGGGTTCCGCACTATACGAATTCCGGAATCGATCAACGGTATCGCTGGTAGCCATCGCATGGTTCGATACGTCCTCATGGACATCGAAGGCACTCTCATTTCGGTGGCCTTCGTCCGCGAGACCCTCTTCCCGTTCGCAAAACACCGTCTCGCGCCCTTCCTCCATGATCGGCGGCACGACCCTGAGGTGCTCCAATGGACAGTGGTCTGCCAGGACGTCATTGAGCAGGAAACAGGTACACGCCCTTCGTTTGAAGAGCTGCCCGTCACATTGACCGAATGGATAGATCAGGACCGAAAGCTAGCCGGCCTCAAGGCATTGCAAGGGATGATCTGGGACGAGGGGTATCGACAACGGGCGTTTGCGCCGGAACTGTATGTCGATGTCCTGCCAGTATTAACACAATGGCGCGCGCGCGGTATCCGCCTGGGAATTTATTCGTCTGGTTCGGAACATGCACAGCGACTCCTCTTTGCACACACTAACGCCGGAGATGTGACATCGTTATTTGACCACTTTTTCGACACCAGTGCAGGCGAAAAGAAAACAGCATCCAGCTATCGCACGATCAGCGATCAGATTGGTCTGCCGCCCCATTACATTCTATTTCTGTCGGACGCGGAAGGCGAACTGAACGCCGCAGCGTCGGCAGGATTCAGGACCGCCCACATTGTGCGGCCTGGAACCAATGCAGGCACCCGTCATCCCGTACATCCCGATCTCGCACACCTTCTCCTCGAATGATAGATCTTCCCATTGACGAATTGTTCGTGATGAGTCGAAAAAACACGGGTGCGGTCACATCTTCAACCTTGACGCGAATTGCTTGCGGAACTTGATCACTTTCGGCCCGACGACGGCTGTACAGTAGCCCTGGAAGGGATTCCTGGCAAAATACTCCTGGTGATAGGACTCAGCTTCGTACCAGGTGCCTGCAGGAACGATTTCCGTCACGATCGGACGGTCATAGAGTTTCTCTCTTGTCACGGCTGCAATCACCTCCTCGGCAATCTGCTTCTGCTCGGATGTATGATAGAAGATTGCCGACCGGTATTGAGTCCCAACATCGTGCCCCTGCCGATTAAGGGTCGTCGGATCGTGGATGACAAACAACACTTCGAGTAACTCTCGATAGCTGACAGTGGCGGGATCGAACGTGATACGGACTGCTTCTGCGTGACCAGTTCTGCCGCTACACACAGCTTCATACGTCGGATGATCTACCTGGCCACCTATGTAGCCGGACTCGACGGCTACCACACCTTTCATCTGGTCATAGACCGCTTCAAGACACCAAAAGCAACCGCCGGCTATGGTTGCGATACTGAATCCAGTCTGCGTTGGAAATGTAGTTTGTCCCATCGTGCAGATCTTTGATTGCGTGATCTAATAGTGATTCACGGAAGATTCCACTTTCTTTCAGCTCCTAGCGCTGCCTTATACCATAGGCTGCCCTGAGGCTGCGAATAGTTCTGTACGCGAGCGCGGGACTCCCCGCACCTAGGATGTAAGCGGAGTGTCCAAACCAGCTGAATTTAGTGGAGGAGAGTCGGAGTGAGCAGGCCTACGCCTGAAGTTCTTCGTTGAGACTGGTGATAACCTGCTTGAGTTTCGCCTCTTCATCGCGCTGAATCTTCTTGAACTGAATCCCAAATGTATTGGCTTTGACCCACCGCACTTGGGCTTCGTCTATCCGCAAAGGCCAGTCAAGCCCTGGAACATAGATGCGGCACTCAAATGAGGCCCCCACGACGACCGGAAAATCCGTTTCGATCATACACCCGCCGATCGAGAGATCCAGCGTCCGACCTTGGCCTTCTCCTTGCCCACCCGTAATGGTGCTCCTGAACTGTGATGTAAAACGTGGCTGTTGGCGCTTCTCCGTTTGAGGCTCCTCTTTGATCATGCGAGGTTGAGGATGCTTCACACTTGAGTTCCACAGATTCTTCATAAAACTCATGCCTACTACTCCCTCATCAAACAATGAGCCCCAGGACCTATTAAGAGGCACCGGGGCTCCTTCGAGGCCATGAATCGCTCGATTATTTCTTCACATTCAACAATACATGCCCGCGACGGTTCTGTTGATAGCAGGATTCATTAGGATCCGTGCAGAAAGGACGCGCCTTGCCATACGACACAATCGCGACCTGTTTGGGGGCCACACCCGATTCGATTAGGTAGTTGCGCGCAGCCTTGGCTCGCTTATCCCCTAACACGATATTGTAGTCGGCTGTGCCCCGTTCGTCGCAATGGCCCTCGACCCGCATCACCGCTTTAGGATGATCCTTCAGCCACTGTGCGTCGAGGTTCAATGCCTCCATTCCGCCATCTGAAAGTGTCCACTGATCATATCCAAAAAACACGTCCAGTAAGCCAGCTTCGATGGCCGCTTTCTCTTCTTTGGTTATTTCCGCACGCTGACGGGCACTTATCCCAGAGGGAGAAAGGGAGACGATATCACCACCCTTACCCAGACGCTCTTCTGAAGGATTCTGAGAGAAACCACTGAGACCTCTCTCTTGACTACCTTTTTGTGTAGACCCTGCTCCCGTTTCTCCATCGGACTGCAGCCATTTCATGCTACAACCCTGACCAACCAACAGAACGAGCCCAATTGCTGCCACGATACCTGTTTTCAGTGGACTTCCGATCATGATTATTCTCCCATTTTGAAATAAGAATTCGCCTGTGTACATGAAATATAGCACTTGAATGAAAAGATGAGGCTCGCTTGCGGCTCGTAGCCATTTCTCTTGAATTGTCAGACTGTTGTAGATGGCTCTAGAATTGAGAATTGACGCGATAGGTGAAGGAGCAGGTCCCCTCTTATGACCAACCGCGAAACAGGGGATTGACGAGGAAACAGTCTAGAATTGAGCCGATTTGCGATCAGCCCATCGAGCCGGGCGCATCACTGTGCTTAACGCGGCCACAGCACAAATAAAAGCCAACATCGACAAACCCACCATCAGAAGAAACCCAGCCCGGACGTCATGGAGGACTGCATGACTCATGATGCGCCCCTCCTTCTTGTGACTACACTTCTACCCACTCAGCCATCCGCATGAGCAGACCCAGGGTGCCGCGGGATCTTGCTTTGTCAACCACCGTCCACAGCAAGGACAATGCCTTGTCCACGCGCGCCGGTGTCCTCGGTCTAGAAACCTTCCTCTAAATGGCCTCACTCCGTCATGCCCATAGCATAGCACCATTCAGCACCCCACGGATCCCGCTGCTTTTCCTAAGAATACTGCTGGAAATATGAGAAATCTATGCAACTTTGGCGGGGGATAATCCGCTCGAAAAGGCCAGACAGATCAGCTATAAACTACGGATACTTCTGTGATTCCATCCTGAGTCTTCCCAACATGGAATGGTGCGCCCGGAGGGACTTGAACCCCCAACCCTCGGATCCGAAGTCCGATGCTCTATCCATTGAGCTACGGGCGCATTTGGCTACTTCAAATACTTCTACTGAGACCTTGTCAAGAACGAGACGATGCAAGGTCCTCGTCTCGCCAAGGATAGAAATGACTCAGCATGCTCACATCAAGGCAAGTACTGTCTCAACAAGCTGATTGATCGATCGATGGTCGGTCGCGATGACGTGATCTGCGGCGGCTTGATATTTAGGCACCCGCTCCTGCAATACCTCCTGAATTTCATCGACGAACGACTTGGTCCCTGTCAACGAGGGGCGTTGATTGTCACTGCCGATTCGGTTCGCAATCGTCTCGACAGAGGCCGTTAGCCAAAATACGGTGCCATTCTTCTTCAACGTTTCGATATTCTGCGTGCGAAGTATGGCCCCACCCCCGGTATCGATCACGAGTTGATCACGATCCGCAAGTTCTCTGCAGATATCGGATTCTAGATCGCGAAAATATTCCCACCCTTCCTGGGCAATGATCTCTGGAACCGTACGCTGTGCACGCTTGACAATCTCCGCATCGGTTGACACGAGTTGGCGTCCCAATCGTGCGGCAAGTAGCCTGCCCACCGTACTCTTACCAGTCCCCCGATAGCCAATCAGCACAATGTTCATGAGAAGTGGGACTCCAAGACGGCGCGCATGACGTCGGTTGGAGCGGCCTGATTGGTCCAGAGTTCAAATTGTGCCGCGGCTTGGTGTAGGAACATCTCGATCCCTGGGATGACACGACAGCCTGCTGCCTTCGCCTCCTTCAGCAACCGGGTGTCCCGTGGGTTGTAGACAATATCCATGACCGTCAGTCCCGCATGGAGTACGGTGGCCGGCACAGAGGTCTCGTGCACTTTTGGCGACATGCCCATCGGGGTACAATGAATCAGCACATGAGCATTCGGGAGCAACCTTCGCAGCGTCCCCTCATCAAGAGGCAAGTCCTGCACGCTCATCCCAGTCTTTGACTGGAGATCTCGAGCCAAGGCTGTGCATTCCTGACCGTCGATTCCTAGTATCGTCAAGCGATCGATCCCGGGCTCTGATCCAAGCCCGAATGCAATTGCGCGAGCGGCGCCTCCGGACCCGATCATGACTACTTGACGCCCTTTCAACGCAACCGAGCTCTCACGAAGCGCGCGCAAGGCGCCGGTCGCATCGGTGTTATACCCTTTGAGGATCCCGCCCGCAGCCACAATGGTATTGATCGCGCCGATATGACGTGCGGTCGGCTCGACAGAGTCAAGAAATGGAACGGATGCCACCTTGTGGGGGATGGTCACGCTAGCGCCGCGAAAGTTTCCCAGGGTGCGAAGACCCTTAATCGCATCGCCGATCGCTTCCACCCGAAACGCCAGATACACGAAGTTCAGCCCGAGTTTCTGAAACGCGGCATTATGAATCGCCGGTGAGAGTGAGTGCTCGACTGGATTGCCGATTACTCCGCAGAACTGAGTATGTGCATTGATATCCATCGGGTCGAGCAGTCACAATTTCTGTTTCGTCTTTGGATCAACTGACAGTCACTCATCGCCGTGAGTGTGGCATTCTCCTTTCGCATGGGGCGCCTCCTCACGAAACTGTCATTCCTCCATCAATAGGAAAGGTTCCACCCGTGACCCAGGCTGCCTCATCGGAAGCCAGATAGAGGACCATATTGGCCACCTCTTCCGGTTTACCGGCTCGACGGATTGGATAGTGCGACAGAATGGGATTTAGGTGTTCTGGATTGCTCATCAGCGGAGCGGCCATCGGCGTATCGATGAGCCCTGGGTTCACAACGTTGCAGCGAATGCCGTCCTTGGCGTAATCGACCGCTAGGGCTCTGGTCATGGCATCAACCGCCCCCTTGGAGGCAGCATAGGCCGGCAATGTGGGAAGTCCGAGCAAGCTCGCGACAGAAGAAATATTGACGATGGCTCCCTTCCCCTGCGTTAACATCTGCGGCAAGACCGCTCGCGTCATGCGGAACACCCCAGTCAGGTTGACGTCAAGGACCTGCACCCACGTTGCATCATCGATCTCATGCAGGCGCTTCCCAAAGTCCCCTACTCCGGCATTGTTAACGAGAATATCGAGTCGTCCGAACTGCTGCACTGTCCGACGCACCGTCTCCTGAACGTGTGATTCATCTGTAACAGATCCGGGAACTGCGAAGGCCTTACCCTGTTCCTTCACGATAGCATTTACGACTCGGTCCAGCTCCCCTTGCCGTCTGCCCGTAATCACGATCGAGGCTCCTTCACGCGCAAAGGCTTTCGCGATCGCTTCACCGATACCCGCGTTGCCTCCGGTCACGATCGCAACCTTTCCACGCAATCGATTCATCGCGAATGACCCTCTCCTTCGTCGTGAATATCAGCAGCTTCACTTACAGACTCAACCGCCTGAGCTGCGGGCCACAATCCAAACTCAATTTTCCTAGCCACCGTAATGAAGCCCGAATGGGCGACCATTCGATGGTCCGGCCGTACGCTCCGGCCCTGAATCGACCAGGTCCTCAACAGCGTTTCAAATGTTTCGACCATACCAAAGACCGTCGCTCGCTCAAGGGCCTCAACCGTCTGCATCACTTGAGGGACGGTGGGAACAAAGCTCACACACATGCCACCAGAGCGAAGTACCTGTGCTGCATATGGCACCACCTGCCAGGGCTCAGGAAGATCGAGGACAAGTCGATCAAAGAGCAGACCATCGTCGAGCAGGCTGACACCCTCGTACGCGTTTCGACGAAGCGGGATGAGATTCGGCACCGGGCCCATGTACCGCTCAATGTTCATCTTCGCCGTTCGTGCGAAATCCTCACGGGCTTCGTAGGTTACCACTAACCCACGCGGGCCCACGGCGCGCAAGAGGGCCATCGTCAACGCCCCGGAACCGGTTCCTGCCTCGAACACCCGTGCCCCAGGATAGACATCTGCCCACATAGGAATGAGTGCAAGATCCTTTGGATACAATACCTGCGCGCCACGCGGCATCTTCAACACATAGTCGCCAAACGTAGGCCTAAGCGCTAACATTGTTTTATTTCCTGAGAGTATGGCTAAAGAACCATCAGGCTTCCCGATGAGGTCATCGTGGGCAATTTTGTGACCGCTCAGTTGGTAGAGATCTCCTGCCTTCAAGGTCAGGGCATACTGCCGCCCTTTCTTGTCGACGAGATGGATACGCTCGCCTGATTGAAAATATGACATCGGAACCCATTCTAGAAGTGCCGCGCCGTGTTTTCAACAAGACAAACGACCACGAGACGGCTTGCTCGGGTTCTCCCATCTGTTTTCTTGGGAAGCCGATTGAATTCTATTTCTATAGGCGCATACACTAAAGCCAAACCGGTTAGAACGAACGTCCGACACCAACACACTGTCCAATCTCCGCTATCTCCAGACATCCTCGCAATCGCGGTCGAGAAAATTTCACCAAGACTTTCCCCGTTCCCCTCGATACGATCATCTTTCTTGAAAAGGCTGAGCCAGAAGTCGATGTGGCGATTGGGTCTATTGCCCTATAGCCATCCATACACACCTGTAGCAAGGTTGCCTCACTCTCTCTCAGACATTCTCATTAGCTCGCTCTAATAGTGCTATCTTTTCCTCACGATTGCGATCTGTCGCTCTCATGACCGATCCAGCACGGGATTTGCTGCGTATAGAAATAACAGAACAGCTCAGCAGTACAGAGCCCAGAATGAATCGTTTGGCGGATTGCTGTCTCTCATACACTAGAACGGAAGAACAAATGTCTGTTGACGTCTCGGCCGTTTGAAGCGAGACATCAGACAGCTAGAGGAGAGGCGAAGACATGAAAGAGAACCTATTCCCAACCCCGGAGCCGGAAGAACTTGTCACAATGGCAAAGGATGTTGATGCGGACGATCCCGAGGCGAGCGATCTCTTAGATGTGATCGGCCGAGATACATCCGAGGAAGAGCAACAAGAAGAGCCGGCGAAAGCGTCGACTCCTACCGCTGTGCGTGGCGGCCCATTCATGCTGGAGTCACTCTACTTTCGTTCCTTCGGCGAGCGAGCCCTATTGACCAGAGAAGAAGAAGTCGAGCTGGCGAAAAGGATCGATGACGGGACCAGCACAATTCGGAGGGCCCTACGCCACGTCATGCGAGTCTTCCCCCGGTTCAAACGTTCGGACTCTGTACTCGAGGCGCAGCGCACACTCCAGACGGTCAGAGGTTTGAGCGGACTCTCAGCGACCGCGATCGATAAGGCTCAACAGAGTCTCACCGAGATGATCAAGCAGGGAACGGGTCAGCAGAAGCTTCCTGCTGCTATTGCTAAGCAGCTCAAGGAAGAGTTGGCCACCCTCCGCTCCGCTCGGATCGTGCTTGAACAAGCAAAGGACGAATTGGTGCGCTGCAATCTGCGGCTTGTCGTGGACGTGGCAAAACATTACACGGGCCGTGGCCTGACTTTGCTGGATCTCGTGCAAGAGGGAAATATCGGCTTGATGAAAGCGGCCGAGCGCTATCAATACCGCAAAGGCTTCAAGTTCAGCACCTATGCAACCTGGTGGATCCGCCAAGGCATCACACGTGCACTGGCAGATCAATCGAGGACCATCCGCATTCCGGTTCACCAGACTGAAGCCTCGCACCGTATCCTCCGCGTGACTAGACGACTTGGGCAACAGCTGGGCCGTCCGGCTCGACTCGAAGAAGTGGCGCAGGCGCTACGAATGAGACCAGAGCGACTCCACGAAACCGTGCAGGCTTTTCAAGAGCCAGTCGCCCTGGAGAAGCCGGTGGGCGACGGAAGTACGGAATTCGGTGAACTGCTCCCCGACCTGCAAGCCGTCCCACCCGATGCTCATGTGCACCGAACGGAAATGTCGCACCAGCTTGAACGCATTCTCGGCACACTCACGCCCCGAGAGCAAACAGTCATCCGGCTGCGCTTCGGTATCGGCCATGATCAGGCCTGCACGCTGGAGCAGGTGGGACAAAGCCTCTCGGTGACGAGAGAGCGGATTCGTCAGATCGAAGCAAAAGCGCTCAAGAAACTGAAGACCCCCGAGATTAAGGAAATGTTTAGTGCCATCCACTAAACCACAGACCCATGAAACAGAAAGGGGTGAAGACCATCTTCACCCCTTCTCTGCTCGACGACTTTCACCCTGAGAGCAGTTGTGCGACAATGGGCGGACTCGAGTAGACGAGGCCCCATGACGAGTGTGCGCACAACACAGAAACGTTCCCTCCTTTTTCATTTAATCACCATTCCATTCCCTCTCCTTCTTGTCATCGCCTTGGCACTTGAAGAACCAATCGCCTACGCTGAATCACCGACTGGATCGATCCCTTTCTCCGAAAAATTGCTGTCGGTCCCTGCAGTCGTGGCGAAAGTACGTCCCTCGGTCGTCACCATTCTCACGCGCGGCATGCCGACCACTCCCACGCAAGCCCAATCGGGGTCGGGGTCCGGTGTCATTATCGACGAGAGCGGATACATCCTGACGAACAATCACCTAGTAGCAGGAATCAAGAGCCTGGTGGTGGGGCTCTCAACCGGACGACTCACCCCTGGCCGTGTCGTTGCCCGTGACTTTCTGCTCGACCTGGCCCTCGTCAAGATCGCGGCGACGGAGTTGGTTCCCGCCACACTAAACCCTTCTCCAGTCCTTGAGATTGGCGAATCGGTCGTCGCAATCGGCAATCCCCTCGCCCTCAAAGGAGGTTCGACCGTCACGGTCGGTGTTGTCAGCGCGGTAGACCGCTCGGTGCTCACCCCGGACGGCGAAACACTGTATGGCCTGATCCAGACCGATGCCGCCATCAACCCGGGCAATAGTGGCGGTCCGCTCGTCGATCTGTCGGGTCATGTGATCGGCATCAATGTAGCCATCGCTCCATCCGCTCAAGCGATTAGCTATGCCATTTCGATGGACGCCATATACCCCCATATTCGGTCGATGATCGTCCGCGGATCGGTCCTCCGACCCGACCTCGGATTCACGCCTGTCACCATTACCCCGAGCATCATGGCCAGCTTCGGGCTTGAAGGCGACCATGGCGTCCTGGCTCTCAATATCGAGCCGGGAGGTCTGGCCGCCGTCGGAGGCTTCCAGAATTGCGACATCATTACCACCGTCGGCCAGCATCAGATTTACAATCTCGGAGACTTTTGGCACTCTCTCCGACCTTCCGGGGAACAGCCGACCCTGCAGTTGACCATTCAGAGAAAAAACGTCCAGACCACAATCTCGCTCCAGAATCCATCGCTACCGAAGGCTGTCCCATGAGTCTCGTCGATGGATCACACCCGAGTCATGTTCTATCAGAACAAGGGAGTGAACCTCTCCGGACACCTACTCCACAATCGGGTACGCTCGTTCGGTTCTCGCAACCAATCCCCTATGCCGAAGCATGGACACTTCAGAAGCAGCTACAGGAGGAACGGATTGCGGAGAGACAAGGGGATGTATTGCTACTCCTTGAGCATACGCCAGTCTATACACTGGGCCGTACCACCCAACCAGCACATTGGGATTGCGGGAGAGAAGTGCTCCGTCGGACAGGCGCCAGTCTCGCATCCGTAGACCGTGGCGGCTCGATTACCTATCATGGACCTGGACAAGTCGTGGGCTATCCCATCCTCAAGCTGTCACAGTATTGCTCGGGACCAAAACAGTATGTGCGCAAGTTGGAAGAGGTCTTGATCCATACACTCTTGCAATGGGAGATCGAGGGCTATCGCCTCGAAAGGAAACCGGGCGTCTGGGTGCGCTGGAATCATGCTGATGCGAAGATTGCCGCGATCGGAGTCCGAATCGATCATGGGGTCACGATTCATGGATTTGCACTCAACGTCGATCTCGACCTATCCCCTTTTTCCCATATCATGCCCTGTGGCCTAACACAGTGCCACGTCACATCCATGGCCGAGGTGCGGCAGTCCGCCGTGTCACCCTCGATCGTCGCGCAACAGATGGCGCAAGAATTCGCGCGAATATTCAACATTCAATGGATGAATATCTCGCCCGCCATCATGGGGCAGGAGCACTATGAACACCGCCTCACAACAACGTCCTCGCTGTACACCTGACCAAAGGAACACACAATGCACGAACTCGACACACCGACGTTCCGGCTGGCAGTTGCGCAGTTTGATCAAGCGGCCGAGGCCATGGAGCTTGATCAGAATTTACGTGAACGGCTGAAACTTCCACAGCGGTCGCTGATTGTCAGCCTGCCTGTCAAGATGGATGACGGCCGGGTCGAGGTCTATACCGGCTATCGTGTGCAACACGATTCTTCTCGTGGCCCCACGAAGGGCGGCATTCGCTATCATCCGGATGTGAATCTTGGAGAGGTCGCAGCACTCGCCATGTGGATGACCTGGAAATGTGCGTTAGCCGACCTACCCTATGGCGGAGCCAAGGGTGGCGTAGCAATCGCCCCCAAACAGTTCTCGCGGCCGGAGTTACAACGATTGACTAGGCGCTATGCAGCGGAAATCTTCCCATTGATTGGGCCAGACAAGGACGTGCCAGCACCAGACGTCGGCACAGACGCCCAAGTGATGGCCTGGATCATGGATACATACAGTCAGCAGATGGGCTATTCGGTGCCAGGCGTCGTCACAGGCAAGCCTTTATCGATCGGAGGAAGCCTCGGGCGTGAGGAGGCCACCGGCCGTGGAGTGGTCTATATCACCTTGGAAGCGCTTCGTCATCTCAAGCTCGACATTCGGAACGCGACCGTGGTCATCCAGGGCTTTGGTAACGTGGGGGCCCATACCGCTCGCATCATGCGGGAGTGTGGTGCACGCGTTATCGCAGTGAGCGACGTGCAGGGAGGCATCTTCAATTCGAAAGGGTTGGACATTCCTGAGCTCCTCACTCTCTACAAGACCAGGGGTCAATCCCTCCGTAACACCAAGCTAGGAGACTGGCTCTCCAACGACGAATTGCTGCAACTCGATTGCAGCGTGTTGGTCCCCGCCGCGCTCTCCGAGCAGATCACTGAGCGCAATGCTGCGAAACTGCGCTGCCGAATTCTCGCCGAAGGAGCGAACGGCCCGACAACTCTGGAGGCCGATCGCATTCTGCAGGACCAAGGAGTCTTTATCATTCCAGACATCCTGGCCAACTCCGGTGGCGTGATCGTCTCCTACTTCGAGTGGGTGCAGGATGTGCAGCGTTTTTTCTGGAAGGAAACGGATATTCAAGAACGATTGCAAGATATTCTGATCTCCGCCTTCCATCGGACGTTACAGGTTTCCATTTCCAAAAAAACTTCTATGCGGATGGCCGCCCTGATGAGCGGGATCGATAAAGTGGCCCAAGCGCATCTCCATCGTGGACTCTACCCGTGAGTTCCTAACATCATGAGGGCGGGGGCGCGTACTGTCGGGGCTTTCGTTTGATGGGTTATCGTTCGCCGCATTTGCCGTGGTGGAGCTGTCAACGGTATCCCCTCCTGATTTCTCCGTTCATCATCGTGCTGGCCGTGAGTTGATCACAGTAGTCCTCTGCGATTTCGTCGTGAGAACTACTCGCGATCATCGGAAGCGTTTTCGGACTCTTCGCCTCGCAGGAACTGCCCGACCAATAGCTCTAGAAGGTAACTGCGGTGGCATGATTGCAAAGAGACCTTTCTGTTAATCGAATCGCACTCGTAGTATGGACCGGCCATCAACTGGTGTGTCGGATGAGAAGGCCTTGCCTGGTAATTCTGGGGGCTCACTCCTCACGCGCTTGCGGTCATATTACTCCCTGCGCTAAGGTGGGTGGATCGGAACTGAGCCAGACTGGGTCATTGGAGATCTGCAGTATGGATCGGGGTGCCGTGCTGTCTCTCTGGGAAACTCACAAGTCGGAGCGGTGGCCTCAAGTTGTAAGCCAACAAGAGGGACCGTTGATGACACTGGATACTGTGATTAGCGGATGCGTTGTGTATTTCCTCGATAGCCCTGAGGGGCTTGATGCCCAGCGAATCAGCATCGTTGAAGATTGTGTTGCAGACCTGGATAGCCTGATCGACGAGCTTGACGAAGACTGTCTGCCCTACTTTCAACGACTCCGACATCTCGGAGCCCTCCTCATCACCACCCATCACACTACCTAACCTGTTCCATGTAGAAACGGCTGATAACGGATTGGTTTGCCCCCATTACGTATTCAGCCGTTCTTGCAAGTTCTCAGGCCGTTCGATAAAATGCAGACACGCTGCATTGGTCCCACCAAGGTTCACCAATAAATTTCAGGTACTATACATCTCTTTCGAAACCCATGGATAAGGAAGACTTGATGAAGTATATACTGCGAGTCGTCACGCTAGCCTGCATGATGACGGCCGGAGTTGGAACATGGGTATCCCTTGGGTATGGCGAGCCCTACGAATTGAGCAAGAACGACGTGATGGATCCCAAGGCCTTGAAGAGTGGAGAGATTTCACTGTTTGGGGTCAAATTGGGAGATTCCGAATCCAAAGCCTTGGACTCTCTGGTGAATGAAAAAATTCCTGGAGTAAAAGTGGAACAAGAAGCCTTGTTCATCTTCTTGCTCGACCAACGCAAGCCGACCGGTCCAATGGCTGGCGTGCGTATCCAGGACGGCAAGGTGGACCTGATCTTTGTCAATAATCGATTCTCCTATAAGACGCGGGGTATCTTTCGGAACGTCTTGAACAGCGAAAGCCCCGATGACGTGCGAAAACTATTGGGACAGGAAGACTACGGGGACGAAAACGTGATGGGCGCCATACTCGCTTACGATAAACAGGGATTCGTCATCAACTATCTGGGGAAAGATGTCAATGTGGAGTTTTCCGCACCTCGGTAGCGATGCTACCCGTATGTTCGACCTCAACGCCTATTTGCCGACCTAGTTTACTTCCTGTCTTACCTCTCGGTTGCCAACCTGAATTCGTTCCTGCTCCGCCCCCCTCTGCTATTTCTACACGCTATCACAAAGTCCTTAGTCCTTCGCCATAGGACAACCGTGACTCGAACGGGCAGGTTGAGGATAACCCTCAGCTGCAAGGTCTTCCAGCCTCTGCCTCGTTCTAGTCGACTTGATCAAACAAGGGGAATTGAATTCAGTGCAGAGGTTCGGCTGCCTGTAACCCGTAGGTAATGAGGTTCGTCGCGGTGTTCCACCGACGTTTGGAATTGAGGATTACGAGGAGAAGATCGCTCCCGTTCTGAGAGACTTTGGCGATGAGGCACCGCCCGGCCTTGGAGGTAAATCCGGTCTTGATCCCTTCGACCCCTGGAATACGTCCCAACAATCGGTTCGTGTTGTGCAAGACATACGCGCGGTGACCGTTGACAGGCGTGATCATCGCGCGTTCTTCACGAACCAACTGCCGGAAGATCGGCTGATCGAGGGCCATAACACTCAGCATGGCAAGGTCTTCGGCCGTCGAGTAATGGTCCGGGTTATCGAACCCGCAACCATTGCTGAAATGCGTATCGGACAAGCCGAGCGCTTCAGCCTTGGCGTTCATGAGCGTCACGAATTGTGCTTCGTCGCCACCCACATGCTCCACTGCTGCAAGGCAGGCATCGTTCGCGGATACGATCAGCATGGCTTTTAGCAGATCTTCCAGCCTAAAGACCTGCCCTGCCTTCACGCGCAAATGTATCTTATGCGCCCGTGCGGCTCTGGGACTGATCGTAACGAGGTCATCCAACTGACCATTTTCCAGAATGACGAGGGCCGACATGATTTTCGTGAGGCTGGCAGGGGACATTCGCTTCCCCGCATCGTGTTCATACAACACGCGCCCACTCTTAAGTTCTTTAAGAAGAATGCCATGGGCAGGAGCGATTCGCCACGGTGGAAACTGGCGCGGAGCAATCGCGGTTCGAGCAGGAACAGATTGAGCTGCTACGTTCTTAGCAAGGGCGGTGGACGGAGTGACGGTCTCGGCTCCGATCAACAGGAGAGCGATGAACACCCCGGCAGCGCAAGCGAGAAACAGCCGCCGATGAGATCTCCCGCAGTCTGTTGTCATCATGAACGCCTTGCTCCTACTCTATAGTATATACGATTCCCGCACCTTTCCTCCGCGAAACCCGCTGTCAATCACTTTATGAAAAAAGCGGAGCAGGTCGGCAAGGTCGATCCAAAACCCGCAATTCAAACAGCGGGCATAGATTCGCCGATTCACCAACGTATAGTGACGCTCGACCATCATGAAACCTTTGCATCTCAAACAGTGCATCAGGGCGGCGATCTTCAAATTCTGTGTTTATCGAAGTCGATTCATCACTAATGCCAAGCAACCTGCCAACAACCCACCGCCGAAAATCGTAGTCCCAAACGAGAGGTACGCGCTGGCCCCACTTCCAGGAGAGGCTCCGTCGAGCAGGTCTCTCACTCCCCCCTGTACCATCAGCACAGAGAGGGTGAGCAATGCGCCAATAGCAAACCACCATCTAAAGGATCTCAACGGTGTCCCCGAAGCAGAGCGCCAAGAGGTCTGGGGGCGATGCTCGTGGGTCACTGTAGCCGAGGGTCGGCAGGCTGTCAAGGAGACTGCCTATTGATTCACTCCACTTCTCGACAGACGTGGACACGCCTCACGGGGGAGACGCGACGGGAGTGGATACTGCTTTCAATCCTCTATGGAGAAAGACGGAGACGCTTCCATTTCCGTTATCCGCCGTCACGAGTCCAGGCTCTTCAGCCTCCTTCGTTGTGACACGAAATGTTGCGAGGGCAAAGGGGCCTGGTTTTGTCCGATAGTTTCTCGGCGGATATTCGAAGGTCCCATCGCCACGGCCGTAGAGAATGGAGAGATCGCTCGACTGAAGATTGACGATAGCCACGTCGGTGCGATTGTCGCCGTTGAAGTCGCGCGCAAGTCCGAAATTTGGTCCTGCGTCGGCACCGGAATCGCGCCCTGGCTGGAACGTCCCGTTACCTACTCCGAGAAACGTTGTGAAGCTATCCTGGGTCCCGTTGATGACAAGTAGGTCGCGGATCCGATCACGATTAAAGTCGGTGAAACTTACCCCAAGTGGGCGCTTCCCCGTCCGATAGTCTGTGGGATGGCGAAACGTACCGTCGCCATTCCCCATCCAGATGGAGACCGCGTTCGACATCGGTCCCCCGTTCGTCACGGCCAAATCGATCTTCCCATCGCCATCCAAGTCGGCCATTGCCACAGACGTGGGCGTATCACCATATTCGTATTGCGCACCATGGGTGAACTCACCCGTACCGGTTCCCAGGAAGACTTTGATCTTGTCGTTCCGCAACGCCACCACAAGGTCGGGCGTTTGATCACCGTTCAGATCGTCGCTGGCAATGGCAATGGGAGTCCGATGCACGGGATACCGCGGCCCTTCCTCAAACTTCCCGTCTTCCCGGCCGAAGAGTACCGCCACTTCGTCGCCCCCGGAGCAGGCCAAGACCACATCGGGATACGGATCGCGGTTGAACATTCCTAGGGCCAGCGAACGGGGCTCTTTACAGACATTCAGTTGAATTTGATCACGAAAGGTGCCGTCACCGTTGCCGAGGAGAATCGATAGCGTATTGCTGCCGATGTTGGTTGTCACCAGATCGGTAAAACCGTCCTGATTGACATCAACGGGAGTAACAGTTGTCGGATTCTTCCCTACTTTATAACTGGCAAAGTAGTAGAAGAGATCTGGTGGGGCGTAGGGATCTTGCTTGGTACAACCGCTTGCGATAAGCAGGAAAACACTTGTCGCCACAACCACTAGGTCCCAGGCTCTACTCCCCTTGTGACCGTCAACGCTTCTGATCACGCACCCCTCCTTACGCGGGGAACCAGCACCGCAGTGATTCATCCGGATGCGCACAGGCCCTTCAACGGCCTTCCCACCGAAATGAGCGTGGCCAGTATACGACCACCGCTTTCTCCTGGCAATCAATCCAGCTGCGCAACGATCCCCGTCACAACTCTGTTTCTCCAATCCTAGCCCGCTCACCGACGGCTTTGAAAACGGGTCAGCGTTTGAGATACAATGTCTCCCTGGGCAAGGAGGACTCCATGAGCAAGATGATGAAGATAGAGTTGTCGATGTACGGAATCGCTGAGGTACTGCACTTGTGTCACGACCGCAATAAGGGTCGCGTCCCTGGGGTAGACACGGCAGGCTTCGATAAGATGAAGGTGCTCTTGGCTGAGAAACCACAGTCAGGTGATTATTTTACCCTCGATCAGTTTTGGAAGAAGAGGGTTACCTTAGACTTGACCGAAGAAGAAGTGGCAACGATAGACCGCTGTCTCTACGATATCCCCAATTTCGACAGCGAACCTCTTCCGCAAATCCGACATAAATTCTGGCCGCAACAGGCGGCCGCCCACTGAATGACCAGGAGCCATTCTCAAACGGCCTCTGCCTCATAACGATTCGTCCAACCCGAGGAGCAGAGATACGGCGAGAGCCGTGTGAAGAACCCGCTGTGTTATTGTGCGAGTGGGGGGGAACTATCTGCTGGAAGGAGTAGCCTGACGGCTGCCGAAAAACCATTTTGGCACGGCAACACTTCGCTGCAGAATGCTCAAAAAGGCCGGACTTCTCACCCGCCCAACCCTGGCAGATATTTCACCCACCCGCCCTGAGCCTGCCAAACCAGCGCACTTTGTCCAAGAGCGCACCTTGTCTCAGGCAAGGCCGCAGCGTGTGAAGCCGGCTGAGGTTGAGAGGGCAAGGTTAAGCGAAGATCAGACTCTTCCTCTCTCAGCCTTGGCCTGAACCTTAACCTTTCAGAAAGCTGGCGGACTATTTCAGCACCCTGCTAGAGCGTCCCTTCTCCCTTCAGATACTTCCGAAAACGGTCCATCAAGTCGGCGCCAAGCGTCCCACCTTCCGGCTTCTTCACGTCCGGATTGGCAAAATGGTCACGAATTTCCTGCAGGCGTTTCTCCGCCTGCTCGTTCCCTTGCAGCCGCTTAGTCTTTTCCAACGCCGTATCAAATGCCTCAAACGTCAGATTGTTGTACCCGAAAGAGCGAATCCGTTTCACGGCTTTCATCATGGCCTGATTCCTGAACATCGTGAGGTGTTTCGAATCGACCTCCTTCAGCCCAAGCTTTCGCGCCCTGCGCTCAGCGGCCTTACGGATTCCGCTACGCACAAAATCCGGAGACGTCTGCAGCCGTTTCCATGCCTCATCGGTCCACGCGACTCGCTCCTGGGGTGCGTCCCATAATTGAAGCAGCACCGACTCATCGATCCGCGTTACCCCGTTCTCTCTTGCCAAATCTTCGGTATCCCGCCTCAACATGTCTGTGACGAATTCGACGGCGATTGGCGGCGACTGTTTCAATTTCTCATGAAGTTGGGCCAATGCCCCCTCGCTCCATTCCAACGGAGGCATTGAAGTCTCACGGAGATCACCCAGCGCTTCCACCTTTTCGAAGAGTTCGACATTCACTTCGAGATGGCCCCGCTCCCTGGCAATCTCTTCGGCAATCTGCCTAGTCATGCTGCGCATGAATTCCGGAACCGTATTCAACCGGTCTTTGGCGGCCGCCGTCCAGGGGAGATGGCCTTGCGCCATTTGCTCTGCCGCGTCAGCCATGCCGGACTCACCACCCATACTGCCCATCATTTGGTTCTTGAACTGATCGAGAATTTCCCCCGTAATCTCTGCGTAGCCAAGTTCCCGGGCTTTTTTTTCGGCTAGCCGCCGGACCATTCCACGCAAAAAAAGCGGTGCTCGCTCTAGACGCTCGGAGGCCTCGTCCGTCCAATGGACGGCTATCCCGACCACATCGTGAGAATCTGGTGCGTTCATGATGCGCGCCCTGTTATCACTGGTTCAGGAGTTCCTTCAATTCCTTGCCGGCTTTAAAAAACGGAACTTTCTTGGCAGGAACCGCCACGGTCGCGCCAGTCTTGGGATTTCGCCCTTCTTTCATCCGACGAGCCCGCAGCCGAAAACTACCGAACCCTCGAATCTCCGTCTTATCACCGTTCTTCAACGAATCACGCACGCAGTCGAAAATCGTATTGACGACGACTTCCGCCTGCCGCTTCGTCAAGGTCGTGATCTGTTCGGATACGCGCTCGATAATTTGAGCCTTCGTCATATTGGACTCCCTTTCGTGATGATGAATCGACCTCTACGCCAATCCGACATTGCTAGCAGGATGCTCAAGAAGGCCAGACTTCTCACCCGCCCAACCCCGGTGCGCCGAGACGCGCCATTCCGCGGGCAAAGCCGCAGCGAGCGAAGAAGTGCGGCGTACGCTTCGGTGCGGTGAGCCTATGAGCGATGCGACAACGCCGCTGGTGGACTTTTTCAGCATCCTGCTAGAACGCCATGAGATACTTCAGCCCGACCCCGGAGTACAAATCCAACTTGGGGAAGAGCCCCGATATTTGCGATTCGATCAATTCTCTGATCGAAAACCGTCGGCGCGGCTCAATGACTTTCGGTTCGCCCTCAATGCCGGCCACGTCCGCCGCAAGCTGGATGGCAGCTTCGAGATCACCGAGGTCATCCACAAGCTTTGAAGCTTTGGCTTGACGGCCCGTGAAGATTCGACCGTCTGCCAAGGCCTGCACAGCCGCCACGTCGAGCCCTCGCCCTTCTGCCACCGCTTCAATAAACTGCTTATGGACATCGTCCATGACGGATTGGAGCAACGCCTGTTCTTCATCGCTCATCTTCCGGAGAGGCGATCCCACATCTTTGAACCGTCCACTTTTGATCACGATACCTTCGACCCCGATCTTCTTGAGCAGCCCTTCGACGTTAGCCATCTCCATAATGACCCCGATGCTCCCCGTCAACGTCCCTGAATTGGCCATGATCCGGTCGGTTGCAACCGCAATATAGTAACCTCCTGACGCCGCTACCGTGCCCATTGAAGCTATCACCGTTTTGTTGCTCTGATTGCGAACCCGTTTGACCGCATCATGGATTTCTTGCGACGGCACAACCCCGCCGCCGGGGCTGTCAATTCGCAATACGATGGCTTTTATGGAGGGGTTGTCGGCAAAACGCTTCAACTCGCCGATTGTGGATTGCGCGTCAACAATGACCCCTTCGATACGAATCAATCCAACTCGGTCCCCCATCGAAAAGTTGAGGTCTGGAAAGAATAGATTCATCAGAAAGAGCAGGCCCAGTCCGGCACCGAGCACCCAGAGCGCTCGGCGCAATATGCTTCGCTTGGCCGGCCTTTCCGCTGTGTCATCACTCATGGTTCTGCTCGTTCCTGTATCGGAAGGGCCCTCTAGCTTACACTGAGGTTCGGTAGATCGGACCTACTTATCGTCCTCGGCTTGGCCTCGCTTCCGATTCTGCTTCGCCGCACGACCCAAGCTTTGGTCCAACGCGCCTTGCGTGGCATGATATTCATCGACCGTTCGGCGATCGGAGTCCATTTGATGATCGCGCAGACTGAGCGCAATCTTCCGTTCTTCTCGATCGACCTTGATGATCTTGGCTGTCACTTCATCTTGCAGTCTAAATTTCTCTTCGAGCTTGGCCTGTTGCTCGATCCCGGCCTCGCTGATGTGAATCAACCCTTCGACTCCTCCGTCCAATTCGACGAAGATACCAAAGTCGGCGACCTTGCTGACCTTACCGACCGCCACATCCCCAACAGCGTACCGGTTCGGAATCTCGTCGTCCCATGGATCGCTCTTGAGCTGCTTATACCCGAGCGACAGCCGTTCCTTCTCCTTGTCGATCCGTAACACCACAGCCTCGACCTTCTGCCCCTTCTTGAAGAGTTCAGATGGATGCTTGATATGTTTCGTCCAAGACATGTCGGAAATGTGGATCAATCCATCGATGCCCTCTTCGAGTCCGACGAACGCGCCAAAGTCGGTGAGACTCTTCACCTTCCCGTCAATGCGCGTGCCGATGGCATACTTCCCTTCCACCATATCCCAAGGGTTCGGGGCAGTCTGCTTCATGCCGAGAGAAATCTTCCTGCTGGCCGAATCCACGTTCAACACCGCCGCTTCAACCTGATCCCCAATGGACACGACTCGTGACGGATGACGCACTTCGTGCGTCCATGACATCACAGAGACGTGCACCAGTCCCTCGACACCAGGCTCGAGCTCGATGAATGCCCCGTAGTCGGTCAGGCTCACAACACGACCTCGGACGCGGGTACCAATCGCGTACTTACTGGCCACGCCGGTCCAAGGATCGGCGCTCTTCTGTTTCAAGCCGAGTGAAATGCGCCCGGTCTCTCGATCGTATTTGAGGACGCTGACTTCCACCTTGTCGCCGATGTTGAACATTTCCGACGGATGGCCGACACGGCCCCAGGACATGTCCGTGATGTGGAGCAACCCGTCGATGCCGCCGAGGTCGATGAATGCTCCGTAATCCGTGATGTTCTTCACCATGCCATGGATCAATTGCCCTTCCTTCAACGTGGAAAGCGTTGTCTTCCGTTTCGAATCCCTCGTCTCTTCCAAGAGCACACGCCTGGATACGACGACGTTGCCGCGCCGATGATTGATCTTGATAATCTTGAGTGGGAACGTGCGCCCGACCAACCCGTCAAGATCCCGTACTGGGTGAAGGTCGATCTGTGAGCCCGGTAAGAACGCCTTCACGCCGATATCGACCATCATGCCGCCTTTGATCCGTGCCACGATCTTGCCGTCGATGCTCTTGCCGTCATTGAAGAGCTTTTCCAGCTCTTCCCAAATCTTCATCTTGTCGGCTTTTTCTTTGGAGAGAACCAGATTGCCGTCGGCGTCTTCACACTCCTCGATATACACTTGAAGCCGATCACCCACCTTGATGTTCTGAAGTTCCTCGGTGGAGAACTGATCGTTCGGAATCATCCCTTCGGACTTGTAACCGATGTCCACGACCACCTTGTCTTTGGTCACGGCGACGATGCGACCCTCCGTGATGGTGCCTTCTTCGAGGTTTTTGAATGTCTCCTCGTACAAGGCTGCTAAGGCCGCTCGGTCCAATTGCTGATCACTCGATGGCGAAACCGTACTCATGATGTGAATCCTACTCTTCCGACAGGAGTCGGGTGCTGATGGTTATACACCGACGTTCACTCAGCCTTGCGAATGCCGGTACTGGACTACTGGGTCGAAGACTCTACGCCACCTAAGGAGGCAATGCGATCCATCACAGCGCGACTCACCTCCTGATAAAACTGCTTGGTCTCTCCGTTCTCTCCGCTCCGGGGAAACGTAAGCGCCTCTCCATAGAACACGGTCACGGGATGGAAGCGCGGCCACATGGTTCCCGACGGCAGTACATCATACGTGCCCTTGAGATAGGCCGGAACCACAGGACATCCAGTTTGTGCCACAATCACACCAATCCCTGGTTTGGGTGATTGTAACCGGCCGTCCAGGCTGCGGCTGCCCTCCGGGAAGATCACCACGACCTTCCCTTCCTTGATTAGAGCGACCGCCTTACCAAATGCATCACGATCCAACCGGCCGGTTCGCAGGGGAATCCATCCCAACCATTGGCAGATCGCCCTAAGGCCCGGAACTGGAAAGAGATCGCTCCGTCCCAAAAACCAGGCCCGCCGCCGCATCCCACAACCCAGGAGAGGAATATCCAGGTAACTGGCATGATTCGCCGCCACGATGAACCCGCCGGTCGGGGGAACTGCGCCAACGACTCGATAGCGAAAGCAGAGCCAGCCGATGGTCCGGGAAAGAACCCATAGAATCCCGTAGAGGACCGAATTCACAATCGGGCCGCAATCACAGCCATCATCTGGTCCACCACCTCCGCGATGGACAACGTTGAGGTATCAATGAGCCGGGCATCCTCAGCAGGAACCAACGGGGCGATGGAGCGGGAACGATCCCGGGTATCGCGTCCTGCCAGATCGGCTGTTGTCTCTTCAATCACCCCCGAATGTCCCGCCGCAACGAGTTCCCGATGTCGGCGTTGAGCCCTGACAGTCTGATCCGCTTCGAGAAAGAATTTCACGTCCGCCGAAGGGAATACCTTTGTCCCCATATCCCGCCCCTCAGCCACCACCGCTCCACCTTGTCCAATTTGTCGCTGGATAGGCAACAACCAGGCCCGAACCGCTGGAATTGCCGAGACCACCGAGGCGGCAGACGACACCGCAGGTGTTCGGAGGTCGCCGCTCACATCTCTGCCATTGACGAACACCGTCGCAGCCCCTTGATGGAACTGCATCTTGAGTGAGAGGGTGGGCAACAACGCAGCAACCGCCTCGGCATCAGCCGGATCCCTTCCAGACTCAATGACAGCCCAGGCCATCGCGCGGTAAAGGGCTCCCGTGTCGAGATATAGATAACCCAATCGAGAGGCTAACAACTTGGCTACTGTGCTCTTGCCGACACCAGCGGGACCGTCGATCGCAACGATGATCCGTCTCGCCTGCTTTTCCTCCGCAACACTTCCCACGTCGTGGCCCCGTATTATAGCCGTCACCGGTTTTCAGTCAATAATTCCAGTAGTGTGTGATGAAACGATGGAAATGATGTCTCGATGCAAGCCGTCTCGTCAATCAGGGTCGGTGCCGAAGCGGTCAAGCCCGCAATGGCCAATGACATCGCCACGCGATGATCTCCGTAGCTGCGGCTTTGTACAGCCCGCAATCGGCCGTGGCTCTCTGCTGCGCCAAGTCCTCGCACCACCATCCCGTCGGGCCTTTCTGTGATCTGGGCTCCCATCGCGCGCAACTCCGCCGACACCGTCGCAATTCGATCACTCTCTTTGACTCGCAATTCTTCGGCTCCTGAGATGATCGTCTCACCCTCTGCGACTGCAGCCGCAACACACAAGATGGGGAATTCATCGATCGTCTGCGGGATCAAATCAGGCCCGATCATCACTCCACGCAACCGTGCCGACTTCACCCGGATATCCGCAACCGGTTCTCCTGCCTCTTCACCCCTATTGAACAGTTGAATGTCCGCGCCCATTCTCGTCATCACGTCCAACAAGCCAACCCTCGTAGGGTTGATCCCCACTTGTTGAATCGTCACATCCGAGCCGGGGACAATGGTGGCCCCTACGATGAAAAACGCAGCAGCTGAGAGATCCCCCGGGATGACCAATCGAGGCACCGCATTCCACCCAACCGACGGTCGTCCATCGATCAGCAGTGTGGTCCCTTCCCGTCGAAACGCGATACGAAAAAACTGAAATAACCGTTCCGTATGATCCCGCGAAAGACGCGGCTCTGTGATGCGGGTCGTCCCTTCGGCAAACAAGGCCGCGAGCAACAACGCCGACTTGATTTGGGCGCTCGCCACCGGCGAGGCGTAGGTGATCGCGCGGAGGCGGCTACCCGTCACGGCTAAGGGAGCAAGTTCCCCACCCTTGCGGCCGGCGATGGTTGCCCCCATCTCCCGTAACGGCTTGACAATCCGCCCCATTGGACGGCGACGAATCGATTTGTCGCCGGTCAATACCGTAAAAAAGTCCTGTCCCGCCAGCAGGCCGGTCAAGAGACGAATGCCTGTTCCGGAATTCCCGCAATCAATCGGCCCACTCGACTCGGTCAGCCCCCAGAGTCCCTTGCCATACACACGCAGTTCCTCGACCGACTCATCGATAGGTACGCCGAGATCTTGGAACGCGCGCATCGTATTAAGACAGTCTTCGCCTCGACAATAGCGCGCAATCGTACTGACCCCGTTCGCCAACGCTGTCAGGATGATGGCGCGATGGGTGATCGATTTATCGCCCGGAACGGAGATCGTTCCCCGTAAAGGTCGGCCTGGTGTAATAGTCAGCGACGCCATAGGAGTGCTACGCGGAGACGATCGGTCGCGTGGAAAGTTTCTCCCGTTCCTGCTTTGCCCGTTCGAGTTCCTTCTCGATGCCTGCGGCATCGCCCAGTCGAATGAGCTCCTTCAATTGACTCAGCGAGCGCTCGTAGGCCTCAATGAACGCGACTACATTGTCTCGGTTCCAGAGGAATATATCGCGCCACATTTCCGGGGAACTCGCGGCAATCCTCGTGGTATCTCGCAAGCCGCCACCCGAGTGGCTTACCAGATCCAGCGAGGGAATTTGTTGATCGCGAATTTCGGCCAGGGCGTTGATCAAGGCAAAAGCCGCCACATGAGGCAAATGACTCACCGCCCCGAGAATCTTGTCATGCAGATGGGCATCCATCGTGAGCACCACCGAGCCGGTTTCCTGCCACATCGTTCGGACCTGTTCAAGCGCCTGCGGATCCGTAGTCTTTGTTGGTGTCATGATACAACGCGCGCCAATAAAGAGCTGATCCGATCCGGCCACCACGCCCGTCTTCTCCTTGCCGGCAATGGGATGGGCCCCGACAAAATGGATACCGGCCGGCATAGCTCGCTCAGCCTGCTCCACCAGCAAACCCTTCACACTTCCCACATCGGTCACAATCGCGCCTTGTTTCAAGCAGGAGGTCCACTCTCTCAGGTGCCGGTCATAGGTGTCGACCGGGGTGGCTAACACGACCAGATCGGCATCCCTCACTCCGTCTTTGGGATCAACGACGTAGCGATCGATCGCTCCTAGTTCGACCGCAGTTTTCAAGTTTTCGACACGCCGCCCAACCCCGATAACCCGTGTCGCCAACCCCTTTCGGCGAAGGATCATGCCGAGCGATCCGCCGATCAGCCCGACTCCGATAATGGTGACTTGATTAAAATGCAGCGCCATGCTTCACACAGGATTGGGGCTGAGCCTCAATCCGGTGTCCTTCAAGCCCGATTTCTCTCACTACAGTTCCCGGCCGACCGCCACTGCAATCTTTCGCATGTCCTGCATCAGTTCCTTGAACTTGCTTGGTTTAATGGATTCTTCACCGTCGCACAGCGCACATTCCGGATTCGAATGGACTTCGATCAGAATGCCGTCCGCTCCCGCAGCCACAGCAGCTTTCGACATCGGCGCCACCAGATTCCACTTGCCGGTGGCATGGCTGGGATCTACGATGACGGGCAAATGCGAAAGCTCTTTTAAAGTCGGGACTGCAGCGAGATCGAGCGTATTGCGATACTGCGTCTCGAAGGTCCTGATCCCCCGCTCGCACAACATGACATTCTGATTCCCGCGGGACATGATGTATTCTGCCGATAGGAGGAACTCCTTGATGGTAGCCGAAAGTCCCCGCTTCAACAGCACCGGCTTGTCGTAGGCTCCGACCTCCTTGAGAAGTTCAAAATTCTGCATGTTGCGGGCGCCAATCTGGATGATATCGGCTTTTTCGAGAAATAATTCGATGTCGCGGGTGTCCAGGATCTCGCTGACTACCGGCAACCCCGTTTGTTTCTTCGCCGCAACCAAATAATCCAATCCTTCACGCCCTAACCCCTGAAAGGAATAGGGCGATGTGCGTGGCTTGTAGGCGCCGCCGCGCAAAATACTGGCTCCGGCCGCCTTGACCTCGTGGGCAATGCCGACCGTTATTTCGAGCCGTTCCACCGCGCAGGGTCCCGCCATGATGACCAGCTTGTTGCCGCCGATCTTCACCCCACTCACATCGATAATCGTGCCTTCGCGCTTAAACTCTCTGCTGACAAGTTTCCAGGGTGCGAGAATCGGTAATACACTTTCAACGCCTGGCAAGGCCGTGAGCGGCTGGTTATGCAAGATCCGATCGTCGCCGATGACTCCAATAATCGTCCGTTCCTGACCGGTCGATAGTTGCGACTTTAATCCCAACTCGCGAAGCCGATCGATAATGTGGTCGACTTCCCGTTCACTTGCCTCTGGTTTCAATACAATGATCATGTTGTCCTCACCATGTACTCAATGCGGATGGATCACCCGTTTGAGCGCAGCCAAGAATTCCCTGTTTTCTTCTTCCAGGCCAATGGTCACTCGAACCATACGCCCCTCGATGTGACGAACGATGATGCCCTCCCTCAGCATGGCCTCAAACACCATGCGGCCGTCTCGTCCAACATCGACATAGACAAAATTCGCTTCGCTCAGGATCGGCGCAAACCCGAGCGCAGTCAATCCCTTCACCATCTGCGCCATCCCGGCTTCATTCACCGCTCGACTCCGCGCCACATGTTCATCGTCATCGAGGGCGGCGAGCGCGGCACGCTGCGCCAGGCTGTTGGCATTGAACGGCGGGCGGACTCGGTTCAAGATATTGGTGATCTCCGCTGTCGCCACGCCGTACCCGATTCGTAATCCAGCGAGGCCGTATATTTTCGAAAACGTCCGGAGCACAATTACGTTCCGCCCCTGCTTCACATAGGCCATCGAATCCGGAAACTGCGGATCCCGGACGTACTCGAAATACGCTTCGTCAAACACCACGACGAGATGCGCCGGCACGCGCGAGAGCAGAAGTTCAACCTCATCGGCTGACACCATTGTTCCGGTTGGATTATTGGGGTTACAGAGAAACAGAAGCCGTGTCCGGTCGGTGATGGCGTCCGCCATCGCTTGAAGATCGTGCCGCCACTGCTTCAACGGGACGACGATAGGTTTTCCATGGGCGGCCGTGACTTCCATTTTGTAAATGACGAAGGTCTGATCAGCCATGACCGCTTCATCGCCTGGAGCCAACAACGTACGGGCGAGCAGGCCCAAGATTTCATCCGATCCATTTCCGAGAATGACCTGATCCGTGGTCACCTTCCAACGGTCCGCCAAAGCTTCGCGCAAGCGAAATGCGCCGCCGTCAGGATAGCGATGCAGGGTTGCGGTTCCCTCACTCAACGCGGCGAGCGCCTTCGGGGAGGAGCCTAACGGATTCTCGTTGGACGCCAGTTTTATGACGCGTGCAAGCCCCAGCTCCCGTTGGAGTTCCTCAACGGGTTTCCCGGGAACATAGGGACTCAGCGAGGCGATATCTGGATGAACCTTCAGTGGCATGACATCAACTGTGGGCCGGATAGGACCCGAGGACCTTCATGAACAGGCAGCGGCCAGTGATTTCTTCGACAGCTTTCTTGACACGGTCTTCCTCAATATGCCCTTCAATATCGACGAAGAAAATGTACTCCCAGGCTTTTCGTCTGGAAGGACGCGATTCAATCTTGGTCATGCTGAGGCCATGGGAGGCGAAAGGCCTGAGCAGATCGTACAGGGCGCCGACTTTGTCTTTCACCGAGAGCATTAATGAGGTCTTATCTTTCCCTGTACGCTCAGGCGGCTTCTGAGACAATATGAGAAAGCGGGTCACGTTGTTCATATTATCTTCAATGCGGGCCTTGATGACCTTCAAGCCGTACAACTGGGCCGCCAACTCCGATGCAATCGCGGCGACAGAGGGAGTTTCTACGCACAGTTCCGCTGCCCGCGCCGTACTTGCCACCTCCGATACGGGCACATCAGGTAAGTTGGTTTCCAGCCAATTTCGGCATTGGGCGATGGCATGGGGATGAGAATGGATTTTTTTCACCTCTTCCATCACGCCGGACTTTGACATCAAATGATGGGACACCTCCTGGAGGATTTCGCCATAGATCAGGAGATTAGAATCGATGAACATATCGAGCGTGTGGTTGACCACGCCTTCCGTCGTGTTCTCGATCGGGACCACGCCAAAATTGGCTCGCCCCCGCTCGACTTCGCTGAACACGTCCTTAATGCTATTGACCGGAACATACTGGGCAGACGACCCGAATTTCTGCATGCAGGCCATGTGCGTAAACGTCGCTCTGGGACCGAGATAGGCCACCTTCTGAGGGCCCTCAAGAGAGAGGGAGGCAGACATGATTTCTCGATAGACTGGCCGAATCGCGTCTGATGGAAAGGGTCCGGAGTTTTGTTGTATGAGCCGCTCAATAATCGCCGCCTCACGCGCCGAAGTATGCAGATTGGCATCCGCATCCCGCTGTTTCTTAAGCTTGCCGATCTCTATGACGCTTTTGGACCGCTCGTTCAGCAGGCGCAAAATCTCGTCATCGATATGATCAATCGCTTTCCGGTACTCGGAAAAGTCTCCGGACATAGCAAACCCCCTCTTCCCAGCCCAGGAGGCGGGCACCCGTCCGTCGGCTGGAATGGCACAAGCTAAGTGGGAAATGATACAGGAACCATTCCTGGCAATGCAAGGAGACCCTCGACCTTTCACGAACTTGCGTGACAATCCCCGTCCGATTACGTCTGCATCAGAAAGACATGGCAGGGGCCAAACGCATCACGAGAAGAGCAGGGAGGTCGGCTTTTTGAAATGATCGAAGGCCAGCTTCGTGGCTTGACGACCACGGCCGGTTCGTTCAAGGAAGCCGGCTTGAATCAGATAGGGCTCATGGACGTCTTCTAGGGTACCCTTATCTTCCTGGACTGCGGCTGCCAGAGACTCCACCCCGACCGGTCCTCCAGCAAATTTGTCGATGATGGTCAGAAGAATCTGACGATCCATCTCATCAAACCCCGCCGTATCGACTCCCAGCCATGCAAGCGCGTCCTGGGCTACAGTCTGGGTAATTCGTCCCTCCGCCTTGACCTGAGCATAGTCGCGTACCCGTTTGATAAGCCGGTTGACGATGCGAGGGGTTCCTCGAGCACGACCGGCAATTTCTTGCGCTCCCTCGGAATCGATTGAGATTCCGAGCACCCCCGCCGAGCGTGTCACGATGGTTTGCAATTCCGCCGGAGAGTAGAACTCCAGACGGTGGACGAGGCCAAATCGGTCCCGGAGTGGGGAAGTCAGGGCTCCGACCCTGGTTGTGGCCCCGACCAGGGTAAACCGGGGGAGATCCAATTTCACCGTCCTGGCTGCAGGCCCCTGGCCGATCACCAGATCGAGCTGGTAGTCCTCCATCGCTGGATAGAGCGCCTCTTCGACAGAAGCAGGGAGTCGGTGAATCTCGTCGATAAACAGAACGTCGTGTTCTTGAAGGTTCGTCAGGATGGCCGCCAAATCGCCCGCATGGGCCAACACAAGACCTGAGGTCGAGCGGAGCGCAGCCCCCATCTCACGAGCAATGATATGGGCTATGGTGGTCTTCCCTAGCCCAGGCGGGCCATAAAAGATCGTGTGATCGAGCGCTTCGTTCCGTTGCTTTGCCGCCTCAATACAGATCCGCAGGGACTCTTTCATCCGCTCCTGGCCGACGTACTCTTCCAATGTCTGCGGGCGCAGCACCGCTTCGATACTTCGCTCCTCGTCCGTGATCTGCGTGCTGACAACTCGCTCGGTCATCGTGAAGGAACCTCTCTCGCTGTAGGCTTACTTCTTCTCCGGCGTTGGGAGGTACTTGGGTGGAGGCGGCATGGCACCCTGCCCAGGCGTTGCGGTACTCCCGCAGTCCGGCGGGCAGGTCAGACCGCCTTTGGTTGGATCGGGAAGGTTCAGTTCCATCTTCTCCAGCTGGCATTGCGTGACCCGCCCCCCATCCTTATTTCCGCAGCGAGACGGCACAGACGAGTTGCCGATTTCACGATAGCCCTCGGGACAGAAACCGCAAACGGAAAGCATATTCGCCCCCAGAGGGACACACTGAACGAGCGTGGGGTCGCCGTCCTTGCAAATCTCTTTGGACTCGGTCACACCGGTGGTCGCATAGCCTTCAGGACACTGACCGCAAGTCTTGCGCGTGCTTTTTGGCTCACTCGCCTCTTCAGCTTGCGCGGGCATGGCCCCCAGTCCCAATAGGAGCACGACAAGCCCGATGGATAATTGAGTCTGGACTATTCGTTGAATCAGTCTCGTGATCATCCTTACCCCCTTGCAAGTTCCTTTAGCGATTCACGAATCATGTCTTTGAGCACGATGGACTCAGCATTGGACTTCTTCACGTGTTTCAACGCTTCTCTGGCATCTTGTGGACGATAGCCCAAATTCACGAGCGCTGACAACGCGTCGTCAAAGGTTGCATCTTGCCCCTGCCTGGGTACATCGCTCGCCGGCGAGAAGCCAGGATGGAGTTTTCCAACTTTATCCTTGAGCTCCAACACAAGACGGCTTGCCGACTTGTGGCCGATCCCTGGAACAGTCGTCAGCTTCTCGACATCTCCCGACTGAATCGCCGAGACCAGGTCAGACACCGGAAGTGCCGATAAGACACTCAGAGCCAGTTTGGGCCCGATGCCGGACACGCTGGTCAGCAGCACGAAAGCATCTTTTTCCTGCGATGTCAGAAAACCGAAAAGCTGAATTGCGTCTTCGCGAACATGGGTGTGAACGCTCAGCGAGATACTTTCGCTGAGATTGGGCAACCCATAGTAGGTGCTGAGAGGAATAAATACTTCGTATCCGACCCCGTGTACATCGAGGACCAGAGAGGTCGGCGCCTTGAAGGCCAATCGGCCTGTCAGTGAGGCGATCATATTCTATGAGGCAACGAGGAATGGTGAGTACAGAACACTGAGCGAGGGAAGAAGCTCTTGAGTTCTCCGTTCATCGTTCAGCATTCCAGGTTGCTGTTTAGCCAGCGGCGGCTACTTTTTCCATCACCTCGTCGGAAATATCAAAATTCGCGTGAATCTTCTGCACATCGTCATGCTCGTCCAAGACTTCCATCAACTTGAGCATTTGTTCGGCTGCCTTTTCCTCTAGCCTGATCGTGTTCTGCGGAACAGCGGTGATTTCCGCAAGCACGGTATCGATCTTCGAATCGACGAGCGCTTTCTTCACCGCTTCAAAATGGTGCGGATCTGTGATGACCTCAAAACTTTTCTCTCCAACTTTCACATCATCCGCTCCCGCATCGAGCGCGAGGGACAGCAGCGTATCTTCGTCGACTCTGCCCTTCTCAATCGTGAGCAGTCCTTTCTTGTGAAACTGCCAGGAGACAGCGCCGGCTTCCGCCATATTGCCGTGATTCTTCGTGAGGAGATTTCGTAGCTCGGCAACGGTACGATTGCGGTTGTCACTCGTGATTTCCATCAATATGCCGGTCCCGCCTGGACCATACGCCTCCAAACTGAACTCTTCATACACCAAGCCGGGCAATTCTCCCGTGCCTCGCTGAATGGCTTTCTTCAGCGTATCGCCGGGCATGTTGGCCTCTTTTGCCTTCAAGATGGCCAGCCGAAGCCGCGGATTGCCATCCGGGTCGGCGCCTGAGCGAGCCGCAATCGCCACTTCGCGAATGATTCTGGTGAAGATCTTCCCGCGCTTGGCGTCCTGGGCCCCTTTGTGCCGTTTCACCGTCGCCCAATGACTATGTCCACCCATGCTCTCTCCATGCAGCCGGACTCGGGAAAGTCAGCTGCGCAAGAACACCACGCTCGGCGCTGAGATCTCGTACTCGTAGCATAGGGTTTGGAAAGGTGTCAATTACGCCGCAGAGTGTTACCGCTACAGGAGCAATTATTCGGAATAAATCAGCAACTGTATCCCAATGAAGACAATCAGGCCGGCCCAGAACCACTCCCATACGGGAGACCGCGTGTGTGATGAAGGATAGAACCAGCTCGATAGCAGTTTGGACAAGCCAGCCGTGGCCGCCATCGTACCCATCAAGGCGTGGTGCGTTGCAATCTTTTGGGCTGAGGGGTAGACACCGTGCGAGTGTCCGAACAACATCAGGCCTCCGACGATGGCAAACAACGGTAAAAGAGTGCTCCATAGCCCGGCTGAGACACGTCTAGTCCTTCGTAAGGCCTCTACCGTGCCCACTAAAAACAGCAAAAGTCCATAGATCTTGTGTTGAATAATTTCAGGGTCAAGCCAGGAGAAGGTTTGCACAAAACTGAGCGATCCGATCGGCCAGGCTTCGTGATCGCTTCCAACCAATAGGATACCGCTGCCCAATAACATGGCAGTCGGCAGCAGAAGCCTGGCCCAAAACAGGGACGGCAAATGCAAGGCTTGGCTGAACTCGGCACAACCTATCAACAGGACAAAGAACCCGGCGAGGTGGTGATTAAACTCCGAGTAGGCCACGCCTTGAGCCGAGCCCTCCCACCCATCAATGCTAGCCCTATGATGATCATGATCGGATGGATGCCCACCTGCGCCAAGCTGGGCATAGAGTGGAGTTGCGCCGACGAGGAGGATCGTACAGAAAACAACCAGAACGATTGAGTTCCACACATTCGCTGCCTGGATTTCCATCCATGATGGATATGGTCGCTGTAGTTGAAAGGCCCATCCACAAAACTGGATGAGCCTTTGTTGGCACGCTCGCACGAGTCCAATCCCTACATGAATTTCATAAACTTCTCTTTCGCGTCATCCATTACTTGAGCTGTAATGGTCGCTATCCCGCGTTCCTTCGCCACTCGCTCAACCTCTTTGCGGGCCATCGGACGAATGAAGTCAGGAATATTCTCAAGCCTCTTCTCAGCCTCAGGCGTCCATGTCATCCCATTGCTTGAATCACTCTTGGAGTCGTCCATCACTTGCAACGTAATCGTCTGGTACCCCTGCTTGCGGGCAAAGGCCTCCACACTGCTCTGCACCATCGGTTTCACAAATGAGGGGAGACGGTCGAGCTTCTCTTTCGCATCAGCCGACCAGGCAAACCCCGCAGTCGCCGCGCCAGCAGTGCCTGGCTTACCGCTCGAAGTGAGCCCCATTTCGGCCACCATCGCGGAGAAGGGGCAGCCGCTGCCGGACTTCTCTCCGGGCGGGGCTGATGTTGCGGACGCAACCGTAACCGCCGGCTGACCACCTTGGATTTTTTCATTCAAATATGCCGTCATCTGACCAGAGGCTGCGGTTGCTTCGTCTTTCAGCGTACCCCGCGTCATCTCAAAAGGCTCAGCCGCAACGGTGCGCCCACCCAACTTCACCCCAAGAGAACTGACCATTTGGGTTTCTCCTGGATTCGTCACCATGGAAAACTTGGCATTGCAAGAGGGACAGCCGAAGAACACGCCGAGGGTGCCCTCCCCAGGCTTCTCCACTTTTTCGAAGTTCATGTAGGTTTCACAGTTGAGGCACACGAATTTCATGGCGTCTCCTCTTCGGTGCGTAACATCATAGTTTATCGGCTAACACCGTCTTGTAATCGAGCAGTGTCCTGATGCGTCCGGCAATTTCTTGGTACCGTTGAATTGTCGGATACGTTTCGTCGAGTAGTGGCTCTCCCTTGTCGAAGGTACGCGCAAGCCTCCGGTCGAAGGGAATCCGTCCGAGCAGCGGCAGGTCCAGCATTTCGCACAGGGCCTCGGTGTTGCCTTCGAACAACTCGTTCACTTCTCCACAGGAGGGACAGCGATACTCGCTCATATTCT